>Ga0129306_1002839_pt1 | contig 14308 bp, 16 predicted proteins | sample P827metagenome_FD_94438 | JGI IMG/M metagenome (GOLD analysis project Ga0129306, IMG submission 94438) | Capybara group fecal microbial communities from Wisconsin, USA - P827 metagenome | ecosystem: Host-associated > Mammals > Digestive system > Large intestine > Fecal | place: USA: Wisconsin...
GAGCGCGGAATGCAGGATGGTAAGTTCGTTGATACCAGACACATCCGTGTTGAGCTGTATGACCGTAATGTTGACGGTGGTACAGAGGCAGGCGACAATGCATGGACCAAGTGGATCCAGGAGCAGATGCTTGACCGTTACAATGTAGAAGTTGAATTCGTTACTGTACCTCGTTGGACAGAGGGTGATGATATCAACAACCTGCTCGCTTCACAGACAGCACCTGATATCTGCTACACCTACAACTACAGCGCAATCCAGACCTATGCTGACATGGGCGGTGTTATTGACTTAGCTCCCCTTCTTGAGGAGAACAAGGATCTCGTTCCCAGCATGTTTGACTGGCTCGGCGAGGATGTAGTATATCAGGATCTCGATCCCAATAAGGGAACCCTGTGGGCAATCGAAGGTAAGAGAAATGAGATCTGCCGTATCAACACATTCATCCGTCAGGACTGGCTTGATACTCTCGGACTTAAGACTCCTACCACCAAGCAGGAATTCGAAGATTGCCTCATCGCTTTCAGAGACAATGCAGACACTCTGCTCGGCGCAGATGCATCCAAGATGGTTCCCCTTTCCATCTCCTATGATGTAGGCTGGAGAGCAGCTACTCTGATCGAGTCCTTCATGGATCCCGCTATCACTGATAAGGAATACTATGTGAACGGCTATGACAGCAGAGCATTCACACAGAACGGAACAAAGGAAGCCATCAAGCTTCTTAACCACTGGTACAATGAAGGCCTTGTATGGAAGGATTTCGCAGTACATACAGCTGACGATACCACCGAAGATGATATGATCAAGGCCGGCTTTGTCGGAGCATTCATCCACAACTATGACTATCCTTTCAGAAACGGTAAGGATTCCATCAACGCAACACTCGCTGCTCAGTTCGGCGATGATGCCAAGTTCGTAGCAATCAATACATTTGAAGATAAGAACGGCGGATACAACAAGTACACCTATTCAAACACCGGTGACCGTAAGGTATTCTTCCCTGCAACCAACACTGAGCCCATAGCTTCTCTTTGCTACCTTGAGTTCATGTCAGATCCTGAAGTAGTTCAGTATCTCCAGATCGGTGATGAGGGCGTTCTCCATACAGTTGATTCAGCAAGCGGTGCCATCGTTCTTCAGCAGCCTGATGATGCACATCATGACTGGTTCCAGAACTCCGGTAAGAACATCGATATGACCATCAACTGCAACGGCTTAAGACTTACAGACGCAGAGCTTACAAAGACTTCACTTGCATACTCTTACTCAGATGTTAATCCTGATGATGTAAAGAATGCTATCGAAGTAGCTTTAGTTGACGCCAAGACACCCAAGACTCCTTCCGTAGGCGATATCCAGGCTGAGACCGAGGGAACCGACCTTGACGGTAAGAGAGATCAGACCTTTGACAAGGCTGTTGTAGCTTCCGAATCCGATTTCGATTCAGTATGGGATCAGGGTATGGAAGAGTATCTCGCAGCAGGCGGACAGGCTATCATAGATGAGAGAACCGAAGCGTGGGATGCTACATATTCATCAGATAACCTTTGATTAGTTTCCGTAAATAACGTAAAGTAATACTAGTGGAGGCTCCATCATCCGGTGGGGCCTCCGTTACAGAACAGACAACCGTGAGATCCTGGAACGGAGATAAGAACACGCTATGGAAATGACATTGCGCTGGTATGGAAGCAAATTCGATACTGTAACGCTTAAGCAGATCAGACAGATACCCGGTGTGACCGGAGTGATCACGACGCTGTATGACACGCAGCCCGGAGAGGTATGGAGCAGAGAACGCATACATGCACTCAAGGAAGAAGTGGAAGCAGCCGGTCTGCATATATCCGGTATCGAATCCGTGAATATTCACGATGCGATCAAGATAGGAAGTCCCGACAGGGATGAGTATATCGATAATTACATCGAGACGCTTGAGAATCTTGGACAGGAGGATATACACCTCGTCTGCTATAATTTCATGCCGGTGTTTGACTGGACCAGAACAGAACTCGCGAGGGTTCGTCCCGACGGTTCTACGGTGCTGGCATATAATCAGGCGGCAGTTGATGCCCTGCGGCCTGAGGATATGTTTGATTCGATCAATAAGGATTCGAATGGAGCGGTCCTTCCCGGATGGGAACCCGAGCGTATGGCCCGGATCAGGGAACTTTTTGATGCATATCGCGATGTGGATGATGAGAAGCTGTTTGCCAACCTCAAATACTTCCTGGAAAAGATAATGCCGGTATGCAACAAGTATGACATCAAGATGGCTATCCACCCGGATGATCCGGCGTGGAGCGTATTCGGACTTCCCCGCATCATCATCAACCTGCCCAACATACAGCGTATGATGAAGATGGTGGACGACCCGCATAACGGAGTGACTTTCTGTGCAGGTTCATACGGCACTAACAGAGAGAATGATCTGCCGCTTATGATCCGTTCATTGAAGGGACGTATCCATTTTGCACATGTCAGGAATCTGAAGTTCAACTCGGATGACGATTTTGAAGAGGCTGCGCACTTATCGTCCGACGGCAGCTTTGATATGTATGAGATCATGAAGGCATTATATGATATCGATTTCGACGGACCCATCCGTCCCGATCACGGACGTATGATATGGGATGAAGTGGCAATGCCCGGATACGGACTCTATGACAGAGCACTGGGTGCCACATACTTAAACGGTCTGTGGGAAGCGATAGTTAAGAGCAATCAGTAAGGAGAGGACCATGCGTCTGACAGATACAGGATTACGCGAGGATAAGGACCGGTACATAAGCAGGGGATATGATCTTCCCCGCTTTGACCGGGACAGGATAGAGAACAATACCAAGGACCGGCCTGAGTGGATACACTTTGGGGCCGGTAATATATTTCGTGCCTTCCAGGGCAATCTGATGCAGAGACTGCTTAATGACGGAAGCGTAGATACGGGCATCGTGGTATGTGAGGGCTATGATTATGAGATCATAGAGAAGATGTACCGCCTTCACGATAACCTGAGTATACTGGCTACGCTCAAAGCGGACGGTACTGCGGATAAGACCGTGATAGGGAGCATAGTGGAATCACTGATCCTTGACCGCGGAAGCAAAGATGATTTTGTCAGGCTGAAGGAGATATTTGCAGCACCTTCGCTTAAGATGGCATCATTCACTATTACGGAAAAGGGTTATGTCGTACAGGATGCGAGCGGAGATCTGCTGCCGGCTGTTGCTGCCGATCTCGAGGCAGGACCTGACGGATCAGAGAGCTATGTAGGCAAGGTGGCATCTCTTTTATATGAAAGATATACACACGGTGCGCTTCCCGTCGCCATGGTTTCGATGGATAACTGCTCTCATAACGGGGATAAGCTTAAAGCTGCGATCATGACCTTTGCCGAAGGCTGGGAGGAGCGCGGCAAGTGTGAAGCAGGATTCAAGGCATACGCCTCTGATTCCGATAAGGTATCTTATCCCTGGTCAATGATCGATAAGATCACGCCCAGACCCGATGCGCAGATCGAATCGATATTAAACAGCGACGGAATAGAGGGTCTTGAACCTGTAATCACATCCAGGAAGACATATGTTGCTCCTTTTGTGAATGCTGAGGAGACCGAGTATCTGGTCATAGAAGACAGCTTCCCTAACGGCAAGCTACCGCTGGATAAGGTCGGTGTCATATACACCGAGCGCGTCACGGTGGATAAGGTTGAAAAGATGAAAGTCTGCACCTGCCTGAATCCGCTTCATACCGCTCTGGCAATATTCGGATGTCTGCTCGGATATAAGACCATTCACGATGAGATGGAAGATGAAGACTTAAAACAGCTGGTGTACAGCCTGGGATATGATGAGGGAATGAAGACCGTCGTAGATCCCGGCGTAATGAAACCGTCGGAATTCCTTGAGACGGTCCTGACACGAAGGCTTCCCAATCCTTTTATGCCCGATACCCCGCAGAGGATCGCCTGTGATACATCGCAGAAGCTTCCGATCCGTTTCGGGGAGACTATCAAGGCATACAGATTAAGAGATGATCTGAGCACGGATGATCTGAAACTGATCCCTCTTGTGCTGGCCGGATACCTGAGGTATCTTGGAGGTACAGACGATAACGGTTCTCCGATGGAATTAAGCCCCGATCCTCTATTGGATGAGTTGACCGGCCTTTCTCCGGAGGAGGTTCTTCGCAGAACGGAAGTATTCGGAACCGATCTGTTTGAAGACGGTCTGGGAGACAGGATATTGGCCGTATACGAGGAACTGAATGCAGGTCCCGGCTCGGTCAGGAATACACTTAAGAAGAGTTGTGGAAGATAATAAGGTTGTTAAGAAACTGTCCCTGGTCGGGATACTGGGGAATATACTTCTGGCAGGATTTAAACTCGTAGCCGGTGTGCTCGGCCGGTCCGGTGCCATGGTATCTGATGCCGTGCATTCGCTGTCCGATGTGTTTGCCACACTGGTTGCCTGCTTCGGGGTACTTCTGTCCAGACAGCCCGAGGATGAGGAGCATCCTTACGGCCACGAGAGATTGGAATGTGTCGCATCTCTGTTTCTGGGAATGATCCTGGCCGGTACCGGTCTCGGGATTGGATACACAGGTCTGCAGAAACTCTTTTCTCCTGAAGAACTGACGGTTCCCACTTTACTTCCTCTGATAGCCGCTGTGGTATCGATCGCGGTCAAAGAGGCAATGTTCTGGTATACTATGCACTATGCCCGCAAGATGGATTCACCCGCGTTTAAGGCTGATGCCTGGCATCACCGTTCCGACGCGTTATCATCTGTGGGTTCTTTTATAGGTATAGGACTGGCCAGAATCGGCTTTCCCATCATGGATCCGATCGCCAGTCTGATCATATGTCTTTTTATCCTGAAGGTAGCATATGACATCTCCAAAGACGCTCTCGACAGAATGCTGGATACTTCCTGTGACAGGGAGCTGGAGCAGAAGATCAGAGACTTCATCGCTTCCCGGCCCGGAGTGGAATATATCGATCTGCTTCAGACCAGACAGTTTGGAAGTAAGATCTATATAGATCTCGAGATCGCGGCCGATTCACAGCTGTCTCTGCTGGAGGCCCATGAGATCGCAGAGAATGTTCACCTTGCCGTGGAGCAGGAGTTTCCCAATGTCAAGCACGTGATGATCCACGTTAACCCCGCAAAACAACACACTGAGACCGGATAAATGGAGGCTTTAATGGGTAAACTCTACTATGCGTAGGTAGTGTGTTCTAGTGAGCCGGTCTACAATCTGTACATGGAGGTGATAATATATGAACCAATATGTTACAGGCGCAGCCATACGTTCGCTGCGGGAAAAGAATAATTTGACTCAGCGGGAGCTGGCGGATAAACTCGGAGTGAGCGACAAGACGGTCTCAAAGTGGGAGACGGCAAAAGGATATCCGGATATCACCCTGCTGGAACCTATCGCAAAGGCATTCGGAATCTCGGTCACGGAACTGATATCGGGCAATGCCATTCATAACGAAAACGTATCCGCAAATATGCTGCGGTCAAAGTTTTATGTCTGTCCTGTCTGTGGAAATGTGATACACTGCATGGGGGAGGCGGCTATCCATTGTCACGGAATACCGCTCACACCTTTGGAGGCTGAACTGACAGATGAACAGCACATGATCTTCATTGACCGGGTTGAGGATGAGTATTATGTCCGCATCGATCACAGCATGTCGAAGGAGCATTATATTTCGTATATAGCGGCTGCGTCTTCGGATGAAATTCAGATGGTGAAGCTCTATCCGGAGGGAAATGCCGAAACTCGTTTTAAGATAAGGGGAGTCCGGAGGATCTTCTTTTACTGTAACCGCGACGGCCTGTTTATGATCGACCCTGTAAAGGGCATCGATGACAGGGAAAGCGGATACGATGATACACAGGAAAGAAGGGAACTGGAGAAGGCAGCGGATATGCTGTTTGGATAGAGTTATGAATTCTAATGTATCAGTTGAGATGGCACCTATGGAAGGTATCACAACCGCAGTGTACCGCAGGGTGTACAGGAAATGGTTTAAAGGCGTAGACAGGACGTATACGCCTTTTCTTGTTGCTAACAGGACACACAAATTCAAGACCAGAGAGAAGAGGGAGATAGAAAATCGTCCAGATGATCTGGTACCGCAGATCCTGACTGACCGAGCAGAACACTTTATCTGGGCAGCTCGTGAACTCCGGAAGGCCGGATTCGGTGAGGTTAATCTGAATGCGGGATGTCCCTCGGCCACGGTCACAACGAAGAGAAAAGGGGCGGGAATGCTTGATGACATTCCGGCTCTGCGGGAATTTCTGGATGAGGTTTTTACGGCAAAAGAAAGCGGAGATCTCCCGGAGATATCAATTAAGACCAGAGTGGGAGTTTCTTCATACCTTGAGGCAGAGGATATAGCGGATCTGTATTCGAAATATCCGATTTCAAAAGTTATAGTACATCCGCGAATCAGGGATGATTTCTATAATAACGAACCGAGTCCGGAGGCATTCGACATCTTTTACGATAAGCTCCCTCATGAAACGCTCGTGTATAACGGTGATCTGAAGACGGCAGAGGATGCGGACGGGATCATTGAGCGTTACCCGGATCTTTCGGGTATCATGATCGGGAGGGGCCTTTTGGCAGATCCGTTTCTGCCGCAGCGGATCCGGGCGGGAGACCATGCCGGAGCAGGCTCATTCTCAGACAGTGAAAAGAAGACACTTCTCGGGTTTCTGGAGGAACTCTATGATGAGTATGAGCGGGAATTGTCTGAAGGGCCGGCCATCATGAAAATGAAAGACTTATGGAATTTCATGGCGGTCTCATTTCCCGATCAGAAAAAGCAGTTAAAATCCATCAGCAAATCTCGAGGCGGCTTTGAGTACAAATCCGCAGTAAGTAGTATACTCTGTTTAGGAACGCGTAATGAGATCGATATGTAAATCCGAAGAAGGAAAAAATGATGACCGGCTTTATTTTTGAAACTGAACGTCTGGCGGTTCGTAAGTTTGACCCCGAAGACGCAGAGCGCCTCTATGCGATCCATTGTGATGATGAGGTAAAAAAGTGGATACCGGGAGAGTGTTACGCAGACGTCGAGGAAGCGCAGGACGGCATTGGATTCTTCTCGGATTGTGTTGAGAACAAAAGACTGCCATATGTTATGGCGGTAGTACTTAAGGAAAACGGAGAACTGATCGGAGATACCGGAGTCAACGAAGTTGAGGGTAAGCCGGGAGAAGTCGAGATCGGCTTCGTGATCGGACATGATTACAGGGGAAAAGGATATGCCACCGAAGCGGTGAATCTGATGGGAGAGTATATCACCTCTGTCTTTCCTCAGATAAATGTTCTTTACGGACGGGTCATGAAGGGGAATGATGCCTCCGTCAGGGTCCTTGAGAAGAACGGTTACAGTTTCGACGGTGAGGAATACGGCGCAGAAGATGATCCCTACGGTAATGGAATGCTGATCTTTTCCTGTCGGACGGGGAGGTAAACTTGTGAAAAACAAACGTGATATAGCAGTAGAATACTTCTCGCAGAACATGCATTGCTCACAATCGGTACTGGCTGCTTTCTCCGGGGAATGCGGGATATCCGAGGAACTGGCATTTAAGCTTGGATCCTGCTTCGGGAGCGGTATGCGAAAAGGTGAAGTATGCGGAGCGTGTACCGGAGCTCTTATGGTTCTGGGCCTTCTGTATGGAGAGAGCCGTATCGGAGACAAGGATGAACGTCAGAGATCAAACGAACTAAATGTTCTGATGATGGAGCGTTTTAAGGAAGCAAACGGATCATATATCTGTAATGACCTGCTGGGATATGACGTATCGACACCTGAAGGGGCACAGAGAGCAAGAGAGGCAGGATTGTTCAGGGAGTTCTGTCCGAAGATGGTTGAAAGCGCCGTGGAGCTGCTCGAAGAGATCATGAAAGAAATGGAGAGAAATGGGAGTGTTAAGCATTAGGGAAGTACAAACAGACGATGCGCCCGGACTTGCTGAAATATATTCGTATTACGTGGATAAAACGGCAGTTTCGTTTGAATATGACGCTCCTACATCCGAGGAATTTGTGAAGCGCATAAATATGACAATTCAGAAATTCCCTTATCTGGTCTGCGTTGACGGAGACAAGGTGGTCGGCTATGCGTATGCCGGAACGTACAGCGGGAGAAAGGCATACGATTGGACTGTGACCACCTCGATCTATGTTGATAAAGACTATCGAAGGAAGGGTATAGGTTCTCTTCTTTATGACGAATTGGAGAAGCGGCTGAAAGAACAGGGAATCGTAAATCTGTTGGCCGGAGTGGCATCGTGCGACGAAGAGGATGAGTATCTTACTCATGACAGCAGTAAGTTTCATCTCAAAAAAGGATATACGCAGGTTGCTCTTATGAAGAGTGTCGGTAAGAAGTTTGACAGATGGTATGACCTTATCTGGTTTCAGAAGAAACTGTAGCTTGTACCTGTAAGTGAGAAGGAAAATAGGAGAATACCATGGATCTTGCTAAGGTGGAACAATTCATAGATCGTCAGAAAGTCAGCTTTGTCTGCTCGATAGATGATGCAGGGTTTCCCAATGTCAAGGCAATGTTGAAGCCCAGAAAGCATGTGGGAATAAAGGAGTTTTATTTTTCCACTAACACTTCATCAATGCGTGTTAAGCAGTACCTTGCCAATCCCAATGCAAGCATATATTTCTATCATAAAGGATTAATAAAGTATGAGGGAGTAATGCTTGTAGGAACCATGGAGGTGCTGACCGATCAGGATTCAAAGGATATGATCTGGAGAAAGGGCGATACCATGTTCTACAGGGAAGGTGTGACCGATCCGGATTACTGTGTTCTGAAGTTCACCGCGGCAAAAGGACGATACTACTGTGACTTGAAAACCGAGTCTTTTGATATCGTCTGATGTTACTGTTCGCTCAATATCTCTATCATTTCACGGACCATCTCCTCGTCCTTCAGACGGAAGAGGAATTCCACGCGTCGGGAAGCGGCCATATCGATCTCTCCGTCTTCATCGTAGACGGGATCACTGTAGGAACGGCCTGAAGCGGAAACAAGATTTCTCATTTCCTCGAGCTGACGATCCGTAAGGATCCCGTTCTTTTCGGACAGACAATACTCTGCCACGGCCAGTGCTCTCTTTTGCGAAAGACTGAGATTGACCAGATAGCTTCCCTCAGTGTCCGTATGCCCCTCTATGAGTATCTCTGAGATGTTATCCTTATACTTTGGACTGAGGAGCACATCAACATATCTGGGCAGGAATTCTGCCAGAAACTCTTTTCCCGACGGTTTTAAAACAGATTTATTGTAATCAAACAGGATGCTGGAATCAAAGGTGATGGCACCTGTAGTCTCGTCAACGGAGACCTTCAGATCGGAGTCGCTGAACTCCCGGCTTAAGTCTTCGACGAGTTCTGCTCTGACACCGATTATGTCGTCAAGCTTCTGCTGCTGTTCACTCATGATGGCTTCCAGCTTGTTTAACAGCTCGTGCTGCTCACGCAGAGTCTCCTCCTGTATGGCTATCTTCTCACCCTGCTCAGCAAGTGCTTCTTCCTGAGCATTAAGCATCTCGGCCTGTTCATCAAGAGTCGTCTTTTGCTCTGCGACTATGTCCCGCTCTTTTTCCAGTTCATCCGCCTGAACCAGGAGTTCCTGCTCCTTGCCGATAAGCTCCGTCTGCTTCTCGTCATACTGCATCTTGGCATGGAGCATGGTAAAAGCAATGATGAGTACAAAGACAAGTAAAAGTCCGGCCATCATATCGGAATAGGACAGCCAGTATGTAGTTTCTCCGTCAGTCTTTCTTCTGCGTTTCATCTTATCCTGCATTACCATTTATAGTCTGACTCCGGATTCTGTAAGGAATTCTTCAGTTCATCCAGTGCTGCACTCACCCGGTCAAGGGCCTGCTCTATGCCGCGATATGAGTAGTCCACGGCCTCGGGAACACGCACCACGGTATTGTTGATGTCGTTGATCGTATTCTTGAAATGAGTCTCCACTATCTGCAGATTATCATTGATAATATTGAAAGTATCATTTACTTCATCCGGTATGGACTCGATGAGCTTCTGCATGCTGTCCAGAGTTTCACGTATATCACGCTCCAGAGTAGCAACACTTTCGGCATACAGCTTCATTGAGTTTGCAACAGTCTGTGTCTGTGCAGCGACTGTGCTCACGTTTTCCGAAGCACCGATACTCTTCTCATAGAATTTCTGCATCTGCCGTTCGCTGGCTTCCTGCATGACAATGGTACTGTCCACTTTCTCCGATAATTTGCTGAAGGATTCTCCGAGTGATCGGTTCATCTCTTCGAGAAAAGCATCAACTACTCTGGCGAGCTGATTCATCTGATTTCTTGTAGCCATTTTGGCGAAGCTCTCGATGGTGTGATCAAAGTGTTCAAACTGCGGCTCCAGAAGTTCCTTCAATCCCTTTGCAAGCTGGTTCGCAAGGGTGTCGGAGATGCCTAGAATGGCATCTGTCTGCTGTCTCTGCAGTTCCATCAGACGGTTGAAACCATCGGTTGCGGTATCGGGCATGACATATTTTCTGTATGCGCTCAGGAAATCCCTGACTGCGTTCTCTGCGTCATCCAGCCTTCTCTTATACACATAATTAAATACAAGGGAAAAGACCATGCCGTATATGGATGTATGAAATGCAACCTTAATACCGCCCATCAATGGCTCTATGCTGTTGGTGATCTCGGCGGTGGTACCGGTATTAAAACTCTGAAGTCCCAGTGACAGACCTATGAAGGTTCCCAGTATTCCAAGTCCCGTCATGACGCCCGCCACCTGGTTAAGGCGCTCGCGGTGTATCACACTGTCCACCAGATCCATTCCTATATAGTCTTCGATATCACACTTGTAATAGGTTTTGTCGGTGTGGATTATGCGCTCCAACTCGAATCTGTAATCCTGATACTGTCTCCTGAGGATATTTGAAGTGAACAGTTCCTCCTTATTCTCCCTGTATGTTTCCCACAGAAATCTGTGAGAGTTACGCGCATCATTCTCTATCCTGGCTGTGACCAGGATCAGGTCTGCCGTCATACTTGATGCGGGAAGTAAACCTCTTGCACATGAAGACAAAAGTATCACTGCGACAAGGATAAACATCACCAGATTCACGATGATATTCGTCAGATCTCCCGCCTGAGAAGCAGTAAAGAAGTTCAGGTATACGAATACCGCAGCCATGGCGATGTATGTAATTAACAGCAAAACTTCATAACCTCTTTTTCTCATATCAATCCTCTCCCTTGTGCTGCATATTCCATATGCACAGTATAAATTGTACGAACTTCTTTTGACAACATGGTCTTTATTGTTCGGTTCAGGTTTTTTGTTGACTAAAGCCGGAGGATTCAATGCAGTGTTGGGATTATATCTCTTCAATGGATTTGAAAATACGGACAGGTAGCGTTTTACGAGTGTATAATGATAGGCGACACGTCGGTAAAAGATCTTGCCGGAGTATTTTGTGTCAGTATACATGAAGGGCAGGGACTGACTTAATGAAGAAATATCTGTTACCGGTGGTGATGCTGCTCATATTCGAAACAGTAGCGGTCACACTGTGGCTTTCAAAGGATAATCTGTTTTATCTGTTCAATTTCAGTTACATAGGGATATCCATTTCGCTGGGACTGTTTCTCTTTGTCAGGAAGTATCCGTATGCAAGACGTATCGTTCAGCTGCTTGTCGGCACCTATATGCTGGTGTATCTGGGGCTTATATGCAATGAGAACATGCAGATTGAGGGATTCTGGTACTACCTGTTTACCGGCGTGTTTGAGGCTGCAACCATACACTATGCGGTAGCTAAGATATTCGGCCCTTTGATCTTCGGCAGAGGATGGTGCGGATTCGCATGCTGGACAGCTATGGTGTTGGATTTTCTTCCTTACAAGACTCCCGTGGAGCCCAGAAAACGCATCGGATGGATAAGATATATTACATTCGCATGTTCGCTTGTTTTTGTGGCAGCACTCTTTCTGTGTCATGTCGGAAATATCGAGAAGATAATGTTCCGGGCATTCGTGATCGGGAATCTGCTGTACTATGCCGTCGGCATTGTGCTTGCATTTTTGTTTAAGGATAACCGGGCCTTCTGCAAGTATATCTGTCCTGTCACTGTATTCCTGAAACCCATGAGTTATTTCTCGCTGGCCAGGATAAAGTGTGACAAGAGCAAGTGTATCTCCTGCGGAAAATGTGAACGGGTATGTCCCATGAATGTTAAGATCACGGATAATTCAAGAAAACGTGAAAACGGAACGGAATGCATTCTCTGTATGGAATGTAAGAGAGCCTGCCCGAAAGATGCTTTGTAAATAATTGCAAGAGGGCGATTCCGGTTTGGGAGGGAACAGATATGGCGATAGAGTATAAAAAACTTACAGAGTCTGAACTTGAAACCTTTATTGATATAAGGATCGGTCAATTGACAGAAGAGTACGAGTCTTCCGGAAAAGAAGCACCGAAGGATGTGGATCTGAAAGCAGCACTGTTTGATTATTATCACAGGCACATGGCCGATGGTACATTTGTCTCCTGGCTTGCCATGGACGGCGATACCATAGTCGGAACAAGCGGGATGTCGTTTGTGGAGAAGCCACCTTATTTTTCATGCCCGTCAGGGAAACTCGGCCTTCTTTCGAGTATGTTTACCAGGCCGGAATACAGACGAATGGGAATTGCAAAGGAGCTTCTTGATCGTGTTGTGGGTGAAGCGAGAAACTATGGTTGCGGTTCGGTTCACATTACTGCATCCGACATGGGTGTGAAGCTCTATACGGCATACGGATTCATACACAACGGCAACTTTATGATGTACAACTTATAAATCAGGGAGTACAGAATGAATGCTTTGATCATTAACTGCAGTCCTGTTCGAACGGGAGCAACAGCAGAAATAGTAAGAGTTGTTTCAGAACAATTATCTGTCGGATACAGCGTCAGGTGCATATGCATAGACGATTATTCATTTGGATTCTGCAGGGGATGCCGGTCCTGCCACGATACAGCCGAATGTGTCATGAGAGATGCAGATGTCATTCAGGGCATTATGGATGAATTTGACGCAGCGGATATTATCGTATCGGTATCTCCGTCTTACTGGGCGGACATCCCCGGCCAGTTTAAATCCTTTATAGATCGGTGTACTCCCTGGTGTAATACGCATGAGCCTCACGCTAAACTCGGATCAGGTAAAAAGGGATATTCAATTGCCCTTCGGACCGGACCTAACATGGCGGAATGTGAGAGGATCATCGGCAGCATAGAGCACTTCTACGGACATCTTGAGATAGAGTGTGCGGGACATCTGGGACTGACATCTATTGAGTGCAGAGACGACGTTGAACCAAGAAAAAAGGAAATCCTGGATTTTTGCATGAATATCTGAATCAGGCAGGGGAAGGGAAGAAGATGGAGCAAACGGTAGTGAATTACAGAATTGTTGACGATAAGGAAAGCATAAAAGTTGAAGAAGTTGAAAGACTTCTGAGAACGACATATTGGGCAGGCACGCGTTCTGTTGAGAAGATAAGGAAGTCCATGGATCATTCGGAGTGTTACGGGTTGTTCATTGAAGGCGTAGAGCGGCTCGTGGGATTTGCCAGAGTAATAACCGACTATGCTACTACATATTATCTGTGCGATGTAATAATTTACAATGAGTATCAGCACAACGGGCTGGGGAAAGCGCTGGTATCACATATAGCATCGATGCCGAAATATGCAGAACTCAGAGGTCTGCTATTAACAAAGGACGCTCACGGTCTGTATGAAAAATACGGATATGAGGTCATAAACAACAGAGCAATGATGAAACCGCCTGTTGTGTGAGCGGTTTTTTGCTATTTGCAAAGATTATCAAGGGAATGATGGATGAGGGGATAGTAGTAAAGGATGATCCGAAGCTGCTTGCGGCAGAGCTTACCGCGCCGGCTGTTCTGCAGATTGCAAGATCGGACAGACAGCCGCAGTGTGAGAAAGAGTGCATGGAATACATCGAAATGCATTTGCGGCATTTTTGTAAGGTATACATGAGATAGGAGCAGATTTTTATGATAAGAAAAATGAAAGAGGAAGATTTGCAACAGTGTGGAGTGATATATGCTAAGGCGTTTCCTATAGAATATTGGGGGATTGATTGGAACCCTGATAATGCAAAAGATTATTTATTGGATTATTACGAGCAGAAAAGATTTGTAGGATATGTGTATGAAGAAGATGACGTGGTAATTGGATGTATATTTGC
>Ga0129306_1002840_pt1 | contig 14306 bp, 16 predicted proteins | sample P827metagenome_FD_94438 | JGI IMG/M metagenome (GOLD analysis project Ga0129306, IMG submission 94438) | Capybara group fecal microbial communities from Wisconsin, USA - P827 metagenome | ecosystem: Host-associated > Mammals > Digestive system > Large intestine > Fecal | place: USA: Wisconsin...
TGACAGATATGAATTAGTTGCAATTACTTCAAAAAGAGCAAGACAACTTGCTAGTGGAGCAACTCAATTAACAAACAGTAAAGAAAGATCAAAAGTAACTTTAGCAACATGGGAAGTTGCAGAAGGAAAGGTAAAAGAAGTATGTTAGTAATTTTATCTGGAGTTGCTGGTGCAGGAAAAGATACAATTAGAAAAGAGCTTGTAAAAAGAATGGAAGGTGCTACAACTATTCCTTCTTTTACAACAAGAGCTCCTAGAGCAGATGATGTGCCTGGAGTAACTTATAATTTTGTAAGCAAAGAAGAATTTGAAAGAATGATAGATAATGATGAAATATATGAATATGATATTCATCACAATCACTATTATGGAACTTCAAAAAAATATCTAAATGAAAAAGCAAAAGAGTTTATTGTAATAAAAGATATTGATGTTAATGGAACAGAAAATTTAAAGAAAACTTTAAAAGATATTAAAATAGTTACAGTATTTTTGCGTGTGCCAAAAGATGAATTACAAAGAAGATTAGAAAACAGAATAGATAAATTATCACATGAAGAAATAATGCTTCGTTTAAATCGTTTTGATTACGAAGAATCAAAAATAAATGTTTATGATTATGTTATAAAAAATGACGATCTAGAAAAAACAGTTAGCATAATCGAAGAAATAATAAGACAAGAAAGTAAATTAGATAAATAGTTTTTGGGGATGACAATTAATGTCACCCCTTTTTAATTAAGCAGGAAAGGAGGATAAAGATGTTTGCAGAAGTAATAATCAATTCCAATGCTAGAACTCTTAATAAAACATTTGATTATATAATTCCAAAAAGCTTGGAAGAAAAAGCTAGAATTGGAGCTAGAATTTTTGTGCCTTTTGGAAAAGGAAAAAAATTAGATAATGGATTTATTATAAATTTAAAAGAAGAATCTGAATTTGCAAATAAAGAAATTGCAATGATTGAAGAAGAAGATTCTTTAACAGAAAATAATATTGTTTTAGCAAAACTTATGGCAAGAAAATATTTCTGTAATATATCAGATTGTATAAAACTAATGCTTCCTCCTGGTACTGGAAGTTCTGATTTAGATTCAAGAGCAAAAGAGAAAACCGGAAGATTTGTTTATTTAAATAAAGATATAAATGAGATTGAAATTGAAATAGAAGCTGGAAAATTAAAAAAAGAAAATCATATAAAGGTTTTGAGATTTTTATCAGAAAATGGTGGAATATATGGTCCTGATTTAGAAGTTTTATTAGATGTTAGTGCTAGTATTTTAAAAACATTAGAGAAAAATGGTTATATTATTTTTAAAGAAGAACAACTTGTAAGAAATCCTTTTATACATAAAAATATTGAAAGAGATACAGCAAAGGTTTTTACAAAAGAACAACAAATTTGTTATGATGGAATTGAGAAAGATATTGAAACTAATAAGTATTCTGCAAATTTGATTTTCGGAGTAACAGGTTCTGGAAAAACAGAAATATATTTAAGACTTATAGAAAAAGTATTAGAAGTTGGAAAGTCTGCTATAGTATTAGTTCCAGAAATTTCATTAACTCCTCAAATGGTAGATAGATTTTTAGCAAGATTTGGAGAAAATATTGCAGTACTTCATAGTAAACTTTCTGTTGGAGAAAGGTTTGATGAATGGCAAAAAATAAAACAAAATAAAGCCAAAATTGTAATAGGTGCAAGATCTGCAATTTTTGCGCCAGTACAGAATTTAGGAATAATTATTATAGATGAGGAGCATGATTTATCATATAAATCAGATATGACTCCTAGATATAATGCTAAAGATTTAGCTAAATATATAGCAAAACAAAATAATTGTCCTTTGGTTTTAGGAAGTGCCACACCAGATTTAGAAACATATTATGATTCAGAAAATGGAGAAATAAATAGATATACATTGCCATATAGAGCAAATAATTCTGTTTTACCAGAAGTAGAGGTAATAGATTTAAGAACTGAACTTGCTCAAGGTAATAGATCTATGATTAGTTATAGATTAAATTCTTTAATTTCAGAAAATCTTAAAAATAAAAAACAAACAATTTTATTTTTGAATAGAAGAGGTTACTCTACATTTGTTATGTGTAGAGAATGTGGATATGTTGTAAAATGCAAAAATTGCAATATCAGTCTTACATATCATAAATATGAAAATAAATTGAAATGTCATTATTGCGGATATGAACAAAACTATGTGAATGATTGTCCAGAATGTGGTAGTGATAAAGTAAGATATTTTGGAACTGGGACTCAAAAATTAGAAGAAGAGGTTCATAATTTATTTCCAACTGCGACTACAATTAGAATGGATATAGATACAGTTACTAAGAAAAATTCTCATGAACAAATATTAAATACTTTTAAAAATGAAAATATAGATATTTTAATTGGAACTCAAATGATAGTTAAAGGTCATCATTTTCCAAATGTTACTTTAGTAGGGGTTATTTCTGCTGATGGAATGCTTAATATTAACGATTATAGAGCTTCTGAAAGAGCTTTTCAAAGCTTGGTTCAAGTTTCTGGTAGAGCAGGAAGAGAAAAAGATCCAGGAAAGGTAATAATACAAAGTTATAATATAGATAGTTATGTTATTGATTATGCAAAAAAACAAGATTATTTAACATTTTATAATACGGAAATTGATTTTAGAAAAATGTTGAAATATCCGCCTTTTTGCGATATAATAATGGTCAGGTTTCAAGGAGAAAACTTAAAAGAAATAGAAAGAGTATCTAAAAATATTTATGCATTTTTAAAAAAATCTATAAGTGAAAATGTGGGGCAAGTATATAAAGCTGTTCCTGCTCCAATAGATAAAATAAAGAATAAGTATAGATGGAGAATGATAATAAAAGCAAAAATTAGCGGAAAATTATTAGATTGCATAAAATATAGTATAGATAATCAAATTATAAAATATGGTACAAGTATAATTGTGGATATAAATCCTAGTAGTATGATGTAAAAGGAGGAATAAAAGTGGCAATAAGAAATTTGCGTTACGATGGAGATGAAATTTTAAACAAAATTTCAAGAGAAATTACAGTTATTGATGACAAAATAAAAGAACTTGCAAAAGATATGATAGATACAATGCACAAATTCGATGGAGTTGGACTAGCTGCTGTTCAAGTTGGAATTTTAAAAAGAATTATAGTTATAGATTTATATGAAGAAGGAACTCAATTTGTTTTAATAAATCCAGTAATTGTAAAAGAAAAAGGTGAACAAGTTTGTGATGAAGGTTGCTTAAGCTATCCAAATCAATTTGGTAAAGTTAGAAGACCAAAAGAAATTGTAGTAGAAGCTTTAGATTTAGATGGTAAAAAAATAAAAGTAAAAGGTAAAGATTTACTTGCTCAAGCTTTATCTCATGAAATTGATCATTTAAATGGAAAAGTATTTGTAGATAAAGTTGAACCAGGAACTTTAGAAACAATAAAACCTAATGATAGAAAATAATTGAAAGGGGAAATACAATTTGAAAATCTTATTTATGGGAACACCAGACTTTGCAAAAGAATCTTTAGAAAAAATTATAGATTCTGGATATGAAGTTGTTGGTGTAGTTACTCCTCCAGATAGACCAAAAGGAAGAGGAATGAAAATGATAGCATGTCCGGTAAAAGAATATGCTATAGAAAAAAATATAAAAGTATTTCAACCAGAGAAAATTGTTAATAATAAAGAATTTAAAACTGAGATAAAAAATTTAGATGTAGATTTATTTGTTGTAGTATCATATGGAAAAATACTTCCAAAATCATTTTTAGAAATTCCTAAAAAAGGTGCAATAAATGTTCATCCATCATTACTTCCAAAATATAGAGGTTCAGCTCCTATACAATGGGCTATATTAAATGGTGATGATACTACAGGTGTTACAATTATGTATATGAATGAGAAAATGGATGCTGGAGATATAATTTTACAAAAAGAAGTTAGAATAGATGAAGATGAAACTACTGGAGAGTTATGGAATAGATTATCTACAATTGGAGCAGAAATGCTATTAGAATCTATAAAAAATATTGAAAATGAATCTGTTACAAGAACTGCTCAACCAGAAGAATTTACTTTAGCTCCAATGATTGAAAAAAGTATGGCAAAAATTGATTTTGATGCTTTTGATTCAAAGAAAATAAAAAATTTAGTAAGAGGTCTAAATCCTATTTTAGGTGCATATTCCACATTAGAAGGGAAAAAAGTTAAATTCTGGAAGGTTGATATTCTTTCTGTGGATAGCTTTGTAGAGAAATTTGAAGAATATAAAGAATTTAAATATCGATTAAATGATATGGAACCTGGTTTTGTAATTGTTGCAGATGAAAAACAAGGGTTATATATTAAAGTTTTAGATGGAATTATTAGTGTTTTGGAAATTCAAGGAGAGAATTCTAGAAAAATGAATATTTCTGATTATTTAAGAGGAAATAAAATAAATGTAGGTCTAAAATTCGAATAAATTATTGTAAAAAAAAGATAATATTGGTATACTATACAATATAAAAGTACTTTATAGATAAGGAGTTGATTAAATGGAAGAAAATAATAATCCTGAAGATGTAGTCAACGATAAAATAGAAGAGAATAATAATGTAGAAAGCAATACAGAAGTGGAATTAGTAGTAGATGAAATCCCAGAAGAAACAGAAGGAATAAAAATTTCAAATGATGCTGTTGCAACATATGCTGGTATTGCAGTTTCAGAAGTTAAAGGTGTTTATGGAAAAGGTGGTACTTTTTCAGGAATAACAGAAGCATTAAGTGGTAAAAAAAATATCACTAAAGGAATAAAAGTAGATGTTGATGAGAAAACAGTAAAAATTGATGTTAACATTATTGTTATATATGGAGCAAGAATTCCTGATGTAGCTTTTGAAATTCAATCAAGAGTTAAGAAAACAGTAGAAAATATGACTGGACTTATGGTATCAGAAGTAAATGTAAATGTTTTAGGTGTTCATGCAGTAGATAAAGATGAAGATGTTTCAGATAATTTTGATGAAGATATGTAAAAAAGATTGGAGAAATAGTTATGAGATTTTTAGAAAATTTATTTATTAAAGTTTTTTCACTAATAGTGCTTGTAGTATCTGTTTTAATTATTTTAATTGGATTTGATTTGGTTAATATAGGAATTTTTGAAAAAATAGTAAAATGGCTTTTTGCAACAGAACTTAAATCAAAGATAACTGTTATAACTTGTATTGTTTTTGCTTTAGTTTCTATCAAAATAATTTTAACAAATAGAAGAAAACCAAAAAATGGTAAAGATGGATTAGTATTAGAAAATTCAAGTGGAAAATTAATAATATCAAAAGAAAGTTTAGATAATTTAATATATAATGCTGCAAAAGATATTCCAGGAGCAGATAATATTTCTAGTAAAACATATTTAGATTTAGAGCAAAATTTAAGAGTTTTTGTTACTGTTTCTATTACTCAAGATGTTTCTATAAAAGAATTATCTACTGCTTTACAATCTAAAATTAAAACTGCAATTAAACAAACTGCAGATTTAGAAGTTTCAGAAGTAAATGTAAAAATTAAAAGTATAGTAAACAAAAAGAATAGAAAAATAAAAGATACTTATGTAGAACCAAAAGTAGAACCAGTGGTTCCAGAAATAAATACTACAGAAAATAATAGTATTGAAGAAAAAGAAGAAAATAGCGAAGAAGAATAAGGAGTGTAAATTATGCAAAGATCTGTAATGAGAGAATTGGCTTTTAAACTTATGTATGGATTAGAAGTGCAAAAAGATAATACAGAGGATCAAGTAAAATTATTTATTGAAAATAATAATGTTGAAAATGAAATTGCAAAAGATTATTTAATGGATATTGCAAAAGGTATATTAGAAAATAATGATGAAATTGAAAAACTAATAACAGAAAATTTAAAAGACAATTGGAGTATAAATAGAATTTCAAAAATAAATATTAGTTTAATAAAAATTGCAATATATGAAATGTTATATAAAAATGTTCCATTTAAAGTTGCAATAAATGAAGTTGTTGAACTTGCTAAAAAATATGCAGATGATTCTGCTCCAGTTTTTATAAATGGAATTTTAGCTAGTGTTGTAAAACAAAAAAAATTAGATGAAACTAAGGAATAAAATATGGAGTTAAACCCTGTTAGTGTTACAGATTTAAATAAATATATAAAAAATATAATAGATTGTGATGAAAATTTAGAAGCTGTTTTGGTAAAAGGTGAAATTTCTAATTTCAAACATCATTATACAGGTCATATGTATTTTACATTAAAAGATGAAAATTCTTTAATTAAATGTATAATGTTTAAAACATATACAGCTTCTTTAAATTTTGTCCCAAAAGATGGAATGAAAGTAATTCTTTTTGGAAGTGTATCTGTTTTTGAAAGAGATGGTGTATATCAATTATATTGTAAAAGTATGCAAGAAGATGGAATGGGTAGCCTACATAAAGCTTATGAAGAATTGAAATTAAAACTTGAAAATGAAGGCCTTTTTGATGTTTCTCATAAAAAGAAAATTCCATTTATGCCTAAAATAATTGGTGTACTTACTTCAAATACAGGTGCTGTTATAAAGGATATAATAAATGTTTCTACAAGAAGAAATCCTAATGTTTATATAAGATTGTTTCCTATACCAGTGCAAGGTGCTGGTGCTGGAAAGAAGATTGCTGAAGGAATAAAATTTATGAATGATAATAAACTGGCTGATGTTTTAATATTAGCTAGAGGTGGAGGATCACTTGAAGATTTATGGCCATTTAATGAAGAAGTTGTGGCTAGAAGTATTTATGAATCAAATATTCCAATAATATCTGCAGTTGGACACGAAACTGATTTTACTATAGCGGATTTTGTTGCTGATTTAAGAGCTCCAACACCGTCTGCTGCTGCAGAACTTGCTGTTGCAGAAATATCTGATTTAGAGTATTCTTTAGAATTATATAAAAAGAGATTGAAAAATTCTTTAAAAAGAAAAACAGAAGTAATGAAGCTTCGTTTTGAAAAATGTATGAATTCGAAAGTTTATAAAAATCCATATCAAAGAATAAATGATTTATCTATTGTTTTAGATACTTATATTAAAAATATGGAGAATAGTATAACTCAAAAGATAAAAGATGATAGAATAAATGCAACAAAACTTATTACAAAATTGGATGCATTGAGCCCTTTAAAGACTTTAACCAGAGGATATTCAATTACAGAATATGAAGGAAAAATTATAATAAGTAAAAAATCTTTAAAGAAGGATATGAAAATAAAAATTAAATTTAGTGACGGAGATATTGATGCTATTGTTTTATAGAAAGGTGGTAAACAAATGAGAAAATTAGTTAGAATAGGTTTTCCTATACTTTGTGTGGCTGTTGTAGGAGGAACACTCATAGCAGTTGGAAATTTAAAAAAGAAAGCTGATAAAATTGCTCAAGAGAAAAATACAGTTAATTTTTCTAATATGACAATTGCTAATAATACTAATACAAATTCTTATTCATATAATAATTTGAATTATAATAATGTAAATACTGCTAATACAGTAAAAAATACAGCTGTAAATAATACTGTTAATAATACTCAAAATCAAGTTACTAATACAGTGGTAAATCAAACACAAACTTCTACTAATACAAAAAATACAGAAGAAACAACAGAAGATTTAGTAAAAACAAGTGAAAAAGATAGAGCTGTTGAATTAGTTGCAAAAGAATGGGGAGAAGATTCTACAGTTTATTTTAGATTTGATGGAATTGATAGTAATGGGTTTTATATTGTAGCGGTAATAGATAAAGCTAATACTTATACAAAAATGTTTTATAAAGTAGATTTGAAAAATAACACAGTTGAAGTTGATTGGTAAAGGGAGTTTCTTATGGATATAGATAATAATTATGATGATTTAGATTTCGAAGAATTAATGGTGGAATTAGAGAAAATAACTAGTAAACTTGAAAATGAGAGTTCTAATATGAATTTAGATGAATCAGTTAAGTTATTTGAAAATGGAATTATTATTTCTAAAAAATGTGATGAAAAATTGAAAGCAGCTGAAAAGAAAATTACAATGCTTATAAATAATGATGGGGATATTAAAGAAGAAAATTTTATTCCAGAAGACTAATTTAAAAAATAATTATAATTTTTACTGTTCAAATATAATAAAAAACGCGGTTACATATCTATATATGCGCCCTTACCTTTTTTATTATATTTTCCTTGTAAAAATTTAATTCTTTTTTAAATATTTAAAAGAAAGGTAAGTTATGCAAATTTTTAATGAAATTATAAATAATAAATGTATAGTTGTTCCTATAATTGTTTGGTTTCTTATTCAAACATTTAAAACTGTTACAGATCTTTGTATAAATAAGAAAATAAATGTAAAAAGAATAATGGGCGCTGGAGGTATGCCAAGCTCTCATTCTGCTGTTGTTACTTCATTAGCTGTTCTTATTGGTAAAGAAAATGGATTTGATTCTGGACTATTTGCATTATCTGTTGTATTTGCATTTGTTGTAATGTATGATGCTGCAGGTGTTAGAAGAGCTGCAGGAAAACAAGCTGCTGTTTTAAATAAAATTTTAGCAACTCCAGGAATGACTTCTGTTGAAGTACAAGAAAAACTTGTTGAGTTCTTAGGACATACTCCTGTTCAAGTTTTTGTTGGTGCTGCAATAGGAATACTGGTTGGTGTTTGGGTTTAATTTTTGGGCAACCTTTGTAGGGTTGCTTTTTGTGTATAAAATTTTGAGTAAAGAGAGGTGTTTTTGATGAGTGATATTGAAATTGCAAGAAGTGTAAAATTAAAAAACATAAGAGAAATTGCTGCAAATTTAGGTGTGGCAGAGGAAAATTTAGAATTATATGGAAATTATAAAGCCAAAATAATTGGTAAATTAAATAATTCGAATAAAGAGAATGCAAAACTTGTTTTGGTTACAGCAATAAATCCTACACCTCTTGGAGAAGGAAAAACTACAGTTGCAATTGGATTGGCAGATGCACTTAGAAAATTAAATAAAAAATCTGTATTAGCGCTAAGAGAACCATCAATGGGCCCTGTATTTGGTATAAAAGGTGGGGCAACTGGTGGAGGTTATTCTCAAATCGCACCAATGGAAGATATAAATTTACATTCTACTGGAGATTTTCATGCAATTGAAACTGCAAATAATTTATTATCTAGTTGCATAGATAATCATATTTATTCAGGAAATAAATTAGGTTTTAAAGAAGTTTGTTTTAAAAGATGTATAGATCTTAATGATAGAGCTTTAAGAAAAATAGAAATAAATCTATCAGAAGAAAAGAATATGAATCCTAGATTCGATGGTTTTGATATAACAGCTGCATCAGAGATAATGGCAATATTTTGCTTGGCTAATGATATTGATGATTTGAGAAAAAGATTAGAAAATATAATTGTAGGATATAATGAAAATAATGCCCCTATTTTTGCAAAAGAATTAAATGTAGTTGGAGCAATGCTGGCAGTATTAAAAGATGCTATAAAACCTAATTTAGTTCAAACTTTAGAGCATACACCTGCAATAGTTCACGGTGGCCCATTTGCCAATATTGCTCATGGTTGCAATTCTGTTATAGCTACAAATTTAGCAAGAACATATGGTGAATATGTGGTTACTGAAGCTGGATTTGGAGCTGATTTGGGAGCTGAAAAATTCTTTGATATAAAATGTAGAAATCAAAATTTAAAACCAAATTGTACAGTTTGTGTTGCTACAATAAGAGCTTTGAAATATCATGGTGGTCAAAAAATAAGTGATATTGAAAATGAAGATTTAGAGTATTTAAAAAATGGATTAGAAAATTTATATAGACATATTCATAATTTAAAAAATGTATTTAAGCAAAATGTTGTTGTTGCAATAAATAAATTCCCTACAGATACACCAAATGAAATTGAATTTTTGAAAAATTCATTAAAGGAAAAGGATATATTAGTTTCTATTGCTGATGTTTGGAAAGATGGAGGAAATGGTGCAATTGAACTAGCTCAAATAGTTGAAGAACTTTGTAAAAAAGAAAATAAATTAGAATTTACATATGAAAGAACAGATAGCTTTGAAACAAAAGTAGAAAATGTTTGTAGAAAAATTTATGGCGCAAAAAATATTATATATTCTGAAGTTGCCAAAAAAGAAATTGATAAAATAAAGAAAAATTCGTTAGATAATCTTTTGGTATGTATATCAAAAACTCAATATTCTTTTTCTGATAATCCTAAAAATTTGAATATTGTTGAGGATTTTGATATTAGTGTAAAAAGTGTAGAGGTAAAAAATGGAGCTGGTTTTATTGTTGTAAAAACAGGAAAGATATTTTCTATGCCAGGTCTTCCAAAAACTCCAGCAGCAGAAAGTATAGATATAAATAGTGAAGGGGATATAGTAGGAGTATATTAAAACAAAATAAAAAACACTTCAAAAAAATTGAAGTGTTTTTTTATTTTTAATCATTATCTTTATTAGTTTCTTTTCCAAATATTTGAGGAATTTTTGTGAATAAAGAATTAAATATTAGTTTAAATCTTCTTTTCATCATATATAAGAAACTGTGGTTTTTATAATCATATAATGCATATTCATTTGCAACACCATCTGTGCTAGTATCAGTTACTGTATTTGCAACAGCTGTGTTTTCGCTTTGAGCAACAGCTAAATCTGTTTGTTCATTTTCAAAAACTTGTTCATTTGATACAGAAGAAGATAAAGCTGTTACTGGTGACATTACAATTTCTTCTATTAAATTATCAAAATAATCAGCATATTCGCTAACTGCTTTATCAAAAGCTTCGCTTTGTGCTTGGTAGTCTGCATTATTTGCTTCTATAACATTTGGTTCTGTTTCTTTTGATAAATTATTCATAACTCCGTCTAATATTTCTTGGAATTCAAAATTTAAATCATGTGTTGATAAATCTTCATCATCATAAAAACTATCTGAAAAATTGTTTGTTGCGATTGTTTGAGTTTTTACTGGATGTTGAATACTGAAATCAAAATCTAAATTATCAAAATCAAATATGTTTTGTGTTTCTTCAGTATTAGATGCGTTTTCTACTTTTAAATCTGAATTGTCTGCCTCAGGAATATATGTTTCATCAGCATTATTTGAAGGTTGGAATTTTTCATCGAATATTTCATCAAATATTTGATTTAATTCTTCGCCAATATTTATTGTATTTGTTTTTGCTTGAGTTTCTTCAATTAGTTCATCGAAAAGTACAGATAATTCATTATAAGATTCTTCTTTTGATATTGGTTGTGATGTTTCAATATTTTCAAAATATTGATCAAATTCTTCATCTTCATTTGAAGAGTTTTGGGTTTCAGCAGCAACTACATTAGCTTTGTTTTGAGTGTTTGAAGTGCTAGCTTGATTATTATATTCTTCAAAAAGTTCTTGAATTAATGCATCTAAAAGAGAAGCATCGCTATTTGTAGTAACTGTCTTTTCACTATTTGCATTTTCTAGGTTTATATCAAAATTATTTACTAAATTATCAATATTTTCAGAAACAATTGATTGCGCTTCTTGAGATGATAATGAATTTACAGGAGATGTAATTGTTGGAGCTGCTATAGGTGTTATATAATTAAATGAATTATTATTGTCCCATTCATTATTTTCGTTTTTAAAACAAAAATTAAATGTATTATAATTTTCCATAAGGATATTATAAGAAAAACCTCTAGCATTTTTATACATTTTTTGTTCTGTTGTTTTTTCCCAATTTTCACCAAAACCATATACTATTGAAACTTCTTGAGAATTGTTTTTATATAATGTTCCAGAATATGTGATTTTAAGTAATTTACTGGCTTTTGGTTTTTTATTGAACCTTATATCATTTGTGAATTCCATATTTCATTCATCCTTTCGAATCAAATTGTTAAAATTTGCTACTGTTATTATAATAATAATTTTTCCTTTTTTCAATAAAAAATACATAAAAAACGGTCGAATATAGTTAAGTTTTGGTAACAATATTACAATATTGTAACAATAAGTTTTAGAATAATTTTCAATGTTTGGGGGAATCTAGAATTAAAGGAGTGGATATATGAAAAAGAGATTTATAAAGTATTTTATTTTTGTATTTATGGTATTTTTTATCTTTTTGGGAATTACTAAAACTTATGCTACATCAAGATATGGTTCAACAGGAAATGAAGTAAAACAAATTCAAACAAAATTAAAGCAATGGGGATATTATAATGGAGCTGTTGATGGCATCTTTGGAAGTAAAACATTAGATGCTGTGAAAAAATTTCAATCTAAAAATGGATTAAAAGTTGATGGAATTGTTGGAAATCAAACTCTTTCTGCATTAGGTATATCATCTTCTTCCAATAAAAATACATCATCAAATAATAGTAATTTATATTTGATAAGCCAAGTAATATATGGAGAAGCTAGAGGTGAAAAATATGAAGGCCAAGTTGCAGTTGGAGCTGTTGTATTAAATAGAGTGGCTGATTCAAGATTTCCTAATACTGTTGCAGGAGTAGTGTATCAATCAGGAGCATTTACATGTGTATCTGATGGTCAAATAAATTTGAGTCCAGATTCTACAGCAAAAAAAGCAGCTCAAGATGCAATAAATGGTTGGGATCCTACTCATGGTAGTGTTTATTATTTTAATCCTAATACTGCAACATCGAGTTGGATATGGAGCAGACCTCAAACAGTAACAATCGGAAAACATATCTTTTGTAAATAATAATTGACAAATTTGTAACATACTGTTAATATAAAAGCAATAGCGTATACTATTGCTTTTATATATTTTCGGTATATATATGAGCAAATGAAAAAATAGGGGGAAAAATGATTTTATATCCAGATTATTATTGCAAAAAAGTTACAGATATTGATATAGATTTTTTAGAAAAAAATAATATAAAAGGTTTAATTTTAGATGTTGATAATACATTAATTGATTTTGATTTGAATATTATTCAAGGGGCAAAAGAATGGTGCGATAATCTAAAAAATAATGGAATAAAAATGGTTATTGTTTCAAATACAAATAAAAAACAAAAAGTTGAAAAAGTAGCTAATTTATTAGATATTGATTATGTTTTTAAGGCTTGGAAACCATTAAAAAAAGGCTTGATAATGGGAAAAGAAAAATTGAATTTAGATAATCAAAATATAGCTACAGTTGGTGATCAAATTTTTACTGATGTTATAGGTGGAAATAGATTAAAAATGTTTTCAATATTAGTTGAACCAATAGCAAAAAAAGATATTTGGATTACTAGATTAAAAAGACCAATAGAGAATTTAGTAATAAATTGTTATAAAAAAAGTATAAAAAAAGTATAAAAAAAGTATAAAAAAAGTATAAATTGGGTGGGTAGAAAATGTATTTTAATAATTTACATATTTTATGGTTTGTACTAATTGCTTTTATAGGGCTATTAGTAGGAAAATTTGTATCTTATGCAGATGAAAAATTTGTTAAAGAAGAAAAAATATTTACTAAAAGTATTATTAAAGAATTTATAAAAAATTATGATTTTAATTATTTTATAATGATTTTTATCGCAGCAATGTATATTTTTCTTTTATATAAATTCGGTATAAAAGATGAGTTTTTGAAAAATTTAGATTTAATAAAATATTTAATTTTAACACCAATGCTAGTTAGTGCATTTTTTGTGGACTGCAAGCATAGAATTATTCCAAATAGATTAAATATGACAATTTTTGAAACTGGTATAATATTAACAGTCGTTTATGGATATAATAATATAAATGTTGCAAAAGATATGTTACTTGGAATGCTTGTTGGAGCTGGAATTTTTGCTATTATAACAGTTCTTGGTGGAATAATAGCAGGAAAAGAAGCAATGGGACTTGGAGATGTAAAATTCATGGGAGCTATAGGTTTGTTTTTTGGAGCAAGTAATATTGCTCAAATTTCGCTACTTGCATTTTTTGTAGCAGCTATTTGTTCTATAGTAATTCTTATTGTAAGAATTTTTATTCTTAAGAAAAAGGATGAATATATAGCTTTTGGACCATTTTTAGTTATTGCAGCAATTGCATGTATTTTCTTGCCAGCAGATAGTATTTGGCAAACTTTTATGATTGTTTGTAATGGAGTGAGTGATATAATTTTAAAACCATTTATTTAATAATTAGAAAGAGTGATTGAAATGAATGATAGAATATTAGATTTAAAACAAAGATTAAAACAATACAATATACAAGGTATGATAGTATCAAATCCAGTAAA
>Ga0129306_1002845_pt1 | contig 14280 bp, 16 predicted proteins | sample P827metagenome_FD_94438 | JGI IMG/M metagenome (GOLD analysis project Ga0129306, IMG submission 94438) | Capybara group fecal microbial communities from Wisconsin, USA - P827 metagenome | ecosystem: Host-associated > Mammals > Digestive system > Large intestine > Fecal | place: USA: Wisconsin...
TCGTCACGGATATGGCTATCCTGATGATGAATACTTCTTCTTGAAGATCATGGATATGAGTCGGAAGGAGTATATCAGGAATCAGCCATCACATAAAATTTGTGATTGAGCCAAAAGAATAATAATGATGAACTGATAAATGTATACAAAGCCATATAGCGTATAATTCTTTTTTTCATACTCCAAACACTCCCAAAACGATCATTGATGTGTTCTCAGATGAAAATCAAATCGTGCCATACGTTATATAAAGCTTATAGCAATCACTCAACCTCAAGAACAGCATCTGTCCATTGTATATATTCCTTACCTTCTTCATTAACCAGAAGACCTATGTTGTACCTGCCCCCCCGAATGTATGTTCGTGGTATGTATGTAAAAAAACCATACTTCTCATTGTTTCTCCTGTCAAAAAAATCAATATCAGGCCGTTCACACCGGAATATTTCAACTATATACTGCTGATGAGCATCATTGGATAGAATCAAGGATTCGACGTTAAACTCATATGAATTATACGAATTAAGATATCCTTCATATCCGGACAAACGTATAAGATTGTGATAATCAATTTTTGCTTCATACAACTCAATTGCTGGTTCTGGATGATTGATCACATATTCAACTTTTTCAATTCCAGCAATGTATTTAGATGGATTAGTAACCTCGGGGTATAGATAATCCGAAGAAATTGATTGGATCACCTTAGAATAGGAACAATAGGGTTGCCGCAACGATAATGTAGCAATCAAGCATGCAGTTAGTACCGCCGAAATAATAATGATCTCATTTCTGAATCTATCAAACACTGTTCTCATATTCTCACCTTGTAATAGAATCAATTATGCTTATTGTTCTGACTACTATAGGAGATGTATTAGTCCATACGTCTAGCTGGCCAATCACGGCTGAATACAATAAAACCAATATAGGAAACCGTACATACCCGCCATTTTCATTTGAACTTTCCTTATCTATTCTAAATAGTCTTATATCTCGAAGTTCAATTCGAGTATTTGTCTGATATGCAAGTGAAACAATCAACGAAAGACTGCATATAAACACAAAACTAAAAAATCTGAAGTAGTCAAATCCGATAATCATGCACAAAACAGCGCCAAAACCAGATAGCGGTAATATCAAATAAATAATACGAAATGATTTATCCCCATCTAAACTTAAATGTATAAATAGTGCCCTCCAAAGCATGACGATCAAAAGAAGATATGGCAAAAGAATCAACCAGCCCACAAATGACTGTTTTAGAAGTGCAAAATCATACAACTGCTCTCCAAAATTAAAACTTGCGCTATCCAAGTGCATCCCTATGCTTAACCCTTCGGCATGATATGCCGCCCAATTTGTGATCGAATCCGTATGGAGAATTCCATGCAAATAGGCTTCTGTTGGATCCATTAATCCGGTTTTGCCCAACACAAAATAATAAATCGCCAATAGAGATGTGATCAGAAACGATGTAATACCACAGGTAAAATATGTGCGCTGCTTTTTAACGAATGCTAAATAAATACACATTAGACAGATTGAAGCAATATAAAATACGCAACTACTCTCATTATTCAGCATCATCAAGGCACATAACGGAGGGACTAGAGCTAGAAATCTATCTTTATTGATAAGAATCATACATATTATGAAGATGAGATTTATAAACAGATCCACCCTTACATCGTCAATGATTTCTATAGAGAGAAACGGCGAAAGAATAATTAACTCCACCAAAAACACTGCGACTTTTTGATCTTGCAGTATCCGTGCAACTCTAACAAGAACAATACTCAAGAACGCATAAAAGGACAGTAAACATACTAGTTTTATATTTGAAAGAGCATTTGATGATATATATGGACCAAAGAATCGATTTATCATTTCTCCAAGAATCGCACGTGAAGAAAAACCGCCTTCATAATTCATAAAATAATATGAATTAGTGTAATCCAGACTGCCGGGATATCTACCATAAAGTACAATCTTTATCAAAAACAGCAAGAAAATCTCTGTTTCTCGCCGAAACCTGCAAACATACGAATAGAGTGGTGTTTTCCCAATAATATATATCAAAAGGAAACATATACAGAAAATAACCACCGACAAAACGGTAATTAATGCGATTCTCTGAAATGCATCATACAATATGCTCTCCTCAGCCGAATCTTCAATTATTATTACTGCTCTTCCATATTGGTCAGAATACAATGATCTCCGTTCAATCTTTCCGTTGTATTCTACCTCTACATATCCCGAAAATGGGTCCGTCACAAATAATAATTCTCGGTCTTTACCAATTGGAATTGGAATCTTTATTTCCTTCGTCAGATTTCCGGTTTTATCTGATATATACTGATTCCAATGATAGTATTCGCCTGTCCATGCCCACTTTCCTTCTATAGGTTCAACTATATGATTTGTCCATTTGTTTGCTTTAACATCACAAAGTGCGGTCTCAGATCTTATTTCTCCTGATTCGTTCACTTCCGGAATTGTTCGAATAGTAACAATATCCGTATGAAAGGTTCTAGTCATCACTTGGTAAACCGGGAATATAGCGGACAGAAAGAGTGCAATCAGTATACCGCTAAGAATTACCTTTTTAGAAAATGCAATTACAGTTTGCTTGGACAGCACAAGATAACACAATATCGCCATAATCAGCAAAACAAATATGCTGATAAGCAGAACTACATACATCGCCTATACCCTTGCTCTAAAAACCCACATTTTACTGGCAACATAATTAGTAACGATTATTATCGAATTTACTAATACTTTTGACACAATAGCATTACATGTAAAACAATCTATTAATACCCACATTAGAACATCATCTAAGATTAACGTTCCTATTCGAGCAATCAGAAACCCTAGGAATTCGCGGCTTGCAGTTTTCCCTCGCCATGATTTGCTTTCGAATACAAATAACTTGTTTGTAACAAAAGCAAAAATGAATGCGCATAACCAAGCAAGCGTATTCGCAATAACCAGCCTCATTCCAAACAAGCTATCAAAGATCCAAAAGGATGCGATATTGATCAGTGTTGCTCCGATGCCAAATACCCCATAGAGGATTATTTCTTTATGTTTTATTAATAAACTCCGTAATGTCTGCATCTTCTTTAATCATATGTTTCTTATTTTCAAATCTGACCTTAAAAGCTATCCTCAGATACTTAAATGTCTGTATCAATGAATTCTGTGATTCTCCCTCCTGTCTTGCAGCCCACATAGACGGTATTTCGTGAAAGACAACTCCAAGCCGTATTGGTTTTAGTGCAGTCTCCAAAAAGAATGGATGCTTCTCCTCCTCCCATCTAATTGCTTGAAATAACGCGGAAGGGGCAATACGATATCCAAAAGTGATATCTGTAAGCCTTACTCCGTATATGAAAGTGAACACCTTTTGAAAGAGAAAGTTCAGACAGTATTTCAGCTTGTTGTAGCCTTCAAAGTTCCCTTTCTTTAGCCAACGCGAAGCTGTTGTAACATCATTGGGATACTGTTTGGCAGATTCTATCAAGTCTTTTACAGTATGAGGATCTGTTTCTAAATCAGGTGCCATCATTATCGTATGGCTTCCCGAAGCATAATCCATACCATCTCTGACTGCCCCTCCTGCATAAGGAGTATGTTGATACAAAACATCTAGCTTGTATCCCAAAGATGCACAATAATCCTTCGTTTCCTGTATCACTTGAAGGCTTTCCGGAAGAGTACGTTCACATACTATCGCTATAAGCTCGCAGATATCGTTTTTTTCGCATTCAGCTATAATAATCTCTACAGTCTGTCTAAACGAAAAAGTCTCATTCAAAGTAGGAAGCAGTATTGATACCGATTCAAATTTACTCATACTATGCACTCAAATAACAAAATCAATTCGTTCCATGCCAAGTAATTCCTTGACTAAAGTATTATCCATCAGAGTAGATAACGCCCGCGGTGTCTTAAAAACCGTTTCATCATCAGATACCCTGATTGGTCTTATCATGTCTCGATCAACATGAAGTTTATCTGCTATCATCAGCCCTATATCATATTTTGACAGATCGCTGTCTCCGCAAATATTCACTATGGCAGGTGAATCTCCCTTTAGTTCAAACAAATCAATCAAAATATCCGCCGCAGTCATAAAATTCAAGGATGATCGATAAGAGTCTTCAAACATTTCGACGCATTTACCATTCTGTAAATCCTCAACTATATAGTCATAGAAGTGCTTTTTCCCCCTCACCAGGCTCGGCGCTATAAGAAATGGATATCGAACAACGTTGAATCCGTAATTAGCAACAATAGCCTCCGCAGCAGCTTTATTATGACCATATATGTTTACCGGACTAAGCTGGTCGGTTTCCTTAAAGTGATATCCATCTATACTATTTCCATATACGCTGTCCGTGGATGCATAAAACAGTTTTCTAACGAATCCAAGTTTATTGATACATCTGGACAAATCGGTAACATTGATATCCCATGCAATTTGTGGATTTGCTGCCACCAGATCCGGATGATGATACGCAGCCAGGAACACTACATTAACATCATCCCGATCTTTTACACGTTTGATCACACCATCAAACTCTTCTTCGTTAGAAATATCACATTGCAACCATGTAATACGTTTGGTGTCAGACAGATCATATATGTTGCGAGCAGTTGCTATTATTTTCTGTGCTGTTTTAGCCAGAATACTTTTTATAATATAACTACCAAGATATCCATTACCGCCTATAACCAGATACATATAACAATCCTCACCAATACCTTGCTTCCAGCATTGCACATATCGCATGATAAATAGGTAAATGCAATTCTTGAACCTGATACGTTTCCCTTGCGGGGGCATGAATCACAACATCACAAATTTCATCCAGTTTACATGTGCTTTCTCCACTCAATCCTATGGAATACATCCCCTTTGCTCTGGCTGTCATGGCCGCGTATGTTACATTTAATGAGTTACCGGAGGTGCTTATCCCTAAAAAAGCATCACCGGATAATCCAAGTACACTCAAAGGCTGCGCATATACGAAAGCAGCGTCCATATCATTTATTATGGCGCTCGATAGCGATACAAATGATGGTAGAGATATCGCTCCCAATCCTCCGGTCAGATTATCAGCTATAATATCTCCATCCCCGGGAAACAGTTTGCGAAGCGAATTTGAAAAACCTTCATCCACCTTGCGCAGGATCTTGAATGGTTTCATCAATTCACCAACTATATGTTCACTATCCGATGCACTCCCTCCATTACCGGCAATGTATAATTTTCCATGATTATCAAATACATCTGAAAGCAGATCAAAGGTTTTCCTGATCTGTTCCTCGCACGCCCATAAACACGGATAGCGCTCGAATAGTTCATCAAATATATCTTCACTGGTCACTTTCGTACCCATATCTGTCCTTATACCTGTGCCATATCAATTCGTTTGTCGCGCATACCAGAGCTCCGCTTCGAACGGCTCTGTCAAACTCTGATATGGTCATAATCTCTTCCCGTATTATTTCCGTTTCTTCACCTGATTTGGATTCACTCTCATCACAGATTGCTGCAAAGAGATGTACTTTTTCATTAGTGCAACCGACGGACGCGTATGTTATCCCCAATGGCAGGATACTCTTCGCTATACATCCCGTTTCCTCAATTAGTTCACGTTTAACAGCATCTTCAGGAGTTTCTCCTATCTCTATACCACCTGCCGGCAATTCCAGCGACCAGGCATTTATTGTTGGCCTGTATTGTCTGATGGCAAATATGTTCTCGCCGATAATCGGGAGTATAACAACTCCGCCTTTCATGTCTACATACGAGTACGGATAAGTTATACTCTTTCTTTTTATCATCTCCGTCACAATTCGGAATCGAGCTACCGTCTCCTCTTTATGATCTATTATTTCAAAATCATCAAAAATCATAAATCTTCCAATGTAAAGCTATCCTTTATGTCTCCTTCAAGCTCAACTCCCAGGCTGTACATGGTTACAAGAACCGAGTCCTCAAGATAATCAAAATCATGCACAACATATGGACCTATCCTGAAAAAATCTCCGGCATTAAAAACACATGCTTCCACCAGATCATCCCGGTGCGCTGTAACCCGGCAACTACCCTGCACAACATAATAGGCTTCGGTATTTAGTTTATGGTAATGTCCCCCTCTGAATACTCCGGCTTTGGATGTTACCACGTTAACCTGTGAATATCCTCGACGCACCAGCTGCGTCAAGGTTCCTCGATCATCCTCATGTATAAAATCCGGCTTTATTACATCTATCAACATAAGCTTTCACCTTTTTCTATGATTCGAACGAGAAACATTCATCCACAAGATTCATTGCTGCCTGCATACACAGATCCATATTGTTATAATTCCAGGTTCCCCATCTCCCCAATAAATGAAAACCATCTAATGAATCAAAATAATCAAGTATCACACTTCTGTTTTTGCTGTAATTCCTGTCATGAATAACATATGCATATTCCGAATAAGCCGATGCAATGGCATGTCTGAAGCCCAGTTCTTCCGGTAATGTTTTTTGTGATACAAGAGCTTCTGCATCCTCGATCCGTTCCCCGATTATTTCCAATTGAGCACACCCGTGCTTGTCCTGATCCGGACATGCGTGCGGTGTAACAGAACTTTGATAATGAATTCTGTGAGATTTATATTCATGCGAAGGTATATACAGCCAGGTAATATCAGTCAGCGGACAATCAAACAGTACAGTATTTAGACTATTGAACTTTAGATCATCTATGGCCGATGACACTTTATCCGATAGATTTTTCATAACCTTGCCGATAATCGGAAGTGGAATTGTGGATATTACCAGATCATACTGATCTTCCCCATTGATCCACCATTTTCCGGCATCACTTTTTTCGATCATCTCAATAGGTGTACCTAATCTGATTGATACAGGCTCCGCTATTGCATCCACCATGGTTTGGACTCCATCAATAGGATAGTAGAAAGAAGAATGCGCGGTATTCTGTTCCTTATAATCTGTATCGATTACAGACCTTAACAGTTCTTCCTTTGATGGTAACGGCATCTTTCCTCGCATCCATCCAGTCTCCATATCTTCCAGCGGATATGCCCACACCTTTTCGTTATATGGGATCATATAGTATTCAGAAATACTCTGTCCGAAATTCCACAGGATCCAGTCTCTGAAATTAGTCGGTTCTTCTCCCTGTTGCGAGACCAAATAGTCTCTCACACACTTTATTGTGTCCTCCATATCTAGTTCGGACAGAGATAATTCAAATGGATATGAGATATATTTCCCATCGAACCAAATTTTTGCATTTCGTTCCGTATATTGCCATTTCTCCCTTGGCAGTATAGAGAATATCCAATCATTAACCTTCTTAATCTTAGGACTCAGGATATGACCACCGTACGGATCATAGAGGTAACCATTGATATTACGTGTTATGGCTAAACCGCCCACAATATCTTCTTTTTCATATAGAGTTACATCTAATCCCTTATCATATAAAAGCCTGCCTGCCGTAAGACCTGACACACCGGCGCCTAAAACTGCCACTCGCATACTCCTACCCTACCTTGTCAAAAATTCATGCCCGTGTTTAATTCGATCTCTCCAATAATCAAGGAGATCTCCCATTGTCTTTTCAAAAGGAATCTCAGGTTCCCAACCTGTATGATTCTTGAATTTACGACAATCCGGAACCTGAAGGTCTGCATCGATAGGTCGAAGTCTCTCCGGATCCGTCTCAACCTTTATGTTTTTTTCGGTGGACATAGATATCAGAGTATTAAGGGTATCGCCCACCTCGCAGGTATAAGAGCCACCAATGTTATAGAACTCTCCGGCACAAGGATTGGTAGTAACCAGCATATAATACGCCCTTACAGCATCTCTTACATCTGCATAGGTACGGAGCGATTTGAGATTTCCGGTTTTTACCACTGGCGGAATCATACCGGCCTCTATCATGGCAATTTGTTTTGCAAAGGTTGATTCATGGAATACGTCGCCACGTCTGGGACCGGTATGAGTAAACATTCTGGTCGTCATTACCGTCATTCCATACGCTTCAGCATAATACCGTCCAAGAAGATCTGTTCCGACTTTTGAAATGGCGTATGGAGATGCCGGGTGGAATGGACACTCCTCATGAATCCCTGTATCCGGTTTTTTCTCCGGAGGAATCTTTCCAAATACCTCCGAAGAGGCACAAACATGAATGATTGGCTTATAAGAGCTATCAATATCCATTTCCATTTTCACTGCTTCCAGCAAACGAGCTGTTCCAAGGATGTTTGTATTAAGAGTATCAATTGGAGCTGTAAAGCTTGTTTGCGGATAACTCTGCGCTGCCAAATGAAATATGTAATCCGGTTTAATACTTTGTATTACTCTTATCAACGACACCTGATCATTAAGATCAGCATATTCAAAGAATACCCTATCTTTGTTATTCACTCTTTCGAGTAAGTGTTCCACATTATCAAGCGGACTCCTCCACCTGCATACTCCGTATATATCCCAGTCTGTATTATTTAACAGGAAATCACATAAATGCGATCCTACCATACCGGTTATGCCTGTAATCAATGCTTTTGTCATGCTTTGATTCCCCCCTGTTCTTCCATTTCTCGATTTCTTACACGATCAATATCAAAAAACTCAGATTTGTAGTACATAATTCGAGTTCCGCCGCTTTCAAATTCAAAGGGAACATAGAGCAGATTATCCAGTGCATTTTTGACTCTTTCCTGCTTGTCGGGTTCTGCATAAAACAGCAAAAAGCCACCTCCACCTGCTCCAAGCAGTTTTCCTCCGGAAGCTCCGGCTTTTATAGCTTTCCCATACAGTTCATCCACCACCTCTGTAGATATCTCAGAAGTTATTCCTCTTTTTAATCGCCAGGTATAATCAAGAAGCTTGCCAAATTCCGTTAAATCTGTCTTTGATACCAGAATCTTTTCTGCGTCATCTACCAGACCTTTCATCTCGAGAAGCTCTTTTGTCTTATCTGCAGTTGCTTTCGCCTGACCCATAGATATTTCGCTGGAAAATCGGGAAAAGCCTGTAAAGAACAACATCAGATTATTGTTCAGTTCTTTCTTGCGATCCTCCGAAATCACGACCGGATTTACACGGTACCCATCGGCCGAAAAATCTATACGATTAAATCCACCGAAAGAGGCTGCTATCTGATCCTGTATTCCACCACTTTCCGCACATAGTTCACGTTCAAGATGTATCGCATCATCAGCAAGTCTGCGTTTATCTGCATACTTCCCCTTTAATGCGTAAAAAGCGTTAAGCATACCGACCGCAAAGGAGCTGCTGGTTCCTAATCCGGATCTTGCCGGAAGGTCAGCCTCATATACAACGCGTAATTCATGCATATCCAGATATTTCATGGCTTCTCGGACTGCCGGGTGTATGATCTCATCAGCGCTATTTGTACGCTCTATGATGTTATATGTAATCTGATTAGCATAATCAAAAAAAGGCGGTAAATGTCGCACAGTAACATAGCAATACTTATCAAACGTTGTCGATATCACACTGCCACCATGTTCTTTATAAAAAGCCGGGAAATCAGTTCCACCGCCAAAAAATGACATTCTGAATGGAGTTTGAGTTATTACCATATTTACGCTATGCCCCAACACGCTACGAAGGGATTATTTCCCTTACAAATTCCAGCAAGCTTTCATACGATTCGTTTTCTTTGGTCGATTCCATCGCATTATCAATAAGAATAGCCTGACATCCAGCATTCATCCCCGCCATCACATCTGTCATGCTGTCTCCCACCATATATGATGCTGTCAGATCTATATTGAAGATTTCGGCCGCTTTAAAAAGCAGACCGGGCTTTGGTTTTCTGCAGTCGCACTCTACTTTGTATTCCGGTCTCTCGCCCTCAAAACCCCTATCCGGGTGATGCGGACAATAGAATAGGCCATCTATATATGCACCATGCTTTCCCAGTTCGGTCTCCAATGTCGCATTGATATCATTCAGCTCATCTATGGTGCACTCTCCCCTGGCAATAACGGGTTGATTCGTCACAACGATAGTCAAATAGTCACTATCATTTACTCGGCGTATAGCTTCAGCTACTCCGTCTATCAATTCAATATCCTGGGGTTTTGTAATAAACCCTTTATACTTATTCAGAGTTCCGTCGCGATCCAAAAATATGGCTTTTTGTCTATTCTTAAGATTCCTTCCACGTACCTTTCCGGCTAATACATCCTCCTCCACTCTTTTGAGTCTCTCAGGAGTCCCCATGTCCTTTACATATTCTGGTGAATCATATGCATATACATGGCCATAACTAACCAAGGGCTTTAGAATATCTCTATCCAAGTCAACAAATGCGCCGTCGAACAAATTAAGAATATCAGGGGAAAGAATGTGAATACCGGCATTAACCCTGTTTTTGTATATAGAACGCTCATCCTCTTTATGAAGCCATTTTGTCACACGACCCAAACTATCAGTAAAAATGAGAGCACTATCAAACGGATGTGAATTGGGATGCGTAAATAAGGTTACCGTAGCGTTTTTATCTCGGTGATACCTCATCATCCTGATGAAATCGATGTCTAACATAATATCGCCGTTCAATAGAAAGAATGGCTCTGTCAATTTATCTTTGAGATAATACAACGCTCCAGCAGTTCCTAATGGAGTATCTTCAGAGTAATAGCTGATTGTGGCCCCGAGCTGTGAACCATCAGAAAAATAGTCAACAATAACGGATCCCAAATGTCCTACGACTATGATTATTTCTGTAATACCACTCCTTACTAGGCTCTCAATTTCATATTCCAGCACCGGTTTCCCGGCAATCGGAATCATTGGTTTCGGTATATCATTCTTTACTGTGGCGATTCGACTTCCTTTTCCGCCTGCCATTATTACGGCTTTCATTGCTATGCTCTCCAACTATCGGTTTCATTTTGGGTAATATAATGGGAAGAACACCCACTGCAATTATCAGAGCAACAACAATTATTATGATGGTTCTCCATACATCCGAGCGACGTTCTCTTTCACTCTGCTCTTCGATGGCGTCGACATATGCCACCTCTTCCTCCCACTGCTTTTCAAATTCTTCATCCAGCCCAGAATTGTCTACATCAGATAAAAAAGATGCTTTAACATCATTAGCAGAAACAATGTCCTGATCAACTGATAAGGATTGTGTGTTCCCAGAGCCTTCGGATAAGAGTCCTTCTGTCTCCAATGTTGTCCCAATTGCCTCCGTAGCCTCCTCTGAAACGTCGGTGGCGTTTGATGCCCCAGTTCCAGTGTAATCTGTAGGAACATACGCATTCTTTCCCTGGTAAAAAATCTTTATCCAATTTCCTTCTTGCCCAAGGATAAAAATATAGTCTCCAGGACTGAATTTCACTACGACACTCGATGATGTGTCTTTCTCGGAATATGCTACGACATCGGTTTCAACTTCCATAACAGTACCTACAATATCACCCGACTGTGCAAACGATGGCGCACAGGGGGCAAACCACAGGATGATTGTGAGTATTATTACAGAAATTGGTTTTATTATTCTCTTTTTCATTTTGTCAAATTCACCGATATATCATAATACAGACAAGAGGGTGTCACATCGGTGTGTAACACCCTCTTAATCTCACATATTTTAACGCCACATAGATAATTACTTATCCAACAAATTTAATCATAGCGTATGCTGCGTTTCCGGCGCTAACGTTTACCGTAAGTGTATTGGGATTGGTATCCTGATCCTGCAGTATTGTATACTGTCCACCAGATACAACCTTAACCATGGCAAAAGTTGCATCACCGCGGAAGTTTGCAGGTATTCCAAATGACATGGGAACTGTTCCGCCTTGGCCTTCAAGAGATGTCAGCTTTCCACCAGACATCTTATTTACATTAACCTGAACTACCGGTCCCATAGTTGCTCCAACTGAATCAGCGCCTATCTGAAGGCTGGCAATTGCTTTGGGAGCTGTTTTAGGTGTAACATCCCATGTTGTTACATAAGCCTTCTCATTGTTTCCTAATCCAAGGTTTGCACTTACTGTAGCTGCATTCGCTTTTACAGCGGCCCCACTTACTGACTTGGCAGCGTATGTACCGCTCACGGTAGATGTTCCCACGCCTGCTACTGTAGAATTGGCAGTATTCTCTGCAGTAGTAACAACCGGTGCTACTGTGGCGGGTGTGGATGTTGTACCCGTTGAACCTGCACTGGATGCCATAGCGGTCATACTAGGTGCAAGAATCATTGTTGCAGCCAATGCTACAGACAACACCTTAGTTTGCAATCTTTGTCTCATCGAACTTTACCTCCCGTTCATATTGCATTTATCTTATGTGGCTTATGCAGTCATACTATATTGCTGACTGCATTATTATAATAAGGCCTTCATTTCTATTTGTAGAGCAAAGATTTTTTGCATGAAATGCTAGTTATTTTAGCGCAGCAAATTGCACCATTAGCATATCTATGTTTTTTACATTGTATTCAAGGGGGCTACGCGTGTATTAAAGATAAGCTTTCACAGAGTGATTGCTAAAGAATGCGTTGATATTCGGGAACTGTTGGGAATCTCTCGAATCTACCGGGAACATGAAAAAAGAACACCCGAAAGTGTTCTAGTTTCTTCAAGTACGGAATTGATGCAGGCACCGCTTCCGCTGAAAACCTCGAAGGTTTTCGTTCGTTGGCCTAATTATATGTCTTTTGATCATCTGAGTCAATCACTTTTTCAAAACAGGCTTATTCCTGCTGTTCTCCAAGTATTCAATAACCTGACATATATATCTATAATCGGATACTATCACGTCATTCTTAACAAAAAAGTCCTTATTTCTTATCATTATATCGAAGAATAAGTGTCGGACTTCCGCCATTCCTCTGTCACGTACAGCTCTGTTTCCTACCGTATTAAGTGCATCATAATACACAAACAATGTTACTACAAAATCATGTATAACAGGATTTTCCATCTTGGTCTTATAACTCGTTTCAAATCTTTTAGACTTAGACAGAGCATCCATGATATCCATACACTTGTTAATCTTTATCGCATATGGTTTCCTTAATGAATTCAATAAGCAAGTATTATGTGCGGCAGCATTTCGCAAAAACTTGACGCTACCAAGATACGATGAGTAAGAACTCCCTCCATAGGTATCATAATACAGAGTGTATAGCTCTATAAAACGGCCAAACGAGAGAACTTCTACCATTTTCCAAACCGGTATTTCTTCTTCATTTCCCTTTATCTTCTCAATTAATTCCTTTGTAGCTGATTTATCCTTATTCGAATAAAGCGCAACTAACACCGAGTAATCCATTTCTATATACTTTTTTACGATTTCATATCCGTCTTCTTTTGGATTATTAGTTATATCCCGCATGAATCTTGTTTTGATAACATGTTCAATATCAAGACATAACCCCACAATTACCCTTCTTAGAAGACTATCTAACGAGCTAAGTTCCACCAGATATGCAAAATCCAGATTAATATACTTATTCTTATCCTCAGCTTTACTGTATTTCGTATAATTCCGAGCATAAGATTTGAGCTTAAAATAATAGTTGTTATACTGAAGGAATTTTTTAGCTTCCTCAACATTGTACAACTCAAATTTCACATTTTTTGACTTTAAATCTTCTATCTGCTCTTCAATGGAAAGCTTCTTCTTTAGCATGATACACCTACACAAATTCGATTCTTTAATGCCTGAATTCATATCAATTCCAGGATATTCATCTACCACACGATTGTACCAATTCTCAATCGAATCATCAATCTATCAAATCTTTGGGGAAGATCAGATATAATGCAGAATTCAGTATATCGATCCCGATCGATAGTATCTATACAATGATCGAATTCCTACGTATATCCCCATCAGGATTATCCACAGCAGATACACATTAATGTGAATCGCCGCGATCGAATCAGCGAGAAAGAATACTACTGCCAACATAGAAAACGCTACAAATAAAGTAATATCGTCCCACATGCTCTCATATATGTATCTTACTAGCAACCCCCCCACAGCTATGACCAGGCCAAAAGTTATTATCAGCATAAATATAAATACGATAAACACAAGGAATCCTGCCACTATCACGCTCAAAAACTCCTGAGAAATCAGTTCCTTAATGTTCCATGCTTCCGCACATGCATCCATATTTGAATGCCACGTCGCCGCTGCCCATTGAGCAATAGTATTCCAAAATGCAATAAA
>Ga0129306_1002846_pt1 | contig 14273 bp, 17 predicted proteins | sample P827metagenome_FD_94438 | JGI IMG/M metagenome (GOLD analysis project Ga0129306, IMG submission 94438) | Capybara group fecal microbial communities from Wisconsin, USA - P827 metagenome | ecosystem: Host-associated > Mammals > Digestive system > Large intestine > Fecal | place: USA: Wisconsin...
CGAAAGTCGTTAGGGAAGGTGCTCTAGGCTTACAGTGCTATCTATGTCGTCCTAGCACAGCTCGAAACCATTCTTTTCGTTGGTACGAAGAAGCAGGCACAGGAGGCGGTTAAGACCGAAGCTGAGCGTTGCGGAATGTACTATGTAAACGAGAGATGGCTCGGCGGAATGCTTACCAACTTCAGAACCATTCAGTCCCGTGTTAACAGACTTAAAGCAATCGAAACCATGTCTCAGGACGGTACCTTCGACGTACTTCCCAAGAAGGAAGTTACAGCTCTTAAGAAGGAATGGGAAAAGCTTGAAAAGAACCTTGGCGGTATCAAGGATATGAAGCGTATCCCCGATGCTATCTTTGTAGTAGATCCCAAGAAGGAGCACATCTGCGTACAGGAAGCTCGCGCACTTGGCATCACCCTTATCGGTATCGGCGACACCAACTGCGATCCCGAAGAACTTGACTTCATCATTCCCGGTAACGACGACGCTATCCGTGCCGTAAAGCTTATAGTTTCCAAGATGGCTGATGCGGTTATCGAAGCTAACCAGGGTGAGACCGCTACCGCAGCAGACGCTAATGCCGATGCAGAAGCTGAAGCTACCGACATCGAAGAAGTTGCTGCAGAAGAATAATTCATAGAACAAGCAATGTCATCTTGAGCGGAGCCCGAAGGGCGGAGTCGAAAGATCTTAATCGAAAGATCTCTCCCTGCGGCCCGGGGCTTAGGTCGGGATGACATTTTGTTTATAAGAAACAATACAGATAATTATAAAGGAGAAAACAATCATGGCAGAGATTACCGCAAGCATGGTAAAAGAATTACGTGAAATGACCGGTGCCGGCATGATGGATTGCAAGAAGGCACTTAATGAAACAAACGGCGACATGGATGCCGCAGTTGATGTATTGAGAAAGAGCGGCGCAGCCAAGGCTGAAAAGAAGGCAAGCCGTATCGCAGCAGAGGGTATCACCCGTACCGCAATTGAAGGCGGCAAGGCTGTTGTAGTAGAAGTTAACTCCGAAACAGACTTCGTTGCAAAGAACGAAACCTTCCAGACTTATGTTGAAGCTGTTGCAAAGCAGGCACTTGCTTCTTCCGCAGCTGATGTTGAAGGCATGATGGATGAAAAGTGGGTTGAGGATGCTTCCAAGACCGTTAAGGAAGTTCTTATTGAAAAGACCGCTACCATCGGTGAAAAGCTTTCCATCAGAAGATTTGAAAAGGCTGAAGGAGATTGCGTAGTATCTTACATCCACGGCGGCGGTAAGATCGGTGTTCTCGTTGCAGCTAACGGAGCTAAGGGTGACAATGTTAAGGAAGCTCTTACAAACGTTGCAATGCAGGTTGCAGCCATGAACCCCCAGTACATTTCCAGAAACGATATTTCCGCAGAAAGCCTTGCAAAGGAAAAGGATATCACTCTTGAGAGCGCTTTGAACGATCCTTTCTCCCTTCCCAAGCCCATTCTCAACAAGCTTATTGAGAAGGCTCTTAACGGCGTATGGAGCGATGCCGATAAGGCTATCTACGAAGAGAAGAAGTCCAACATGAACTATCTTCCCAACTTCCTTTCCGATGCTGCAAAGGCTCAGCTTGCTGAACTTGCTCTTGCAGACAAGGCTGCCATCTCCGCAGACAAGATCTTCGCAGGACTTGTTGAAGGACGTATTTCCAAGCACCTTAAGGAGATCTGCCTCCTTGACCAGGTTTATGTTAAGGCAGAGGACGGAAAGCAGTCCGTAGCAGCTTACCTTAAGAGCGTTGATGCAAACATCAACATCGTTAAGTTCGTTCGTTTCGAAGTTGGCGAAGGAATGGAAAAGAAGCAGGAAAACTTTGCAGAAGAAGTTGCAAAGCAGATGAACGCTTAATTTGTAAATCATATATGATGGTTTTAAAGGCGACACCTCCGGGTGCCGCCTTTTTTAGTTAACATAAAATCAACACAATCCCACATAAAACCACAAAAACATCTTGACACGTCCTGGGTATAAGAATATAATCAGTCTGAAACACAAGGAATATTCTTTGATTCTTGTTGATTTTTGACTAAAACGGTCAGAAAGCAGGCTGATTATGGCAGAGCACTCCACATATAAATATAACAGTGCAAGAGAACCCAAAACCGAGCGTATTGACAAGCTTGTTAAAGATCTGTTTGCCAAGATGCCCGAAATTGAATCCGCCAGAGCGCGTCTCATCACAGAATCTTTTAAAGAAACCGAAGGCGAACCCACGGTCATGCGCCGTGCCAAGGCTTTCGCTCATATTCTTAAAAACATTCCGATCATTATCCGTGACGGAGAGCTTATCGTAGGAAGTTCCACCCTTGCTCCCCGCGGATGTCAGACATATCCCGAGTTTTCTTTTGAATGGCTGGAAGCGGAATTCGATACCGTAGCCACAAGAGAAGCAGACCCTTTCTTTATTTCCGAAAAGACCAAAAAAGAATTAAAAGAAGCCGATGCTTACTGGAAGGGTAAGACCACTTCCGAACTTGCGGCCTCCTATATGGCGCCTGAAACAAAGAAAGCCATCGACCACTTCATGTTTACCCCCGGCAACTATTTTTACAACGGTGTGGGACATCTTACCTGCAAATACTGGGAAGTGCTGGAGATAGGCTTTGAAGGCATCAAAGAAAAGGCGCAGGCGGAACTTGAGACCTGCAACTTCGGGGATGCAAATTACGCTGAGAAAAACACTCTTTTAAGAGCAATGATCATAAGCTGTGACGCGGTCATGAACTACGCCGCGCGCTACAGAGAACTGGCTCTCGGAATGGCAAAGAAGTGTACAGACCCTGTAAGGGCTGCAGAACTTAACAAAATAGCGGAAAACTTAAGTCGTGTACCCGCCAAAGGTGCAACGAGCTTTTATGAGGCCTGCCAGAGCTTCTGGTTTGTACAGCAGCTTTTACAGCTTGAATCTTCGGGACATTCCATTTCTCCCGGAAGGTTCGATCAGTACATGTTCCCGTATTTTAAGAAAGATATCGATGCGGGAGTAATCACCAGAAACTTTGCCCAGGAACTTATCGACTGCATCTGGGTCAAGTTAAACGATTTGAATAAATGCCGTGATGCGGAAAGCGCCAAGGGCTTCGCAGGCTACAGCCTTTTCCAGAACCTTATCGTAGGCGGCCAGAACGAAGAAGGCCTTGATGTGACAAACGACCTGTCCTTCATGTGCTTGGACGCATCGATGCATGTATTTCTTCCCATGCCTTCACTTTCCATCAGAGTATGGAACGGTTCCCCTTACGAACTATTGCTTCGTGCGGCTGAAGTAACCAGAACCGGTATCGGACTTCCCGCTTATTACAATGACGAAGTCATCATTCCTTCTCTTATGAGTATGGGACTCCCCTTGGAAGAAGCAAGGGATTACGGCATAATCGGTTGCGTTGAACCCCAGAAGGCAGGTAAGACCATGGGCTGGCACGACGCAGCGTTCTACAACATGTGCAGACCGCTGGAACTTGTATTTTCCGACGGCGAGGACGCGGGAGAGCAGATAGGTCCCAAGACCGGCGATGTTCTTAAGATGGACACCTTCGAAGAATTCTACGAGGCCTACAAAACCCAGCAGAATTACTTCATTTCCCTTTTGGTAAATGCAGATAACTCCATTGACATGGCTCATGCCGAAAGAGCGCCCCTTCCCTTCCTTGCAAGCCTTTTGGATGACTGCATGAAGCGCGGAAAGACTCCCGAGCAGGGCGGATGCGTATATAACTTTACGGGACCGCAGGGCTTTGGAATCGCCAACATGGCAGATTCTTTGTATGCCATCAAGACCCTGGTATACGACGAGAAAAAGGTCACCATGGCAGAGCTTAAGAAAGCGCTTATGTTTAACTACGGCAAGGGCGCCGCAGCTCCGGTTGTAAGAGAATTCGCGGGACGGATTACAGCCGAGTTTATTAAGCAAGGCGTGGTTCCCGAACCTTCAAAGGTTATGACTCTTACCAAGAAAGTAATCGAAGAGTCCGTGACGGAAGAAGACAAAAAGAGATTTGACGAAATATTAAAGCTTATTGCGAAGGTTCCCAAGTTCGGAAACGATGACGACACGGTGGATCTCTTTGCAAGAGATGTGGCCTACACATATACAAGACCGCTTCTTAAATATAAGAATCCCAGAGGCGGACGTTTCCAGGCGGGTCTTTACCCGGTATCGGCAAACGTACCCTTGGGAGCTACCACGGGAGCAACACCCGACGGACGGCTTGCGGGAATGCCCGTAGCAGACGGCGTTTCACCCTCCGCAGGTAAAGACGTAAACGGTCCCACGGCCTGTGCAAACTCGGTTTCGAAGCTTGATCATGGGATCGCCTCCAACGGAACCCTTTTCAACCAGAAGTTTCATCCGTCGGCACTTGCCGGGGAAGAAGGACTTCACAAGTTTGTGGATCTCATACGCACTTTCTTTGACAGAAAGGGAATGCACATGCAGTTTAACGTGGTATCCAGGGAGACCCTTCTTGATGCCCAGAAGCACCCCGAAAACTATCGACATCTGGTAGTGAGGGTTGCGGGATATTCGGCACTGTTTACCACCCTTTCAAAGAGTCTGCAGGATGATATCATCAGACGAACGGAGCAGGCATTTAACCGATGAATGATTTGGATGTAACCGGAAGAATATTTGATATACAGCGTTACTCGATTCACGACGGACTGGGAATCCGCACCATCGTCTTTTTGAAAGGCTGCGTGCTTCGGTGTAAATGGTGCTGCAATCCCGAATCTCAAAGCAGGGAGATCGAGACCATGAAGGTTCTCGGCGAGGACAAGACCATCGGAAGAGATGTTACGGTTGCCGAAGTCATGGAGACTGTGGAAAAGGACAGGCAGTACTATTGGCGAAGCGGCGGCGGCATCACACTTTCCGGCGGCGAAAGTCTTTGCCAGCCGGATTTTGCGAGAGCATTGCTTGCGGAATCCAAGAGACGCGGCATCAACACGGCACTTGAAAGCATGGGCTGTGCGGATTTTAAGATTATCGAGAGCATTCTTCCGTACCTTGATACTTATTTGATGGACATCAAGCACACGAACCCCGCCAAACACGAGGCTTTCACGGGAAGAAGAAACGACCTGATGCTTGAAAATGCCAGAAAGATAGCGGAGTCCGGACTTACGAATCTCATAATCAGAGTTCCCGTGATCCCCACCTTTAATGAAACGGCGGACGAGATTGCAGACATAGCAAGGTTTGCGGACAAGCTCCCGGGTGTTACGGATATTCACCTGCTTCCTTATCACAGATTCGGGGAAGGCAAGTATGAAGGTCTCGGAAGGCCCTATCTTATGGGAGACATCAAGGAACCTACGGGCGAACACATGGAAATGCTCAAAAGAAAAGTCGAGAGCGTATCAAAGCTTGTTTGCCGTATAGGCGGATAGAAAGAAGGAGCAATATGGAAATAAACGGTCTTGAAGATCGCATGAGGATCATACAGGAATATGTTCCGGGTTGTCAGATAACCCTGGCTCATATAATTGCAAGTCCCGACAAAGTTCTTTATGAAAAACTGGGCCTTGATCCCAAAATCGACTATGACAAAGCAGCCATCGGGGTCGCAACCGTCACCCCGTCGGAAACCGCAATAATCATGGCGGATGTGGCGCTCAAAGCAAGCGGCATCACATTGGGATTCGTGGATCGCTTCAGCGGTTCACTCATCATCACGGGTTCCGTAAGCGAGGTTGAAGCCGCAATGGAAGCCATGAGGGACTACACGAGAGATAAACTCGGATATACGGTTTGTGAAGTGACGAAAACATGAGAAAGCTTATTCTTATGGGCAGGTCCCAGGCGGGAAAGACAACACTTACCCAGGCACTTCGGGGTGAGGAAATCCACTACTACAAAACACAGGACATTCACCATTACGAAAGCGTCATAGACACTCCCGGGGAATACGCCCAGAGCCACAGGCTGGGGAAGGCCCTGGCCCTTTACACATACGAAGCCGATGTGGTCGGAATACTGGTGGCGGCCAACGAACCCTATTCTTTGTTCCCGCCAAACGTGACAAGCCAGGCAAACAGAGAGTGCATCGGAATAGTAACAAAAATCGATTTACCCACGGCAAACATCCCGCAAGCCGACAGATGGCTTAAAATCGCGGGTTGCAAAAAGATATTTCACGTTAATTCCCTTAAAGGGGTAGGCGTTAAAGAAATACTTGATTACTTAAAAGAAGATAAAGAAACCGACCAAGGAGGAAAGTAAAATGGTTAACGAACTTGAGATCAAAAAACAGATATGCGACATAGGAAAGCGCATTTACGGAAGGAACATGGTTGCGGCCAACGACGGTAACATCTCCGTTAAGCTCAACGACCACGAATTCCTTTGCACACCCACAGGTGTTTCCAAGGGCTTCATGACCCCCGAATTCATCTGCAAGGTTGACGAAAAGGGTAATGTACTTCAGGCAAACAAAGGCTTTAAACCTTCGAGTGAAATAAAGATGCACATGAGGGTTTACGAGAAGCGTCCCGACGTAGGAAGCGTTGTTCATGCACATCCCACCTTCGCAACCGCTTTTGCCATCGCCGGCATTCCCCTTACCCAGCCCATCATGCCCGAAGCGGTCATCTCTCTCGGATGCGTGCCCATAGCTGAATACGGCACACCTTCCACCATGGAGATTCCCGATAATCTTGAAAAGTATCTTCCTTACTTTGATGCGGTTTTACTTGAAAGCCACGGCGCTCTTTCCTGGAGCACGGATCTTCTTGCGGCTTATCATAAAATGGAGAGCGTTGAATTCTATGCAGAGCTTCTTTACAAAGCAAAGATGCTCGGCGGACCCAAGGAATTCGACAAAGCAAATATCAAGAAACTTTATGAGATCAGACGTAAATTCGGTATGCCCGGTAAGCATCCCGCAAATGTATGCCTGAATCAGGGCAAGGATAACTGCCACAACTGCGGCGGAAGCTGCACAGGCTGCGACCCCGAAATTATGAAGACCATGCCCGGTTACAACTACGACTTCAGCGATCTTTCTTCTTCCGGCACTCCTTCGGCAAACGGAGGCGTTAATGAAGCAATGATCGCAGAGATCGTTCGCAAGGTTGTATCTGAGATGAAATAAATAACTCTTTGATCTAAGGAGAAATGATATGGAAATGACCGAAAGCCAGATAAAGGCTATAGTGGGCGAGGTTATTGCCAAGGTTAAGCTCGGTACGCCAAACACTCAGATGCACGGTGTATTTGCCGACATGAACGAGGCAATCGAAAAAGCAAAAGAAGCCCAGCGCGTTGTGAGAGTCATGAGTATGGATCAGCGCGAAAAGATAATATCCGTAATCAGAAGAAAAATTAAAGAAAATGCCGAGACCCTTGCGAGAATGGGCGTTGACGAGACCGGAATGGGTAATGTGGGTGACAAGATCTTAAAGCACCTTCTTGTTGCCGAAAAGACACCCGGTACCGAAGACATCACCACCACTGCATGGTCCGGAGACAGAGGACTGACTCTCGTGGAAATGGGACCCTTTGGTGTAATCGGAGCCATCACTCCTTGCACGAATCCCAGTGAAACCGTTCTTTGTAATTCCATGGGAATGATAGCCGGAGGAAATACGGTTGTATTCAACCCTCACCCTCAGGCCATCAAAACCTCCATATTCGCCATCAATCTTGTGAATGAGGCTTCTCTGGAAGCCGGCGGACCCGATAACGTGGCCTGCACGGTTGAGAATCCCACACTTGATTCAAGCGCGATTATGATGAAGCACAAGGACATCCCGCTGCTTGTTGCAACGGGTGGCCCCGGAGTTGTTACGGCAGTCCTTTCAAGCGGCAAGAGAGGAATCGGCGCAGGAGCAGGAAACCCTCCCGCACTGGTTGATGAGACCGCAGATATCAGAAAAGCTGCGGAAGACATAGTAAACGGATGTACCTTCGACAATAACCTTCCCTGCATCGCCGAAAAAGAAGTTGTTGCGGTGGACAAGATCTGCGACGAACTCATGGGATACATGGTGAAGGAACAGGGTTGCTTTTTGGCTTCAAAGGAAATTCAGGATAAACTCATTAAGACCGTTATCACCGAAAAGGGAGCCTTGAACAGAAAGTGCGTGGGAAGAAGCGCAAAGGTTCTTCTTAAGATGGTCGGAGTCGACGCTCCCGAAGGAACCCGCTGCATCATCTTTGAAGGTCCCAAGGAACATCCTCTTATCACCACGGAACTTATGATGCCCATCCTCGGTATCGTCCGTGCAAAGGACTTTAAGGATGCGGTAAGTCAGGCTGTATGGCTTGAACACGGAAACAGGCACAGTGCTCACATCCACTCAAAGAATGTGGACCGTATCACTGAGTACGCAAGAGCCATCGATACGGCAATCCTGGTAAAGAACGGCCCCTCCTATGCGGCCCTCGGTTTCGGAGGCGAAGGCTTCCCCACATTTACCATTGCAAGCCGTACGGGCGAAGGACTTACCAGTGCCGCCACCTTTACCAAGAGAAGACGCTGCACCATGTCCGACAGCCTTTGCATACGATAGTTGTCGAGCATACGCTCGACAGGCTGAGCAAAGTAAATTAAGCCAAAAACTAGGAGATTCATATGGATATCAACAACCAACAAATTGAAGAAATCGTTAAGCAGGTCCTTTCAAATCTTTCGGGAACGGGAACCGTATCCCGCGGGACTTCCTCAAACGTTTCCATTCCTGCCAAAGCAAGGGTTGCAATGCTCACCGAGCTTGGCAAGATGGAAGTAAAGGAATTCCCCATGCCGGAAGTCGGAGACGACGACATTCTGGTAAAGGTCGAAGGATGCGGAATCTGCGGAACCGATTCGCATGAATACAAGAGAGACCCCTTTGGTCTCATCCCCGTGGCTCTCGGTCATGAGGGAACCGGCGAGATAGTCAAACTCGGTAAGAACGTTAAGGTCGACAGCGCCGGCAAGCCCGTAAGCGTGGGCGACAAGATTGTAACATGCATGATCTTTAAGGATAACCCGGACATCACCATGTTCGACCTTAACAAAAAGAATGTGGGAGGCGCCGACGTATACGGACTTCTTCCCGACGACGACGTACACACAAACGGCTGGTTTGCGGACTACATTCTCGTAAGAGGAGCGCTGGGATCCACTTTCTTTAACGTATCGGATCTGGACCTTGACTCAAGAATCCTGATAGAGCCCTGCGCAGTGCTTGTACATGCGGTTGAAAGAGCGAAGAGCACAGGCATACTTCGATTCAACTCAAGAGTAGTGGTTCAGGGCTGCGGCCCCATCGGTCTTATCTGCGTGGCAGTTTTAAAGACTATGGGCGTACAGAATATAATCACCGTTGACGGAAATCCCCAGAGACTTGAATTCTCCAAGAGACTGGGAGCCACCGATACGGTAAACTTCAAGGACTACGGCGGAATCGAAGAAATGGCCAAGGGAGTTGAAAGCAAATTCGGAGGACATCTTGCAGACTTTGCTTTCCAGTGTACCGGAAGCCCCGCAGGACATTCAAACATCTACAAGTTCGTACGTAACGGCGGAGGACTTTGTGAGCTCGGTTTCTTTATCAACGGAGGCGATGCTACCATCAATCCTCACTTCGATATCTGCTCGAAAGAGCTTACCATCGTGGGAAGCTGGGTATACACCTTGAGAGATTATGCAACCACCTTTGATTTCCTTAAGGGAGCCAAGGCCATCGGCCTTCCCATCGGAGAACTCATCACCGACAAGTATCCTTTATCCCGTGTCGATGATGCATTTAAGAAAGCGGCTGCCCAGACGGGACTCAAGATTGCGGTAGTAGCGGATTAAAGGAAAAGTAAATGGGCGCAGAAAATAAAAAGAAATCGGGTATTCTAAACCAGACGCCGACAAAAGCACCCGAGCTTTTGGGTCAGGCAGAGGTAGAAACAGAAGAAAAACCTGTCGATGACAGAGCGGTAGGCTTTCTGGAGGTTTACGGTTTGGTTTGTGCCTTTATGGCGGCAGACGCAGGCTGTAAGGCTGCAAACGTAACATTGGAACCCTTTGACAAGAATAAGCCTGCCAACGCGGACTCCCTGCCGGTTCCCCTGCTTGTTACAATCAAGTTCAGAGGAAGCGTTTCGGATGTCACCGCGGCGGTGGAGGCAGGCAGAGTGATGGCCGAATCCATCAGCGGAGTGGTCACAAGCCACATAATCCCAAGACCCACGGAAGATACGTTAAAGATGCTGGGTATTTGCGGATTCGATACAAATTAACGAGCCGGAAACGGCAATTCACAGAATAATTTTTCAGAAAAGAAAGTGAGAAACATCATGGCAAAAGAAGCATTAGGATTGGTTGAAACAAGAGGTCTTACCGCAGCGATCGAAGCAGCGGATGCAATGACCAAGGCAGCAGAGGTAGTACTTGTAGGTACCGAGAAGATCGGTTCGGGACTCGTAACCGTTATGGTTCGCGGAGATGTAGGAGCAGTTAAGGCTTCCGTAGAAACAGGTGCTCAGGCGGCTAGCAGACTTGGCGAACTCGTTGCTTCACACGTAATTCCCCGTCCCCATGCGGATGTGGAGAAGATCCTTCCCGGATTCCCTCAGGGCAAATAATCCATGGCAAGCTCATACGGATTGGTTGAAGTGTCCGGCGTAGTTGCCGCAATAGAATCTCTCGACGCGATGTGCAAAGCAGCAAATGTGAAGCTTCTCACATGGGAGAGAAAACTGGGCGGAAGACTTGTTACGCTTATAGTCGAGGGTGAGGTTTCCGATTGTAAAGCCGCAGTGGAAGCCGCAATCAATATCACCAAAGTAAACGGACACATTATGGCGTCTCACGGCGTCATCGCGGCCCCTTCGGACGAGATCAAGAAGATGGTCGCACTCAGCGCAAAAAGACTCGGTAAAGACCTTTACAAAGAACTTTTTGCGGCAGCAAATTAGCTTTTTCACCGGGCTTGGCAATGGACCGGGAATAAGATAAGAACAAAAACTCATTAATTTACTTTTTTTCAGGAGGAAACAAAATGACACAGGAAGCATTAGGAATGGTTGAAACCAGAGGTCTCACCGCAGCTATCGAAGCAGCAGATACCATGTGCAAGGCTGCAAACGTAATTCTCGTAGGTACCGAAAAGATCGGTTCCGGACTCGTAACCGTTATGGTTCGCGGAGATGTGGGAGCAGTTAAGTCCGCAGTTGAAGCAGGTGCCCAGAACGCATCCAGACTCGGCGAACTCGTTGCTCAGCACGTAATTCCCCGCCCTCACACCGACGTTGAAGGAATTTTACCTAAGATAACAAAGTAATCCTTTGGAGATTTCTATGAACGAAACGGGAACTAAAGAAATTGAGACTTTAACCCGAATGATCATATCCTGTTTAAAGGAACGGGAAAGCACCGGCAAGGGCTTTCCCGTACCCGTAGGGGTAAGCAATCGCCATGTTCACCTTACACAGAGTGACGTGGAGGAACTGTTCGGACCGGGCTATAAGCTCACCAAGAAAAAAGATCTTATGGGAGGCCAGTTTGCAGCCGAAGAGTGCGTTACCATCGTCGGCCTTAAACTTCGTGCCATCGAAAACGTACGCGTGCTTGGTCCCGTAAGAAGCAAAACACAGGTAGAAATCAGCCTGACCGACGCGAGAAAACTCGGAATCAGCGTACCCGTGAGAGAATCGGGAGACGTCGCAGGTTCCGCACCCATTGCCATCGTAGGTCCCAAAGGCGCAATTTACCGGAAAGAAGGCTGTATTGTTGCAGCCAGACACATTCACATGTCTCCGAGCGATGCCGCAAAATGCGGTTTAAAGGACGGAGATTATGTAAGAGTACGCGCATTGAACGAGCGTGGCTCCATATTTGAGCACGTAAAAATCCGCGTGGACGAAAGCTTTACCTTAGAGATGCACATCGATACGGACGAAGCAAACGCCTGCGAAATCAAGCAGGGAGACACCGTGGAAATAGTTTAAAGACTGTTTTCGCTCCCGGAGGATAATTATGATAATCGGTAAAGTTACAGGCAGTGTCGTTTCGACACGCAAGCAGGACAACTTAGTGGGCAATAAGTTCATGATCGTTGAACCTGTAAGCATAATGAACGGAGAAAACAAACAGATAGTGGCTATCGATAACATCGGAGCGGGCATCGGCGAAATGGTGCTGGTTGCCACAGGCAGTGCGGCAAGAATCGGCTGCAACCTGGAATATGCCCCCATTGATGCCGCAATCGTGGGAATCATTGACGACCCGCCTCAGGGCCTTAAGTAAACTTCTCAAAATTCTTCGAAGCATGGCAGTAATTATGGAAATAAGCGAATTAAGCAAAATACTGAGAGAAAACGGAGTGGTCGGTGCCGGCGGCGCCGGTTTTCCCACCTACGGCAAGCTTTCCGACAAAGCGGAGATCATCTTGATGAACTGTGCCGAATGTGAACCGCTCTTAAAACTTCACAGACAGTTGCTTTTTCAAAAATGCAGGGAGATCCTCAAGGCCTTCAGCCTTATAAGGGAAACTCTCGGCGCAAAGGAAGGCATCATCGGGATTAAGAAGGGCTACACGCAGACCATTGAAGCTGTAGAAGCCGTATTACCCGAGTTTCCGGGCATACGTATCCACAAACTTCCCGGAGCCTATCCCATGGGCGACGAGGTGGTCCTTATCTATGAGGCCACAGGCAGAGTCGTGCGTCCCGGCGGACTTCCCATAGAGCAGGGGATTGCGGTATTCAACGTAGAGACTCTTTACAATGTATATCGCGCGGTTTTCGAGCGTAAACCCGTCACGAGCAAAGTCGTTACCGTCGTAGGCGAAGTTGTAAACCCGATAACCGTAAGACTTCCCATCGGAACGAGCATTAAAGACGCGGTTAAGGCAGCCGGAAAAGAAACCTGTAAAGACCCCGTTTATCTTGTGGGCGGTCCCATGATGGGTTCCTTTATGCCCGGTACCGCACCCGTTACCAAGACCACCAACGCCATCATCGTTTTGCCGAGGGACCATGTTCTGGTAAGGCGTAAGCAGGTGGATTTCAAGACCGCAAAGGCCAGAGCGGCATCTGCATGCTGTCAGTGCATGACCTGTACGGATCTTTGTCCCAGACATAACCTCGGACATCCAATAGAACCGCACCTTTTCATGCGTGCAGTGGCAAATGACGACACAAGGGACATCGCTCCCTTCGTAAACACTGCTTTTTGCAGTTCCTGCGGACTTTGCGAGGGCTTTTCCTGTCCTCAGGGCTTATCCCCGAGAACCATGATGGCCCAGTACAAAGCAGAACTCAGAAAACAGGGAGTCAAGGCACCCGCAACGGAAGCTGCCCCTGTGAAAGAGTCAAGAGAGTACAGAAAAGTGCCGGAAGAACGACTCCTTGCAAGACTCGGTCTTTCGGAGTACGAAAAAGAAGCTCCTCTCGATAACGAATTAAGGAGCGTGCGCCATGTGGAAATTAAACTTTCCCAGCATATAGGCGCCAAAGCGATTCCTGTTGTTAAAACGGGAGACAGAGTTAAGGCCGGAGATCTGATCGCAAAGGCTGCGGACGGATTAAGCGTTTGCATTCATGCATCGATTGACGGTACAATAAAAGAGATTACGGACAATTATATTGTTACGGAGAAAGAGTGATTATGGCATCCGCTATCGGAATGATCGAATTTAAGACCGTATCGGCAGGTATTACCGCAACGGACCAGATGGTTAAGACCGCAAGTGTCAAGCTTCTTGAGTCTGAGACCGTTTGTCCCGGTAAGTATATTTCTCTTATTTCCGGAGAATTAAGCGCCGTAAAGGCAGCCGTGGAAAGAGCACAGGCTGTAAGACCGGAAGAATACATTGACAGTTTCGTCCTCGGTAATCCCGACGAATCCATTTTCCCCGCCATTTACGGAAGCACTCACGTGGAAGATGCAAAGGCGCTGGGGATACTTGAAACTTACGATGCATCCGCGATCATAGTTGCGGCGGATACTGCTGCGAAGACCGCCATCGTAGATCTTATCGAACTTCGGATTGCCAAGGGTATGTGCGGAAAATCCTACATGCTCATTACCGGTGAGGTTGCCGCCTGCGAAGCGGCCATCGAGAAGGCAAAGAACGCGGTGGGAGAGAGCGGAATGTTTCTTGATTCTTCGGTAATTGCAAATCCCGACAGACAGTTGTGGAACAACATTTTATAATATAAGGGGAAGGGTATGCTTGCTGCCGAAAGAAAAAATCTGATTTTGGAAAAACTGCAGGATGAAAAGAAGGTCGTTGTCAACGAATTAAGCGTTCTTTTCGGCGTCTCAGA
>Ga0129306_1002847_pt1 | contig 14271 bp, 15 predicted proteins | sample P827metagenome_FD_94438 | JGI IMG/M metagenome (GOLD analysis project Ga0129306, IMG submission 94438) | Capybara group fecal microbial communities from Wisconsin, USA - P827 metagenome | ecosystem: Host-associated > Mammals > Digestive system > Large intestine > Fecal | place: USA: Wisconsin...
AATTTCCAAGGTATTTCATTCCTTTTTATCGCATCCGACGCCTAACAACCACTCTGCCTGGCTCAAGATGGTGTTGTGTTATGACGAAGAAGCGACTGATTGAGCTTGCGGTGAAGATGATAGTAGCCGCACCTCACGGCGATTACCACGACCAGCTGCATGGGACGAGGACCATTCTAAAAAAATGCGGAGCACTTCATCGAAGGTGCTCCGCTTTTCTGTTTATTGCAGTTTTTTTAATAAGCCAGTTTGAATCTCCAAATCTGCAGGTTCTTCTCTTCGTTACCACGATCGGATACAAAGTAGAGGAAATTATCCTTTGTCCAATAGGGCATTCCGTCGTATGACTTATTGATAGTAACCTGAGTTAGATTGTTGCCATCTACGTCAATGATATAGATATCGAAGTCCTTCTTGTCCTTCTTAGCTGCCTCGAAGACGAGCTTGGTTCCATCGGGGCTCCAACGGGGACGGAAAGCGTAACCCTTCTTGGCGTCGGTAACCTGCACCTGCTCACTACCATCGATGTTCATTGTCCAGATGCTGCAGCTCTTAGCGTCAGAAGAATACTTCACGTAAGCAATCTTCTTGCCGTCGGGCGAGAACTCAGGCTGATAACCGTTGCCCAGAAGCGTAGTCTCGCCAGTCTTCAGATTCTTCATCCAAATCTCACTGTTCTCAACAATAATAGTGGTTCCGCCAAATCCAAAGAGAGATCCCCAGAAATTGTATTTACGATAGTAAGAGTACTGTACCTTGCTATAAACCAACATGGATCCATCTTCGTTAAAACTGGGATAATCCTCAAATGCATTAGAAGATTCTGTTACCTGATTCAATGCCTTACCCTTGCTATCGGTCATCATATAAATATCTGACGTGTTGCTGCCCTCAAGCTGGCAACGGAAGGCCATTTTGTCGATATTAGCATTGAATGATGGTGTATAATTAAAGTTCTTACCGCTGGTCTTCTGTGTCATTGCTGCCGAGAAAGGATTGTCCTTCTTATAGATGTTCCAATACCTCTTGTTCTCACGAACCGCAAAGAAGAGTGGCCCACCATTATCTCCACCAAATGGACACATGCAAGGTTCCTCATTATCAGTAACTTGGGTCAATGCCTGCAGACTCTCACCTGTAGTCGTAATAGCCCATTTTTTCTTACCATAGCCCGATGCGGCTACAGACAAAAGCACAATTGCAAATAATAATTTCTTCATAGACTTAAATATTTAAATAATGATCAGTAGTATTACTTAATTTTGCAAATGTAGTGATTATTTCAGTAAATTCCAAATTTTTATTAAAAAAAATGGCAAACATGCCTCTTTTTTATGCAAATAAAGGGGATGCACCTCAAAAGATACATCCCCTCTTGCGATTATGTAATAGTAGTGTTCTTCTAGAAGAAATAGGCGGCAGATACCTGCCAGGCACTGGCTTTACCATCGGTAACGGCATTCCAGGTATCTTTAGCGGCACCAATAACCTCAATATCACCAGTTTTGCCAAGAGCAAAGTTATAGTTGGCTGTAACCTGCAAGTGACCGAGGAAAGTAGCACCGAGACCGACGTTGGCGCTGATGTTGGATGAACGGAGGGTCCAGTTGCCGACATTCTTGTGAATCTCTTGAGTCTTATCACCCAGGTTGAAACCGAACTGAGGACCGGCAAAGGCAAACAGATTAGCTACGCTACCCAGACCTACGCCATAACGGACGTTGATAGGAATCTGCAGCGACTGGCTCTTGATGGTCCTTTCTGTACCATCGGCAGTAAACTTAGCGGAGCGCTGGTCGTAGAGCGCTGAAGCGTCCAGACTCAAACCAACTACGGGTATACCAATTTTGACTGTAGGACCAATGTGGAATCCTTCCTTACTCTTCAGGTTAGCACTAACCGACTCGCTGAGCGAGAGGTTCGTCAGGTTAAGACCGCCCTTCAGACCGAACTTCACCTGAGCCTGTGACGGCATAGACAGGGCTATGGCCGCAAAAAGGAGCATCATTATTCTCTTCATATCCTGCAAACTTTTTGATTAATCAACTTTCTGAGCGCAAAGATAGGTAATTTTTTCGACTTTTCCAATCTTTTGCGCATATTTTTTTTCAGATTAGTGTCGCTGACGGCGAACAGTGACGCGCGCTGAGCCTGACGCAGACGAGCTGCTGCTCTTGACGCTCGACTTGCGGGCACGTGCCGAATTGCTGCTCTTGCGGCTCTTCTTGGCGGCTATCTTCAGCTGCTGAGGATCGAGCTTGGCAATAGAGTCGAGCGAGTCGCGACGGTGCTTGTCGCCAAAGATATTCTGCTCGAAGGCCAACAGTTCGGCCTCAATCTTCTTCTGCTCCTTGGCCAGTGCTGAGTCGGTGGGGCAATACTGTGCGAGTGTCTTGCCCAGCATATTGTTGGTCTTGTAGATCTTGCCGTCGTAACGGTTCAGCGTGAAGTAGTCTTCCATCGACATCGTGGCGGCATTGTTCAGATTGGAGGTCATCACCGTCTGGCGACTGAGGAAGGGTTCCAAGTCGGCATACTTCACCCAGAACAGGGGATACTTAGAGGCCTCGCCACCGAAATCGTCCTCGCGCAACATCACGGGACACAGGGCGAGCACCTTGCGATGGAACGTGGAGTTGGCCTGATCGTAGTAGGCACTCTCCTTCAGATAATACAGCTTCACCTCAGCCGACGGGATATCGCTGTTGTCGACACGCAGCTTGCCATCCTTCTCCTCATAGAAGATGTGGTAGTTGTCGAGTACGGTCTTCATCTTCACGCGGGCTGAGTCGGTGAACACCTCATTGCCGTCCAGACGGTATTCGTAGACGGGAATGTAGCCGTTGAGCGCCAGTTTGAAGACGTAGGTAAACAGGTTGAGCTGCTTGTCGATAGGCTCTACGGGGTAGTAGAGTCCGGCATTGTTGTCGCGGTTGAGGTCGAGCTCACGGTAGATGTCACGACGCCACACCACATCCTCAGGCATATCGATAGCCGTTGGGAACATCAGCTTGGCACGCATCGACATACCCTGACTCTGCGTCTGTTTCGACTTCTGCTGCTGAGCCGTTTTCTGCTGTTGCTGACGGCGAGCCTTTGGCTGCGCGCTGACTGCACCAGCCACCAGTGTTATCATCAATAAGAACAATACTCTCTTCATATCTTATTTCTTTTTACTATTTCACAATTACTTCCATCGAGGCATTCAACTTGCGCTGGATACCATCAGGACCGATGGCATTGACACGCGAAATATAGAAGCGCTTGTTGCGCTGCAACTTGCGGAAGGTGTCCTTCTGACGGGCTGAGAACTGGGCTCCGTCGCTGACCATCGGCACCGCGTTACCCATATTGTCGAAGAAGACGGTCTCGAACGACTGCACGCGGAAGGCGATGTCGAGGATGCCGTCGTCAATAGCAGCACCAATGCCGTCGACAGCCATCAGTTGGGCTTTCGACAGTCCGCCACCCTTATAGCGCACGGGGCTTCCCGATTCGTCCTTCATAGCAATGTAGGGCGTGGGGTCGGGCAGACGACGCACACGGAACGTGAACTGTCCCATCTGCTGAGCACGGCCGGTATTGGTAGAGGTGACCGTAATGGTGACATTCTGACCGACAGCCGTAGGACGGGCGATGTAGCGACCTGGTCCCGTAGGCTGCAGAGTGCCTCCCGTCATCGTAGCCTGAACCTTATTGACGGGCACGCCGGGAACGCTGACGCTCAGCGGGTTATTATAGCCGGCATAGAGCACGTTCATCAGGTCGGCGCTGACGGTGGCCGAGGGGTCGACAACGGTATATTTCTGTTCGAACGAGCGCTTCAGCATCTCGCCATTACCATTCTGCACCTGGATGTAGCCACTCAGCGTGAAGTCGCCCGTACGTCCGGTAACGGTCTCATAGAGTCCGCCAGGCAGGTTCATCTCCTTGCCTCCGATGAAAATCTGGGGCTTCTGGGTGGTATCGACAGCTGCCATCACGATATGAGCTGAGAACTTGTCGCCACGAACAATGGTCTGCGAGTTGGGAATGACAAAGGCGTTGAGGGCATTCACGCGGATATCCTTCACGTCGATGTTCGACACCAGTGTGTGGAGCACCTCACCCTCGGCGTAGCGCACGTCGTTCTGCAACTTGCTCAGCAGGGTGACGGCAGCAGCTGCGGGCATCGACTCGAACATATACTCCTGCCAGTTCTTACCCATCGTTTGGGCGTCTTTGGGGATTTCCGTCGAGAGGTTCGAGGCGATGGTCTTCTTCAGACGGTAGTCGTTGACCATCCCGAGCATCTGGTTGCGGTAGTTGATGATGGCGTTGTAGAGCTCCTTGCCGCGTCCGCCACTGGGCGAGAGCATCACCTGGTTGGCGGCCTCCAAGTCTTCCTTGTTGCGGATGTTCTGCACGTCACCGTCTTTGCCGTCAGCCTCCTGAACGATAGCCAGTTTCAGCTGGTCGGCCAGATTATAGAGCTCGTCGCTCATCTGCTTCACCTGCTGCGACTTATCGTACCACTGCTTCACCTTCTGAGGGTTCTTCTTCATCTGCACGGCAAAGTCGTCGTAGATGGCCTGATTCTCCTGACTGGCATTCTGCGTCGTGCGCTTCAGGCTCTCCTCCACTATAGAGAATCCGTTGAGCACCTCGGTAGAGACGTTCAAAGCCAGCATCGCCATCAGTACGACGTACATCAGATTGATCATCTTCTGACGCGGTGAAACGGGTCTTTTCTTGATTGCCATAATAATACTTCTTACATCTTACATCAGACTTCTTACATCTGACTTCTCACCTGCATGGCCTCAATCATGCGAGCATAGATCTTGTTGAGTTCTACGATCTGCTCGGCCATGTGGCGGGTCTGTGCGTTAATCTCGTCGATGGTGCTGATCTGGGCGCTGGCCGACTTCAACTGCATCTCATAGACGCGGCTGATGCCCGTCAGTGTGCGGTTCAGGTTCTCCATCTCCTCAGAGTCGCGCGTCAGTCGCTGGCTCTGCTCAGAAACCTTCTGCAGCATCTCCGTCAGACGGTTCAGCTCATCCACGTAATTGGTCGTAGCGTCCTTCAAGTCCTCAGCCATTTCGGCAGGAATCTGAGCGCCAGAAGCATCGCCTCCGGCAACGACATTGCCGCCTCCGCCTCCGAAGCTTATAGCGCCCGAAGTGCCCTCCCAGCGGGCTGCCTCGTCGCCATTGCCGACAACGTTGCCAACGGCTGCTGAGCTACCTTCTACCGAGCCGCCACCACCATTGATGATAACGGTGCCGCCACCGCCCACAACAGCAGGAGCCGCTGCAGGCTGCTCGCCCGGATGAATCTCCAGTTCCATGCCGTCGGTTGTCTTGTCGAACGGACGGTCGAAGGCTGCCAGGAAGAAGACAAACACCTCCGTACCCATTCCCAGGAACAGGAAGAAATTGGCGCCAGGCAGGTGGGTCAGCTTAAACAGCGTACCCAGAATAACGATAGAGGCACCCCACGAATAGGCGTAGTTCAGAAACGTCTGGCCCGGCACGCTATCCATCCACTTTTGCAAGCGGTAGATGAAATTCAGTTTGCTATATCTAGTCATTATTTCTTTCCTTTCTTTAGTTTAATCTTATCACTTGTGGTATTGGCCAGCGAGCGCACACAACGGAATCCGATGTACGAGCGGGGCTGATTCTGATATTCATACGAGCGCCAGGCTGAGCGGATGTACGACTCGGGGTCTTTCCACGAACCACCGCGAACGCTCTTCTTCTTCAGACGGTAGGGATCCTCGCGGGCGGCATTGTACTTCAACTGCGGGTTGATGTCGTTCATCGCCTCGACGCCAGCTTCGGTATAAATGGTAGAGCACCACTCGGCCACATTGCCGGCCATATCGTAGAGTCCGTTGGAGTTGGCGGCATAGATGCCCGCCTTGCTGGTAATCAGGTTGCCGTCCTTCGTGTAGTTGCCGTTATCGGGCTTGAAGTTGGCAAAGAAGCAGCCATTGCCCGACATCACGTCCTGATTCTCCCAGGGGAATTCGTTCTGGTCCTTACCACGAGCGGCATACTCCCATTCAGCCTCAGTCGGCAGACGATAGCGCTGTACGAAACGGGCTGCAGGACCCAAGCCGCGCAACAGGTATTCCGTGCGCCAGGCGCAGAAAGCATTGGCCTGCTCCCACGTCACACCTACTACGGGATAGTCGTTGTAGGCAGCGTTGGTGAAGTAGTAGCGCATATAGGTCTCGTTGTCTGCATTGGGGAAGTCGTTGACCCAACAGGTGGTATCGGGATAGATATTCACGATATAGGTGTTGAGGAAGTCCCAAGGACCCGTATACTGACGGTTGATAGTCTCGCGGACAATCTGTCCCTCGTCGTTGATATAGGCAGTATCCTTCGAAATCCATATCTGCTCGTTGGCGTTGGCGCGGATATCGGTGTTGAGCACACGCTCTTCGTGGGTCTCACGATACTTACGCTTGGCAGCCTCGGTATAGTCGTAAATCTCGTAGCGATAGTTCATCTGTCGCCAGTCGAGCATCTTTTCGCCCGTCACGGGGTTGGTGACGTAGAGGCTCTCAAAGGCACGCTGCTCGTCTTCGTTGGGCTTGCGGGGCAGTGCCTTCTTCCAGTTCAGATGCGGCTTCACGGGCTCACCGTTCTTGTCTTCCTCTATCTTGTAGCTCTCGTCGCCACCATAGGCGGGATCGGCCAGACGCTCACGCAGAATAGAGTCGCGCACATAATTGACAAACTGGCGATACATCGAGTTGGTCACCTCGCGTTCGTCCATCCAGAACCCCTCTACGGAGATATCCTTCACAGGTGTCTGCTTGCCCCACAACGAGTCTTGCTTGTCGATACCCATCTTCAGATGGCCGCGCTTGATGAGCGTCATGCCGTAGGGTGTAGGCTCGCTGAACGGACGTCCGCTGGCACCTGTCACTTCGCCACCCGCCGACGATGTCATCTTACTGCCGAAACAAGCAGTGAGCAACAGCGTGGTCAGCGTGCAGCTTACTATGGTCATTGTCTTCTTCATAACTATATTATAATATTCTCACACTTTGATGACGATTGCGTCCTTTCTTCTGAAAGTCCAGGTCCGTCTGATAACCTACAAACAGCTCGTGGCTGCCGTTGCCCAACTTAAGGGCCTTGGTGTACACCTCATAGCTGTAGCCGAGCGTGATCCCGTGGAAGAATCCTCCGATGAGTGCCGTCACTGAATTGGTGGGGCTGTAGCCCACTCCGGCATAGAGCATTTTCCGGTCGTGCTGATACTTTACACGCGTCGTCATATTCACCCGATATACGGTCCCATCGGTATGAGCCAACACAGAGGGGTGTATTGTAATAAACGGATTTCTTAGCTTAATATTGTATCCACCGGTCAAATAGTACATCCTACTGATGTCTAAAATTGACTTGTCGCCCAGTTCGATAGAGGGGGCTGTGGCTCGCAAAACGGAGAATCCGGCATACCAGTTGCGATGCGAATAATAGAGTCCGGCAGAAAGGTCGAGGGCTGTTCCTGTGACATCCGTCGTGCTGAAAGCATCGTCGCTGGTGATTTCCAAATCCAGCTCGCTGCCCCTGAATTTCTCGCTCAGTATACCCACCTGAATGCCCACGCTGAGCACGCCTCCCAGCAATCGCTGCTTATAGGCATACTGCAGGGCCAGCCGCTGGTGGCTGAAGAGTCCTATCTGGTCGTTCATCATCTGCGCACCCACCCCATGATAGCTGTTCAGCAGATAGAGCGGCATATCGGCTCCGATGTACATCGTGCGAGGTGCATTCTCAAATCCCGTCAGCGTCATAGCGTAGGCTCCCGTCACGTTCAATTTCGACTCCTTACCGGCAGCCGCAGGGTTAAACGAAGGCTCCATCGCCCAGTAATGGGAGAAGGATGGCTCCTGCTGTGCCGACACCGTCAGACAGCCGAGCAGCAATGCTCCAAATATGAACAGTTTATGTTTAAACACGTTATTTATAACGCAAACCGGCCGAATTTATTGTATAAAAAAACCGCTCCCTCTTTGGAAGCGGCTATGTTTAGCTTAATACTCATCCTCGTTGAAAACTTGGCTCCTAACTGATTATCAGCAACTTACGCCATTATTAACTATTTTTAGCCAAATAAACTTGGCGGTCAGAGGCGGTCAAAGGCGATTCGTTGGCGGGTTGGACAAACATATTCTTTTGGACAAAAAGGTAAATAGTTAAACGATAAAGCATCTGATTCCCTCATTTTTTCTGACTCAATCATTGTCTTTCCCTTTCTGAAAGTTAAATAACTACAATTTTTCATCTTTCGATGATTCTGGTTCGGAATAAAAAATGTACCTTTGCAATAGATTTGTCATTATGAAAAGATTATTTCTATATGTTCAGTTCTTGATATTGACGACATTCGCCAATGCAACAGGTCAAGAGAGTGACATCATTTTTATTGATGGTGCCAAGTGGAAACTCTTAGGCCGTCCCGTTTGTGCAGATTCAACCCTATATTACAATCTAAAGGCAGTATTACCGAAAGAAAGGTCTATTTCTACTGCTAATTGGGATGGATTCACGGCATTTTGGAGCATCACTCAGGATAAACTTTACTTAGATAGCATTCGCTGTATATACTATGACTCACACCTCAACGTATATGTAGGTAAACGCATACCCACAGACACTTTGCGCCACGTGTTCAGAAAGTACGTTGACGAGAACCGTATCTTAGCCAGCTGGCTGACACAAGATGTTCGTGTAGCCTCTGGGAAAGTGATTTACTATCAGCACCTAGGCTTTGAGCGGAACTACGAGGAAGAGAAAATTCTTAGAGTTAATCAAGGGAAAATCATTGGGCAAAACGTATTTCACAACTTTGTTGTTGAGGGCTTCTCGTTTGATCGACGCGGCCCCGACTTTCAGGCAAAGCTAAAGAAGATGTTTCCTCTGCACATAGAGCGATATCAAGAATTGGCTGATGTGAAACGAATCGTTTTCAGCATCAAGCGGGCAAGTGTTGATGCAGAGGGCAATCTCGTAGAGTGCGAGCTAAAAGTATTCAAACCTGAGGTTGATAATCGACTTGCCGAAGAAATGACTGCGTTGATGAAAGCCTATAAGCCCTGGAGGGCGCTGTACATCAATGGAGAATTCCGTGCATATGGTATCGAAGGATATACTTTCCCCTACGTTATAGACAAACAAAACTAAAAGAAAAAGGAGAAATGAGCGATTCAGAGAAAGCTGCTATAAGAAAACGTTTCCCAAAGACGGACAGCAGTTTCCCATGAGTATTTCTTGCCTTACAAGCGTTCTTACGGTCGAGCGGGTGATGTCGCTCACTATTCTATCGGTTTTACCAACATCAACAGAAACTGTTCGGAAATCCCGAACAGTTTTTGTACAAGGCATCCTATACTGCCGGACTTGTGCATTTATTGCATGGATTGCTTCTTCCTTTCAATGTACTTTTCTTCCCACTCTCATCAATAGTGAGAAGAAAAGTGGGAACATAAGGAATCCAATTCCTCCACGATAACCATCTGTATTTTTTACTTTGAAAAAACAAATAACTTGCTCGTTTTTTACTTTTGAAAGTTAAAAATGAAGCAAGGGCAGATGATATAATAATGATAAAAAAACCAGCGAGACAAACAAATAAAATTTGCTTATCTCGCTGATTATTAATTTGTTAACTCTAAACCAGAGTATTAGTACTCATCCTCGTTGAACAGGAAGTCTTCTTTCGAAGGATAATCGGGCCAGATTTCCTCGATGCTCTCGTAGATATCTCCCTCGTCTTCTATCTCCTGCAGGTTCTCGAGCACCTCAAGGGGTGCACCTGAGCGGATGGCATAATCTATCAATTCGTCCTTGGTTGCGGGCCAGGGTGCGTCTTCTAATTTTGAAGCTAATTCAAGTGTCCAATACATAGTTTTTATCGTTATTTGTTAATTTGCCCGCAAAAGTACAATATTTTTTCTTATTTACAAGCATTCTGCCAGATTTTTTCTTCCTTTCCGGCTATAAAATTCAACTTTTTGGCCAAAACGAAGAGATAATCGCTCAGACGATTGATATATTGCTGCACTTCTGGCGACACGATGGTCTCTTCGGCAAGGGCGACGATGCGACGCTCGGCTCGGCGACAGACGGTGCGGCAGACGTGGGCTTGGGCAGCCTGCTGGGTACCACCGGGAAGAATAAAACCCTGCTTTTCGGGCAACAGTTGCATGATGTCGTTAACCTCCTGCTCAAGCAGTTCTATTTCGCCCTCTGCGAGGTGGGCTGAGGGGTAGAGGGGTGTCTGCGTCTGGTCGGTAGCGAGATTGGTGCAGAGGTTGAAGAGGTTGTTTTGTATGCGCTCCGTCAGCTCCTTCTCGTGACCATCAGGTAGCATGGCGGCTAACAGTCCCAGATGCGAACTCAGCTCATCGACGGTGCCATAAGCCTCCAGTCGGGTACTGGCTTTCGAGACGCGCTGTCCACCAACGAGTGAGGTCTGTCCCTTGTCGCCTCCTCTGGTATAAACCCTTGTGATTTTCTTCATAGCAATGGATTTTTAGAAATTGATTTTATAGTGATGCTGATAGCGTTTGGTATCGAACAGTACGATGCCGCAATAGTAGAGGTCGAAGGTGGTTCCCACGCGCTCATCGCTGATCATCGCGGCCCACTGCTGTGGATTTCGCCAGATACCCTCAACGACGATGACCGACTCCTGGCGGGTCTTGGGCAACAGCTGGGTCCACAGCGCCTGGTCTTCTATCTCGATGCGCGCCATTTCCACAACGTCTATCTGGCTTTTAAACACGGTCTTCCGACATCCTGCCTGCCAGTAGCGCTGATAGGCGTCGGTGAGCATTGCCTGCGGTTGTCGCCAGTTGGCGAGCCTGAAGTAGAGGCGTCCCAGTTTTTGGGTCAGCCAGTCGTCATCGCAAAGCTCTTGATAGGCATAATAGGACCCGTGCTCATTGACTACGCTGCGTACGAAGTCGAAGTCGGTGGGCGACTGAATGCCGAATCCCTGACTGTTGGGAATACGGCTCAACCATACGAGCCAGCGTCGGAATTGCGTCATGCCTCCCTCCTTACTTGATGGCGAGGGGCATCCGTCGCTGCAAGGTGCCCTGATAGGTCTCTATAGAGAGGCACACGCTGTCTGGGCGCTCCTGGGGAATGAGGATGCTGACATACCGGCGGTTGGTATAATACTGGGGAGCGTCGCCCTGACTGTGCAGCAGACGGTAGTAGGCCGTGCGTGTGTTGTCGGCATTCAGCAGAACGGTGTCCTGACAGAGTGCGAGGGCATGCATCCCTTCTTCATCGTCTACCCGTCCGTTCTTCAGCAACAGGCCCAGATTGATGTATTTCCCGTTTCTGGTGAGCCACGTGCTCTCTACGCCCAACGGGTCTTGCGGCTGCTCCTTGAATCGCCAGTGCTCAATGGGGTGCAGCACACCCATCTGTCCCATCGCCACATTCTCGGCTTTACCCTTTTCCACCTTATTATAATATATAATAGCGCGATAGGTAGTATCGGGGCGCTGTATCCACGAGGCTGTGGCGGGGGTAGTCAGCGTGTATTGTTCTCCCTCGTCGGTGACGAAGCTGACGCCCTGCTTCTGGCTGTTGATGGTGAGCTCGGTAAAGTCGGCCAGCATCAGCGAGTATTCGCCCTGCCCCGTCTCGTAGGTCTCGGTCTCGCAGGCCATGAGCAGCAGTGCTGCGGTATAGAGGAACAGTTTCTTCATAGGGCAGCCAGATAGTTACGTACAGGATTGGCATACATCGTCAGCATTCGCTCACGAAGGAAAGCCTCGTCCTTGTTGGGTATGTTGATTTTTGCCAGCTGCCCAGCCAGATACTGCTCGAAGCGCTGTTTGTCTTCAGCGGTATAGTGGTCGGCATGAGCCTGGCTCGACTCCAACTCGTCAAGAGCGAGGTAGTTGCAGGGATACAGGCGGTAGTTCTTGTGCAGCTCCCTGTCCATGCGCTGACACAGTTGGGCAAAGAACTCATTCTTGGGCAGTTCGGCCAGCTGGTCAATCCACGTATTGATGGGCTGGGCACACTGGTAGTGCACGCGTCCCTTATAGCCCAGAATGCCCGTCTTCATGTTGTCAAGGTCGTCCTGCTTGCTCTTCTTGAAGGCAGGGTTGTCTCGCTTCTGCTGGAACTCCTGTGCCTTCAGATAGTCGCAGGGGTCGTATTCGTAGCTGATGGTCAGCGGCACGATGTTCAGGTCGCGCAGCTTATCGACGAGGGAGCCCTCGCCTCCCATAGCCAGCATCTTCATCACCGACTCCTGCGTATGGTCGCTTGAATCCTTGGCGCGCCCTTCTCGCTGGGCTATCCAGATGTTCTCGTGCTTCTGGGTCACCGCATAGTGGATATACCGGCTCATGAGTTGCGACGAGCGCATCATCTCATGGGCTGTCAACCCGCGACGAACGGTGAAGGCCTTATTCATCCTTACCAGTCGCTTGATCCAAGGATAGATGAGCAGGTTGTCGCCAATGCCTATCTCAACGGTAGTGGGGTAGCCCGCGTCAACGAGCATGACATCAAGGAAAGCGGAGTCGAGCACGATGTCGCGATGATTGCTCACGAAGGTATAGCGCAGCGTCTTGTCCGTAGGCAAAGCTTTGTCCTCAAAGCTACAGCCATCGGTATGCTTGCGGATGATGTAACGCACCACGGGTTTCATGAAGCGCTTCTGGAAGTCGAGTGGTGTCTTCACCCCTGTGAATGCCAATTTCAGCACGCCATTACGCAAGCCTTTAGGCAACCAGGGCGTAAAGCCCTTCAACATCACAGAGAACTGGCGGTCATTCAACAAGTCGTCAAACGCCTGCTTCATCTCTCCACTTTCATAGGGTCTTATTTCATCAAACTCCTTGATATCGTATTCCATCATGGCGGCAGCAAATTATTCACTTTTCACTATTCACTTTTCACTTAGAACTGATTCTCAACAATATCCGTCAGCACTTCCGTCATAGTCATGCCAGCGGCTTTCACCTGCTGTGGAATAAAGCTGGTAGGCGTCATGCCTGGCGTGGTGTTCACCTCCAGCATGCGTATCTTACCCTCCTTCGAGATGATATAGTCGATGCGGATGATACCATTGCAGTGCAGAATGTCGTAGATGTGACTGGTAATCTCACGCACACGACGTGCCCAGTCCTCACTGATGCGGGCAGGAGTAATCTCCTCCACCTGTCCGTTGTACTTGGCATCGTAGTCGAAGAACTCGTTTTTCGTTACCACCTCTGTGATTGGCAGCAGCACCTCTTTCTCGCTGGTCTTGTAGCATCCGATGGTGATTTCCGTACCTTCCAGATACTGCTCCACCATGATCTCGTCGCTCTCCAACATGGCCTTGCGCAGGGCAGGAGCCAACTGGTCCTTGTTCTTTACCTTGCTGACACCGAAGCTGGAGCCGTCAGTGGCAGGCTTCACGAAGCAGGGCATGCCGATACGCTGTTCTATCTCGTCCTCGCTCACCAGATGCTCATAACCGCGACGGATGAGCATTGAGTCGGCCACAGCCACACCATAGCCGCGCAGATACTGGTTCAGCACGAACTTGTCGAAGGTCATGGCCTCTACCAGCACACCACTGGTCGAGTAGGGCAGGTCTATCAGGTCGAAATATCCCTGTAGGATACCGTTCTCACCCGGGGTGCCGTGAATGGTGATATACGCATAGTCGAAGAGACGGGCCTTGCCATCCTCCACAAACGAGAAGTCGTTGCGGTCGATGCGCGCTGTGGTACCGTCTTTCAGTTCCACGTGCCAGTCTTGTCCTTTTACGTCGACAATATAAACATCATAACGCTCTTTGTCGAAAAACGAGTAGAGTCCTTGGGCGGAGCGCAGCGATACGTCGTGCTCCGAAGAGTCGCCACCACACACAATGGCGATGTTACGTTTCAAATTTTTCATATCTTTTTTCTCCATTTGTCCAATAGTTGTTCCATATCAGTAGGCATCGGACTGGTAAAGTCCATCTGCTCATGTGTCGTAGGATGCTTGAATCCCAGTGTCTGGGCGTGCAGCGCCTGTCGCGGACAGAGCTTCATGCAGTTTTGCACGAAGGCCTTATACGATGCCGTGCGCTCGCCCCTGAGAATCTCCATGCCTCCATAGCGCTCGTCGGCAAACAGCGGGTGCCCGATGTGCTTCATGTGAGCACGTATCTGGTGGGTTCGCCCCGTCTCCAGCCGGCATTCCACGAGGGTGGTATATCCATAACGCTCGATGACGCGATAGTGGGTGACGG
>Ga0129306_1002848_pt1 | contig 14271 bp, 18 predicted proteins | sample P827metagenome_FD_94438 | JGI IMG/M metagenome (GOLD analysis project Ga0129306, IMG submission 94438) | Capybara group fecal microbial communities from Wisconsin, USA - P827 metagenome | ecosystem: Host-associated > Mammals > Digestive system > Large intestine > Fecal | place: USA: Wisconsin...
ATTGACTATTACAACACGCGTCGCCGTCAGCATAATCTTGACTGTCTACCGCCGGCACAGTACAGAATGATGCTTGAGCAGAAAGAATTACAGGCTGCGCGAGGGCAGCAAAATGGCTGATCCCGTTTACCAGGACCAGCCATACATGAGGAAATCTTTTTTGTTTTTTTCTGATGTCTACTTGACAGGAGCAGTTCATTTTCCGCAGCGCTGTTTTTTATTGCTCTTGAAATGGGGTGACGGAAGGCGGGGAGTAGTCGCTCGACTCAGGAGCAAAAGGAATGTTGAGATTGGATTCATATTCATTCTTGTACGGCCAGCGGCGGCCTCGAACGAAAACGCTCAAACCAAAGCCGTTGTTTTCTTGATACTTTATAGCACCAACGTCAACGAGCTTCTTAATTGTCTCCTGCTGAAAGACAAAATCGAGATGATTAGACGCGACCAGAGGCCACACGCTGAGACCGTAATAGAGCGTTTCCCAGAATTTTACGTCTGTGGGTTCGAGTTCTGCTGCTACGGCTATTTCTTCAAAAAAAGGGGTGTGGAGAACGAGCACAGGAGCTTCGATCATATGCACCTGATACACAGCTTCGTCGAAAGTGAGATGTTTCTTTATCGCTGAACCCCACTCCTGGCATTGTGATTGAAATCTCTCAAAAAACTTCTGTATGCGGTAACGCAGTCGAGCGTAGCGAGCCTTTTTTTCCTTGTATTCGATGAGTTCTTCAGGAGAGAGTCGAGATAGGAGGCGCTCCCTGAATGCTCGTTGTTTTTCGGCGTTCGTCATAGCGGACATTTTTCTCACCTCATGTACATTCTACCAAAAAAAAGACGAGCATACAAAATGGTTAGACAGAATTGCAATCACAGTTATAACGTGATATTATCAGGTTAGTTAGATTTTTTTTAGGAGGTTTTGTGTAATGAGTATGAAAGATGTCACAGCAGAGGTGGCGCGTATCGAAGCAGAGATTGCAGCAGCAAACGACAAGCATAAAGCGGCGCAGGCTGAGCGACGGCAAAAGATCAAAGAATTACGTGCGGCTCAAACAGAGGCAGAAAGAAAAGCCGAAAGCGTGCGCGCGCATATTATTTATCGTGCGATCCTTAAACGCTGCGACGAAGACACAGAATTTGCACAAAAATGGCAATTGTGGATCGAGCGGTACACCGCGACGGCAACTGATCAAAATGTGCGAGCTCGCCTTGCGCTAGGCTTACCTCTTACCAGTGAGCAGTCCGAGATCGAGAAGGCGCGGATCGAGAAATTAAGAGAACGGGGAAGCAAAGGCGGCAAGAAAACAGCACAAGCACAAAAGGGACAGCGGGCAGGGGAGACTGCATCCGACCAACAGTACGATCAACAGCAGCAACCTGATCCACCGCTTGACGATCAGCCAACTCCAGACACACAACAGTAACAAGCAGAACCAGAGCAGTAACATCATCGCAGTTGGCTTTAGTTTTTCGCGTCGTCTGTGAGGGGCGTAATCGCCCCTTGCGGCTGTATTCAGCCGCATCTATGGCGCGGTGAATCTGCGCCACAAGGCACTTCGGGGCTGTAATCAGCCCCTCAGCGTCGAGCTGCTGCGGATGGTGCCACACCCCGCGCCCCCGCAGCTCGACAGAGCTAAGGGCGCAACTACACATTCCCTTCGGGAATGTTTCGTCGCGCGCCTGCGGCGGGCCAGCGGGCACGGACATCACGGCGTATTCGCCGTTCAGTGCCCGCAGCGGCGTATTCGCCGCATCAAAACCCAAAATCAAAACCAATCATCACATCACAAAGGGCGGCGGTCTCGTGGCAATCTATTATTGCGATGTTTGCGTCATCTCGCGCGGCAAGGGGCAATCCGCTGTCGCCGCCGCAGCATATCGTTCGGCTGAAAAATTGCGCAGCGAAATCGACGGAAAGACAAAAAACTACCGTGAGAAAACGGGCGTGGTGTTTACCGAGATAATTACGCCGATGGGCTTCAACCTTCCACGTTTGCGTGAGCGCGAAACCTTGTGGAACGAGGTCGAGCGTGTAGAGCGCCGTGTCGATGCACGCCTTGCACGTGAGTTTAAATTTGCTTTGCCGGCAGAGCTAACGCGAAGCGAGCATAAAGAAATAATCCGAGATTTTTGCAAGTCATTAACAGAAGAGCATGGATTGATCTGCGACGTTGCTTTGCATGATAAAGGCGACGGCAATCCTCATGTACACGTAATGGCGACTATGCGAGCGATACAGGTTGATGGTACGTGGGCTAAAAAAATTGATCGTGAGCTTAATTCCAAAGCGCAGCTCGAAAAATGGAAAATTGCCTGGTGCGATGCCGTCAACACGAAATTGCGCGAGCACGGGATCGAAGAGATCACGTATAAAAGTTATGCAGACCAAGGAAGCAAGAAGATCGGACAGGTACACCTAGGTCCTGCTGCGACCGCGCTCGAAAAAAGAGGTATCAGGACAGAGGTAGGAGATCAGAATCGCGCAATACGCGAGCACAACGCAATCATAGAACAAATCGAACTTGCACAACGCGAGAACGAAGCACTAGTCGCGACGAAGGAAAAAGAAATTAAAATGGTGATCGAAGCTGCTGCAAAGGAGATGATAGAGAGTGCCGGAGCACAACTTGCAGTTGCAATTATTGACAACGATAGAGCAGCAGAAAAAGCTGATAGCGGAGTTGCAAGCGCAGATACAGGGAATGACATCATGCAACTTATCCGAGAAGGAGCTGTTGCGACAGCAGAACGAGAAGCTGCAAGACGAGCTGCAGACGCTACAGAACGAGTTGCTGAACAAGAGCGAGAAAATCGAAAAGCTGAACGCCGAGATCGGGACAATGAGCGAGAGCGACTTGCGGCTGCCGCGGCTAGAGAGCGAGCTGAGGCAGCAGAGAAACGAGAGCGTGAAAAGCAAGAGCGCGCTCGAAGAAAAGCAGAAGCAGATCAGCGCGCTCGAAGCAGAACTACTAGAGAAAGAGACTACGATGGATGGTCTTATTGACGAACGTGAAAAAGCAGTGAAAGACTGGAATTTTGCATTTTGGATTTCAATAGCGATGATGATCGTTGCTGGGTTCTTTATCTGGCGATGGCGAAATCTCAAAGACGAACTGCACGGTTTAAAGATCAATCGTGATTGGCAACAGTCCGAAGTTGCACAGACACCACAAGATCAGAGTAATTTGGTTGCGTTGATCGCGCGTAAAGACGCTTATATTCATGTTCTTCAAGACAAAGTCGAGAAATACAAAAGTGCGCTCACACCAGCACAACTAAAAATGCTCGAAAAATAGTCCTCTGCTACATCACCATAGACGCAGCAGAGGACGCTGAGGATTAATTTTTCAGCTTTAGCACTTCCCGTCTTTTTCCAATCTGACATTACAGATGGCGATACTGAAGCCACTTCGTCAGAATCTGAACGCGGAATCATTCGCCGCGCGAAGTACTTCCGAAAAGGTGGTGCTTCCAAATGAGCGGTGAAAACACAACAACGAGCGCAGTCCTGAGAGAACTCCATTTAAGCGCTATAGCACGTGAATTTGAACGTCAGTTGGAAGACAGAACATGCACAAAAATGGGCTTTGAAGAGCGCTTTATGATGATCGTCCTTGCAGAGAAAAACGTGCGTCAACAGAACAAATATAACAGACTCGTCAGAACGGCGCGCTTTTCAGCACCGGAAGCAGTCATGGAGGAGATTGAATACCACAAAGCCAGAAAACTGGATAAAGAGGAACTTCAGCGCTATGCGACAGGCAAGTATATCGATGACGGCAGACACATCATATTGACCGGAGCTGCCGGCAGCGGAAAGACGTATATCGCGTGCGCCCTTGGCAACGTTGCGTGCCGGCAATTTCGCTCCGTCCGATACATAAGACTGCCTGAACTGTTGGAAGAGCTTGAAATAGCTCATGCCAGCGGAAATTTCAAAAAGACTGTTGCTGCGTACAAGAAAGTTGACCTGCGGATTCTTGACGAGTGGCTTCTGCAGCGTCTAAAGGGAAAAGAAGCATTTGACCTTCTTGAAATCATTGAGGCACGCAGCGAACGAGGCTCAGTAATATTCTGCACACAGTACGATACAGACGATTGGTACGAGCACATCACGCAGTCGGGAGAAGAAGGAAGCACCATATCCGATGCCATAATGGACCGGATCATTCACAACGCATACACGGTTATGATAGACGGGGAAATCTCAATGAGAGAACGCCACGGTCTGAAAAGACGATAACTGCAAGCGTTTATGACTTGGGGAGGGGCTTTACTTGCCCCTCCTTTCTGTAAGTGGGCAATGTGTTCCGGCACACCGTGGCTAAATTGTCGGCAGGGTGTGGCTAATTAATCAATGGTAAACCACCGGCTTTGCCGGTGGACTAGAATGAGTTTGACATTTCCGTCGGTATAGAAGAACCTCCCGAGAGTGAACTGCTCAAAGCTCATCTCAGGAGGTCCCGTAATGCACGATATACACAGTTTAGCTCATAGCAAGTGGGAATGCAAGTATCATGTGGTATGGATTCCTAAATACCGGAGAAAAGCGTTATACGGAGATTTAAGGAAAAATCTAAGAGAAATATTCCATGAACTGGCGCGTCAGAGGGAATGCCGGATAATAGAAGGGCATTTACTACGAGATCATGTGCATATGCTGATAGAGATACCTCCGAAAGAACGAGTCAGCGAGGTAGTAGGCTATATCAAAGGCAAAAGCGCAATAGCGATAGCAAGAATATATGCAGGAAAGAAGCGAAATTTCCGTGGAGAAAACTTCTGGGCTCGCGGCTACTTTGTAACGACAGTTGGATTAGACGAGACAGTAGTTCAGGAATATATTCGTAATCAAGAAAAAGAGGATGTTCGCTTAGATCAACTTAATTTGCAGTACTAACGTGTCTCGTCTTTAGACGGGCGTGGTTTTAGACCGCTTTGAGCGGTTCACATTATCAAGCCACCGGCTTTGCCGGTGGTACGTGACTTCCCGTGCACGTGTGGCTGTGTGTGCGGAATCTACAAATTGCGAGACCGCTCCCCTGAATGACCAGCTCCGCTTCGTAAAAGCTGCATTTGCAGGCGCACAAGGATGGAAAGAGAATTAAAACCATGTTAAATATACGATAATACAGATACCGTGAAAAAGGCTTTTTGTGCGTATAAAATAAGAATATCAAAATGAAAAAGGAGCATTTCTACCCTCAAAAAGCTGTCCGCAAAGCCCCCCTCAAGAACGAGCTCTAGCCATGCGCCGACTGAGACCATTAACAGTTTCAGTCAGGTCAAGGAATGAGCTCGTTTTTGGGGAAGTCACTTTAGGCGACTCTTTGAGGGTGGACAGAATTCTTGTTTCATTTCGATATTCCTATTTTTATACGCGTGAAAGCTATTTTTACTGTATCTATATTTCCAGAGTTGCGTGTCATGCATGGTCTTTATGCTGTGTGCACCCGTGTGCGCTTGCCAATGCTGCGTTTTTGACTGGGCGATCTGGATTATTCTGGATTATTTGGGAGGATTCTGGGGCTTTCTGGTGTGTACGAAGGGGGAGAGGCAGCTCATTCACATGTGCGGTTTCATGGAAAATCAGAGAAGCGCTGCCATACGGCATGGCTTGGGAGAGGAAGGGATTGGCAGGGCTTTTGGTCTGTCGTGTCTTGCTGTTTTTCACTTAAATACGGCTTATAAATAGCGAAACACAAATTCATAACGAAGGAGAAGGTTATTATGACTATTGTTATTCTTTCTTTGCTGTTCCACATGCTTGTCAATCCGGTTACGCTCTTCCCTGAAAAACAACCGGAATTCCCTTACGAATTTCAACTTTTGGCAGCAAGTGCTTCTGAAATTTCGGGACAAGATCAATAATCGCAGCTGATCGAATTCATGTTTCATCGAAATATCTGCTATTAATTTTGAACGCCATTTTAGACACAGAGGAGCTGAATCCAATGTATAGTCTTATTGTAAAAATTGCAATCGCGGTTTTCGTACCTGGCGGTATTCCGGCGCTGATTATTCATTCGCTGATGTGATTGTCGAGTAAAACTGATTTGATCTTCATCTTTCCCGAAAATTCTTCATCAAAATACTGTCTATTAAGCCAGAAACACATCATAAAACCTGAAAAAGGAGTCTGATAACTATGCTCAGCAATTTGTTCCTGCTCGTTGTTCCTGGCGGTATTCCCATTCTGATTGCCAAAGGCATCTTTTCACTGCTGTCGTAAAACGTGCTTTTGACATTCGTCGTCAAAATATTTCACTGAAACATAAGCTATATTCTAAAAAGGAGTGTGCAATCATGATTCTTCCACCTGATTATCCGATAAATCTGTTTGATCCGTTCGGCATCACCCGTCTTATCATCCTGGGAATTCGCGCTATTCTGCTGTAAAGCGCGAATTCCTGAAGAGGAGTGAAAAAGGAGCCTGAAAGTTATGCTGCATCTGTTTTTTAAAGTCCTGCCGCTTATGTTCCCAGCGATCAGCGTACTTCTGTAAGGCTGTGCGCCAGCTGTGTTATCAGATCTGAAAGGGGTGAAAAGGACATGGACAAAATAATTGGTATTGTGATCGACGCCAGCGTTTATGTTGTGAGAGAAAGCGTCGTAACGATTGGCGATATGCTGAAAGAGAAACTGCTCAACAGCTGACGTTGTACAAATATCTGGAATCTTTCTGTGCAGTTTCATTGAAATAAGGTGTATCAAAGATGAAGCACTGCGGTTATAAAGAAAGGAGGAAGCAGCTATGGGCGTACTAGGCAATATTGCCGTCACATACGTCATTCATCGTGTAGTCGATATGGTTATTGACTAATGTTTTGAAATTGTGCGTCTCTGTTTGTCAGGCCGCCGTCAGCAAATGGACGTGCGGGGTATCATTGAAAGGAAGAGAAAACACATGCTTACGGATATCATTGCAACTGCTGCGGGCTACGCTGTAACCAAAATACTGAAAAACGCGCTGAGTTAAATACTGCGGATCCTCGCTGTGCCTTTAAGATCTGGCGCAGCGAGGTTTTTTTTGATATTTCGTCATTGAATTGAGAAAGGAAGCGTATGAAAATGAATAATTTTGACGTGGAAGTCTTCGGTCCTGTTTTTGGCACGCTGCGCGCGGTATTCGCAGGCTGTGACGGCGAACTGATCGCTGTTATCTGCCGTCCGTCGCTGCGCTGTTCGAGATAACTGTTCACTCAAAGAACTGAGTGTCGCATTGGTAGAATCACAAGATTGGGGGAATTCGAATATGTTAATCGTGACGATTTTAGGAAAAACAGTTTTTGTGAAGGTGCTTGGCATGATCCTTGTCTTGCTGTAAATGCGGGTGGGGGAGAAATGATACTGGCTAATGATGAAATAGAACGAGCAGTGTAATGTGAACGTGTCTATCATTGGTCAGTTTGGGGTTCGGGAAGATATGCCGGAAGAAGGAGGAGAAATCCTTGTCTGAACACCTTGGGAAATACATTGGGAAATGCGTGTCTCGTGCCTGGCTGGAGCAATATGAAGCTGTTCTGTCGAAATTTCATCGCGGCGAAATGGGCGAATACCTGTTCGATGAACGAGTGAAAAATCTTGCTCAGTCATTGTCGGAACGTGAAGTGGCGCGTTTTGAACAGTCAGTCAAACGTGATTTCGGCATGACGGTATTCAAATGCACGCGTCATTTTCTTGCACGGCTGCTGAGTCGATTTTCCGATTCGTTCATGCCATTTCTGATGTCGCGTTTGGCTCGCTTGATCGCGAACTGCCGAAAAAGAAAAAAGGAACGCAGCCGCGGCGACGGTCTTTTGCTCGTCATGGATCCCAACAATAACGAGCTGATCACGATCTTCGCCTCAGCATAATTAAGGGCCGCAGAGAGGATTTTCTCTGCGGCCCTTTTATTGCGCCAATGCAGGCTGTTCAGAACAAAAACGGATGAAAGGGGAGTGCCAGCAATGATAAACATCATTTTCAGCGCTGTCTCGCTTACAGCCGATGTAATCTCGCTTGTCGGTTCTATCGCTGCGCTGCTGTAAACACTGACAAGCGCGAAAGTTGAATTGGCTGCGTCGGGGAGCGTTTCCTTAATACGATCGGCGCCAGGACAAGCTCTGACGGTGGGGTGGAACTGTGTGGAAGGCGGGAGTCTCAGCTGTTTTTCACTTAAATCATGTCTATATGAGTGAAATACACATTTTCAATGGCCGAAAAGGCCGGAAAGAGGTTCTCCTATGATCCACATCATCATGTTTGGCGTCGAAGTTATCATCAAACTTGCGGGTTCGGCAGCAGTCCAAAAAGCAGCTCTCTGTTCCCTGATGTCCCTGCTTTGATGCAGGGATATCAGGGAGGGAGCATCTGAATGTGTCAGCTGTTTCTTCCCGCCTGTTCATGTTCTCATGGAGCTCGTTGAAAAAGCTCAGGATATCTTTCACTGAAATATATCCTATTAAGTTGAACACATCATCCAGGAGTCTGAAAGGAGATCTTTATCTATGCTGAACGCTGTTTTTGCTGTTGCCGCTTTATTGTCCAAAGTCGTTGCTGTCAGTGTTCCTTTTGTTACGCTGCTGTAATTTACGTTCTGGCGTGCTGCTGGCATTCATAACTGCACTCGGGAATTTATCCGGTCAACGTCTGAAAAAAGGAGAACGATAACGATGCTCAATATTCTTGTCTCGATCGGCGCTATTGCTCTTAAAGTCGTATCTGCCTCAAAAATCATTGTCCCGATAATTCTGTAAAGGAGTGATAAATATGTTTTCTGTTGTGACAACGATGGCGATTCATGTGCTGCCTCTGCTTCCGAGTCTGTTTCCGTTCACGATGCTGCTTGCTGTGCTGCTGTAATTGATTTTCACTCAAATAAGAAGTACGAATAACTCCTGTGGAGGTGGTCTGATGAACAAAAACAGTTTTGTCAAATCCGTTTCTCTGCCACTGTCAGCTGCGCTGGCTGCGGCGCTGCTCTCGGTATCAGCGGGCGGCGCGTGTGCCCGCACTCTGTCGCGCGGCGAAAAACTGAATGTAGCTCAAAGTGTTGTTGCCATTGGTCAAACCGCTGTGGACGGTCTGAAACTTGGAACGCTGTCGGGCGGCAAAGTGCTTGGCGCGCTCAAAGGCGCGTCTGTCGTCAGCAAAATCCCGTTTGTCAGCGGAATGGCCAGTGTCGCCATGGGAGCGGCTTCGATGGCGGGCAGCGCGGCTTCCGGAACTGCGGGTGTGCTCAACGGCACGGTGTTCCGCGATGATAAAACGCTGCGCAGAACAGAACGTTCAGCTCGAGCGGCTGCCCGTGTCGGCACGAAAGTCGGCGCGGCTGGAAGTGTGCTCGGCGTAGGCGGTGCGGTCGCCGCCATGGGTACGGGAGGAGGTATCGCCGCTTCGCTGGCGTCGATCGGCGGAGTTGTCGGCGGTGGTATGGCAGCAGGCGCGGGTGTCCTGCTTGCAGGTCCGGCACTTATCACGGCTGCGACGGGCGGTATCTGCTACGGTGGTTATAAACTGCTGACCAGTTTGTTTGACTGATGATTTCATCGAAATACCTGCTATAAATAATGAAGACGAACCTGCGCACGCAGGGGTTCGAAAATCTTGTAGAAAAAGGAAGTGAGAACATGCGTTGTATCGATTATCGCGGTATTGACCGTTACTATGGCGACATTATCGCTGCACCGATGCGTCCCTGCCCGCGCTACTGATCGCGGGAAAGATTCACCGAATTAACGTCTATTATAAGTGAAGCGGGAAAGGCCGCACCATGACGAAAGGAGGAAAACGCCAGTCCCCGCCCGTCGCAGTCATAGCGAAAGCGGCAGCTTGTGCAGCTACAATACGAGTCTGCCGCCTGGCAAGGAAGTTTTCTATATCGATTAGAAAGGAATGTGGATATTATGATTCTTGGCCCTGTTAAAATCGAATTGCCTCTTGGCCCGATCGTTTTTTTCTAACACACGCTTTCCCGCGCTTCGCAGCGCGGGAAAGTTTCACTGAAATAGTGTCTATAATAAGTGAAGCGGGAAAGGCTGCATCATGACGAAAGGAGGAAAACGCCTGTCCCCGCCCGTTGCAGTCATAGCGAAAGCGGCAGCTTGTGCAGCTGTAATACGAGTCTGCCGTCTGGCAAGGAAGTTTTCTATAACGATTAGAAAGGAATGTGACAGACATGATCATTGGTCCCTTTAAAATCAAATTTCCACCTCTTGGCCCGATCGAAATTTACTAAAAGAGTAAAGACTGCCGCGGGGTGTGCAAAATGCCGCCCTGCGGCAGTCTTTGCGGATTTGTGATGCATTTTGATTGAATGCACAAAGTAATAGTCATGCTTGGTCCTTTTGGTATTAAAGTCCCGATCGGCCCGGTCGTAATCTTCTTCTGATGTCGGTAAGCGTTCATGCTTGCTGATACCAGTACGATCTCAACAGAAGTATGAAGTTGAAGATCGGCGGTTCGCGCATATTTTCATTCAAGTGTGATCTATAAAGGTAGTGCCCGAACCCGTGCACTGCACGTGATAAAGAAAGGAGGAATGCGGCCATGAGAATCAAAATCGGTCCTATCAACATTGACGTGGAATTCTAAAAAGCGAGTTGGATTGGCTTCTAATTGTTCCGGTCGTTTTTCGTTGAAGAGATGAGAACCGCCGCGAGGCGCGCATACAGTCGTTCTGCGGCGGTTCTCATCAAAATATACACTATAAATGAGGCGCGTACCAAGCGCGATGTGTGATAAAGAAAGGAGGCAAAAGACCATGAGAATCAGCAACCCGTTGATCGATATGATAATGTATCTGTAAAAACCGCGGGGATATTTTGTCCGTTCCCGGCTGACGATGCTGTTTGGAAGCAAGGATCTTTCCTGGAAGCAGTACGCTCAGACAAACGTGCTGCTTCCAGGGCGGATCCATCGTTGTATCGTGAAGGAGAAAAAGCGGATTCATGACGTTTTATTTCATCTGCCTGGCGCTTTTGTCCATGCCGAAAGAAGTGGCTGTCCGTCTGTTCAAACTGATCATGTAACTCTCTTTCAATTGGCGATGTTCCATAAAGTTTGAGGAAACATCCTGGCAGCAGGCAAATGCGCCGGCGCTCTGACTTCATCTGAATAAAAGAAAGGAAATGCTTATGGACACACTGAAAACCAGTGATGTGTACAGCGTGATTCTTGATCTCTTCGGACCTGTTTCACGCTGATTCTTCATCTGTCGGGGCTGCATTCTGCCCGGCATAACGCTGCGGCTTATTTGAATGGCTTCGCCTCACCCCGCACTGCACTTACGGTGACGGTCTCCGAAAGATTTTCACTGTAATACTGCATATTACTCTGTGAAAGGCGCAGACCGCAAACGCGAAATTTTGTGCTGACCGTTTGAATGCGGCGGGGTGAGAGGGTGAGGATATGATCTTCGGACTGATCTTGCTGATTAAATACTTTATGTAAATTGTGGCAGAAAGTGACGCCCTGGCCGTTTTTCAAACGGTCGGGGCGTCGTCATCTCTTTTTATGAAGCGAGGAGGAATGTTTATGTCTCTCAATATTTTCGTCACAGCGCGCAAAATGCGCGTATTGGCCGCTGCCGCACTGCTTGCGGCTTTTGTCATGACCTTCGGTGCTTCGCGAGCGCATGCGGCGCTCGGCGGAACCGAAGCTGCGTATGCACCGGCTGAATCGTTCGGAGCCGGCGGTCTGGTCGCCTGTATTGTCGGCGGACACACCAGATTTGTCGCGAACACTATGTGCGATACGCTGTTCCGAGATGTTCCCGGACTGCATGAAAAAGAACGTATTGCGCGTGCGGCTGGCCGCGACGGTGTCGCGCTGGGAGCGAACATAACACAAGTTGGTCTGCCTTTGGCTGTCGGTGCGGCGACGGCAGCTGGAGGCAGTCTCACTGCTGGCCTTGCCACGATTGGCGGCGTTGTAGGCATGGCAACTGTGGGCGGCGGTTTTGCTGTGGTGCTTGCTGCGCCTGTGGCAGCCTGCGGCGTTGTCGGCGGAGCGTACTACGGCGTCACAAAACTGATCAAATACTTCACCGACTGACGCAGTTTTCCTGCACAGCGGCCGGAGCATGTACGCTCCGGCTGCTGTGTTTTTTAGAGCATATCTGTGAGCTAAAAAACGATTGTAAAAGAATTTTCCACTTAAAGCCGCGCTATTAACGATGAATGGCGCAAGCCTTCAAACAGGATCTCATCATCTGGAGGGTTTTTTATGACCAAAAACAAAACGAAAGCGAAAAAAGCGGTTATCACAGCCATGCTCCTGACAACGGCATCAAGCGGTGCGTTCGCGTACAATCGCAGTGCAGCTGAAATTGCTGGAGACACGGCTGGCGGTGTCAGTTCGGCATCAACCATCTATGGCTACGATCGTTACCGCAGCTATGGAGGACCGGGCTTTGCGGCAGAAGATGCCAATCACATGCATGATCGCCTGCGCGGACGCGATGTTCGCCTTGTCGGTCATGACAACGCGAAAAACGGTCCCGATCGTATCGTGGACGGTCAACTGATCCAAACGAAATACTACCCGACTGGACGTGCATGCGTTGAACAATGCTTTGACGGACGCGGCTCATTCCGTTACCTCGATGCCGCCGGACGTCCGATGCAAATCGAAGTGCCTTCCGATGTGTACGACGATGCTGTTCGCGAAATGGCTGACAGAATTCGCTCCGGCCGCGTGCCTGGCGTGACTGATCCCGCGAAAGCAAAAGAAATCGTACGTAAAGGCAGCGTCACGTTTGAACAAGCCAAAAACATCGCGCGCTTCGGCACTGTTGAATCGCTTCGCTTTGATGCGGTCAACGGCGCTGTCATTGCGACGACGAGCTTTGGCATAAGTTTTGCCGTTGCTCTGGCTGCAGATGTGTGGAACGGCGAAAAACTGGACGTTGCTCTGCGCAACGCTACTATCGTCGGTCTTAAAGTCGGCGGTACGACTTTTGTCACGTCCGTGCTGGCGAGCCAACTGTCACGAACCGCACTGAACAGTATGCTCGTCGGCAGTACGGAAGCTGCGGTTGAAGTGATGGGCTACAAAGCCGCGGCTATGCTTGCTAACGCATTCAGAAGCGGCGTCAATATTTATGGCGCCGCTGCGCTTAAAAGCGCGGCAAAACTTCTGCGCGGCAACATCATCACGTCCGGCATCACTGTCGTCGTTCTGTCGTCGGTTGACGTCGTCAACATTTTCCGCGGACGCATCAGCGGAGCTCAACTGTTCAAAAATCTGACGAACACGGTTGCGACAACGGCTGGCGGTGTGGGCGGCTGGACGGGAGGCGCCTCTCTGGGCGCAACTCTCGGCTCGATGATTTGTCCCGGATTGGGAACTGGCGTTGGAGCTTTTATTGGCGGACTTGCTGGAGCGTTTGCCGGCGGCAGTGCCGCGAACGCAGCGACCAATATGGTACTGGGCAGCTTTATCGAAGACGACGCGGTCAAAATGACGCGCATTCTTGAAAACGAATTCCAACGTCTGGCACACGATTATCTGCTGAATGCCCGTGAAGCCGAAGCTGTGGCGAAAAGTCTGCAAAACAGTGTGACCGGCGGAACGCTGAAAGACATGTACGCGTCGAGCAATCGTGCGGCATTTGCACGCCGTCTGCTGCTGGAACCGGTAGAACGCGTCGCCGCGAGCCGCCGTCGTATCGCCATGCCTGCCATGCGTCAAGTTACGGCAGCTATGCGCGAAGTGCTCGAATCGCAATAAGGATGAAGCTTCGTGGTACGGCGGTCCATCTGGGCTGCCGTACCACGGCCGTTTGAGATCAAAAAATTCGCACAGGGAGAGAACATCATGAATAACGATCTGAAAAATATGAACTTGTCGCTTGAAGACGTTTCGGCTGAATTCGCGGTGATCATGGGAGAACTACGCAGAACGCTGCCTGACGCGGGACGCGAACTGCGTCTGGAATTTCTGAAAGATCCTGCTGACGAACCGCTGTCACCCAGCGAAGCCGTGGCTCACGGCATACTGGCGGCTGCCACCGTATTTGCGGCTCCGTTCGTCATGCTCGGCTCGGCATTTGGCAAAGAAAAACGTGCAGAAAAACGTGAAGCGGCTCTGGACCGAGCGGTAAAACGACTGAAAGCGCTCAGAAGCCGTCTGCTGGCAGTGAATTTTAAACCTGCAGGCGCAGTACGCGATGTGGAACGCGCCGCGCTGTGTTGTCTGAGAATGATTCGCGGCACAGCGTGAGCGATACGCGGGAAGCTGGTCTAAATCGTCTGTATCTTGAGTGGCGGAAAGGAGAACAACCATATG
>Ga0129306_1002851_pt1 | contig 14262 bp, 9 predicted proteins | sample P827metagenome_FD_94438 | JGI IMG/M metagenome (GOLD analysis project Ga0129306, IMG submission 94438) | Capybara group fecal microbial communities from Wisconsin, USA - P827 metagenome | ecosystem: Host-associated > Mammals > Digestive system > Large intestine > Fecal | place: USA: Wisconsin...
AAATTAAATTAAGTTTAAATATTAAAATTAACTAATAATTAATTTAGTAACTTATCATTAGTTAAAATTTAATTAAATTATTTTATTTTAAGAAAAAATTACTGAGAAAAATTGCTGATTAAGTAATGATTAGGTAATTTAATTAAATTTTAATTAATAGTTCAATACTATTTTTAAAAATTAATATTTATCATTAAAAAAAATCATGAATTATTAAATAAGCAATTATCAATTAATGTTTATAGGTGACGAAATGGCAGAGAAGCGTGACTATTATGAAGTTCTCGGAGTGGACAAGACCGCTGATGAGAAAGAGATTAAAAAGGCTTATCGTAAATTAGCTAGAAAATACCATCCTGACGTTGTGGAAGAGGATAAGAAAGAGGAAGCTACTGAAAAGTTCAAGGAAATCAGTGAAGCTTACGCTGTCCTATCCGATGAAGAGAAAAGACAAAGATATGACCAATTCGGTCATGCAGGTATGGAAGGCTTCTCTAACGAGGATATCTTTAGAAACGTAAACTTTGAAGACATCTTCCAAGGATTTGGAGGAGGTGGAATAGAAGACATCTTCGATTTATTCGGTTTCGGCACTGGCAGATCAAGATCTCGCAGTTCTGGACCAAGAAGAGGAAGCGACATTTACACCGAAGTCGAAATCACCTTAGAGGAAGCGGCTAATGGTGCTGATAAGGAAGTCACTGTAAGACACGATGTATTCTGCCCAGTCTGTGACGGTTCCAAAGCGGAACCTGGAAGTGAAGTGGAAACCTGTCCTGTCTGTGGAGGTACCGGTCAAAGAAAGCAAATCAGGCAAAGCCTATTTGGACAAGTGATGAATGTTGTGCAATGTGGCGAATGTAATGGTACCGGTAAAATCATCAAGGAGCCATGCCACAACTGTAAAGGTAGAGGAACCGTTAAGGAAAGCAAAACCCTCAACATCAAAATCCCTGCAGGTGTTGAAAGCGGAAACCGCTTAAGAGTCTCTGGTGAAGGTAATGTTGGAGATGTTGGCGGTGGAAACGGAGACCTTTATGTTGAGATTTACATTAAAAGGCATGAATACTTTGAAAGGGATGGTGCAAACCTCTACTACGAAAAGCAAATCAGTTTCGTCCAAGCAAGTTTAGGAGATACTGTAGACATTCCAACTATAAATGGAGAAGTCGAGCTCAAAATCCCACCTGGAACCCAAAGCGGAACCACATTCAGATTAAGAGACCAAGGTATGCCTTACATGAGACGTGCGGGAAAAGGTAATCTCTATGTGAACATTACTGTGGTTGTTCCTCAAAAACTCTCCAAAGAACAGAAAAAACTCTTGATTCAATTTGGGGAAATCAGTGGAGACGAAATAAAAGTCTACAAAAAGGGACTCTTTGACAAGGTTAAAGATGCCATCAATAACTAAACAATTTTACTAATCAATAGATGTTTAATTCAAACATCTAATTTTCTTATTTTTTAAATTTTAACTTTTCAAATTTTATCAATTTTCTATTTTTATTCTATATTTATTATCTTATTTTTCGACCCTGTTTTTTATAAAATTTTACTAAAATTAAAAATTTATAACTTGTTATGTAGATACTGTCAATTTAAAATATATAATTTGTAAAATAATTCAATTTAATAATAGTTATGCATAATTAAAATATAGTTTACATGTCAAACCATCATTTTAAAATTACCTTAAATCAATTAAGTTAAATGAAAATTTTTAGCAAAAAATCATCATGTCAAAATTGGAATTTTCATGGCAAAATCATGTCAAATATTAATAATTATGAAAAACAAATAGAGTATAGTAAAAATTCAATAGGCAAGATTATGATGTACAGTATAAAAATGCGATGTTCAAAGGGAGGCCCTCATGAAGAAGGGGGAAAACACATCTCTGGAGCGGAACGTATTTTAAGAGAAGATGAAATCGAAGATGAATTGATCAATGTTTACAGAAGGGCAATCACTCATGAAAGGGGAAAACCGGACTTCATAAACCTCAAGATAGAGAAAATAGATGAAGATGAAATCATCTATAAAAAAAGGCTAAACATTAAAGAGCATCATGTAGAATCCAAAGAAGATGGATTGGATCTTGCGAAGGAATTATTAATGGACAATGCAGTGAGTGAAGAATCTGCAGAAATGGCTATCCAAAATTTACAAGACCTTGAAGAAAGCATGCATGGAGCTATGCTTATCGATAAAGACACAGGCGACAGAATAGACAATAAAGGAATCAAGGGAGTCAGAGTAACTGGAATAGCTAGTGCAGATATTGCAGAATATCAGGAATCATTGAAAAATGATGGAAGGGAAGGTCTCCATCTTGAAGAGGCACTGATTCTTGCATCCAAAATAGCAAGCTGCAAAGGAATAGTTGCAGAATTATGCTGGTCCGATGACCCAAGTTATGTAATAGGATACGTAGGAACAAAGGATAATTATGAACGTATTCCTATCCTAAAGGATGAAGGAAATCCTGTAGGGGGAAGGGTTTTCTTTGTAGACACCAATCAATTGAATGATGATTATACATTGGATAACTTAATAGATTACCTTGAAAAGCAGGTTGTGCTAATCGAATAGGATCATAATTATTGATGATAACATGAACCCAAATCTTGAAAAGCAATTAAAGGAAGAGTTGGAAGAGCTCAAAAACAACAATCTAAACAGAACTGTAGATGACTTAAGGTTCATCAGTTCCACAAAGGCCATCGATAGTGATGAAAAGGAGTATCTTGTTTTTGGAACAAACAATTATCTCGGTTTGACTCATCATCCTAATGTGATAGAAGCATCAAACGAAGCAAGCACATATGGAACAGGTTCAACTGGTTCAAGACTGACAACCGGAGCTTCTTTTGAAGCAAGAGAACTCGAAAACAATCTTTCAGAGTTTAAAAACACTGAATCCACACTTATTTTTAATACAGGATATATGACTAACTTAGGAGTCATTTATGCTCTAACAAAAGAAAATGACATAATATTCTCTGATGAACTGAATCATGCAAGTATCATTGATGGAACTAAAATCTCAAAAGCTAAAGTAAAGATCTATAAACATAAAGATACTGATGATTTAGAAAGATTAATTCAATCTGAATTAAAAGAGCAGAATAATCAAAATTCTAATCTTTTCATTGTCAGCGATGGAGTATTCAGCATGGATGGAGACATTGCTCCACTACCGGAACTTGTGGAAATAGCTGACAAATACAACTGTTGTCTAATCATCGATGATGCACATGCTACTGGAGTTATCGGAAAAACCGGTAAAGGAACAGTCGAATACTTTAAAGACAAGACTGGAATCAATCTGACCGATTCTGTAGACTTGCAGATAGGCACCTTAAGCAAGGCACTTGCTTCAGAAGGAGGATTCGTGTGTGGAAAGCAAGTCTACATAGATTACCTCATAAACAAATCAAGACCATTCATATTCTCAACAGCACTATCACCCGCTACAATAGCTAGTGCAAATGCCGCATTGAATCTATTGAAGGAAAACAGTGCAGAATATCTGAATGATCTAAATTCAAACACAAGGCTTATGAGAGAACTCCTAACAAATGCAGGATTGAATATAGTTGATGGAGAAACACCGATCATTCCAATCATCATAGGTCCTGCAGACTTGACAAACAGATTCTCAGAGGAACTTAAAAAAGAAGGAATCCTGGTTTCAGCCATCAGACCGCCATCAGTACCTAAAGAGATGAGCAGATTGAGATTGACAATAATGGCAACCAATACAAAAGAAGAGATAGAATTCACCGCCAAAAAGATTATTGAAATTTGGAATGAACTTAAAAAATAAAAAAAGTTTACCTTCAACTAGTGGATAATTAGAAAATACTAATTAAACTATTTTTTAAAACTTTTTCAAAAATTTTATAAACGATTAGGACATATAATAAAATAATAGTCATAATATTATGACTAAATAGGTGATGAAAATGAATCGTTTAGAAAACAAAGTAGCAATTGTTACAGGTTCAACTAGTGGTATTGGTATCGGTATTGCTAATCTATATGCTGCTGAAGGTGCTACAGTGGTAATCTGTGGAAGGAGAGAGGAAAGAGGCCAAGAGATTGTTGATGGAATAACAGAAAAAGGAGGAAAAGCATTTTTCCACTTCATGGATTTAGATGATTTGTCATCCATCGAAACATTGTTTAAGGATGTTTATGAAAAATGCGGAAAAATAGACATTCTTGTAAATAATGCGGCAAATGTATCCTTACAAGACGGTTCCGTAACAGAGCTTACAGTTGAAATGTGGGATGCTATGTTTACAAGTGACCTTAGAGGAACATTCTTTGCAGTCAAAACCGTAATCCCATATATGCAAAAAACTGGTGGAGGATCAATAGTCAACATTGGTTCCATGGCATCTACCGGAGGGGATCTTGGTGCTACTGCATATGCCTGTGCCAAAGCAGGTATTGACATGTTAACCTCCTGCGTGGCTCTCCAATATGGAAAGGATGATATCCGCTGCAATTGTGTTCGCCCAGGACTCATTGTAACACCTCAAAACGATGCAATGGTGGCACAGGAATTGAAAGATATCTTCCTTAGCAACATTGAAGTGAATAGATACGGCTGCCCAGAGGATATCGGACATGCTTGCGTATACTTTGGATCAGATGAAAGCGCCTATGTTACCGGACAGATAATCAATGTTGACGGAGGTATGAACTCTCACGTACCTACTGTTGCTCAGTTCCGTGAACTCGGTTCCAGAACTTGGTGATTTGATTATCGAATGAATTTATATGAAAAATATTAATAAGATTAATGCCTAATATTTTTATAGGTGAAATTTCTATGACTGATGCAGATTTGGCTTTTAAAATGGGAAGCAAGTTTAATAAAATGATTACTTCTGCCTTTTGGTCTTCATTTAAGGGAAAATATGGTAGAGTTCAAGTGGAAGTATTGGTATTCCTTTCAGAAGTAGAATCTGCTCAGGCATCAGAAATTGTAAAAGAACTCAATATATCCAAACAGCATGTTTCACTGATTCTTAAGGAATTTATTTCCGACGGATATGTAAATGTTATCACTAATCCTAAGGATAAAAGAGCAAATCTTATTTCAATAAGCAAGGGAGGACAGGAATTTCTTAATGAACATATTGAAATAAGTAATCAAGTTTTTGAAAATATCCTATCTAAAATGGATAAGGAAGAAAAAAAGCTATTTTTAGATTCAATGAATAACATATATGATTTGCTTTCAAAAGTGGAATGAATGATATTCCTACAACAATCTTTTTTTAAATGGCAAACCCATACGATTTGTAATGGTCTGCCGAGAGTAACCCACATTCTGTTTTATACAGCATTCATCTTAGCGAACTACTCTGCTTCCCTTAGAGGTCATCAGCATATTTGTTCTTGCATCCTGTAGATTGGCCGTTTCACCGATTCCTTTAATGTCCATCAGTCAAGCATCATTGTCATCCATCAAAGGCCGTGTCGTTTCTGCTCCAGAGTCATACTTCTCAGCATAAGTCTTTCAACTTTACAGTCTATATGATGTGCGGAGTTTCCCTAGTTATAAAACCAGCAGCTGTCTTCGGCTTACCATTAAAAATAATTTATTTCTTCTAGTATAAATAATTAAAATTAAAAAATCAAGCTATTAAAATAAAATAATAATGAATAAAAAAAGTAAATATAAAATAAAAAATATTAAAAAAATATTAAAAAAAATAAAAAAGAAGAAAGATTAATTAGTCTTATTCTGAACCATAATCAGCTTACCCGTAGATGGATCCTTATAGACCTTACCCATCTCAGTATAACCTTGTCCAGTTTGATTGCTTGTATCTGGAGTTTCATTTAATATCTGTCCCTCTTGAACCTCAGTCACTTCCTGATTCATGGCTTCCATGACCTTTTCCTTTTGTTCTTGGGTCAATTGGTCATTGAATAAAACGCTTTGCATATTCCAAGCAAGCACTAGGAATACAAGCAAACCTACAGCTATAACCAACATTGCATCCACAAGGTTAGCTGTTCCTGCCATAGGGTCTTCTTCCTCACTGTCAAAACGTCCCTTTCCTCGACGACGAGCCATAATAATCACCAAATATATGAAATTCTTATCAAATTTTCAACCCAATGAATTCTAATCTATTGTAAAATTTTTTAAATATACTGTATACAATATAAAAGCTTGTTTTCTAAAAACAATTAATGAAAATTATTGTTTTCAAAATTATATTGTATAATTTTCAATCACTTCAGTGACTATTTAAGTCTCTCATCTCTCTTATCAATATTATCTAAAATCGCATCCATCAATGCATCCAGGTTAGCAAGGTATTCTCCAAACCATCTACGTCTTAATTTAGATGCAAAGTATGCAATAGCACCAGATCCAATACCGATAACAGTTGTATTGAATGCAATTGTAATCGCACTTGCAAGGGTGGTTACATCACCGGTACCTAATGCCGCAAGCCCTGGACCCATAGGGATTAAAGTACCCATCAATCCAAGGGTTGGACCAATCTTAGTAACAATGTCCGTCTTGTTGAGGTTTTGGGCAATCTTATCCTCTTCATTATCTATCAATCTACGAGCCAATGTTTCCCTTGACTTTTTACCAAGATGCTCTGACTCTGCCAGTTCGGATAAAATCCTCTTTTGGGACTTTTGAATGTCTGCACTATTGACTACATTCTTGATGTCTTCAGCAGACTCTGCATCATAGATTGAGTAAATCATTTCTTTGATTAAGCTAACAGGTACTTTCTTACGAGAAAGGTGTTCTGATAGAAGCTTTCCTAAAGTATATACGGCGAAGACTAAAAATGCTATTAAAAGAATGATTACAGGTATCTGTAATGCCTGTGTAATAGCAGTCAATGAACTATCCAGTATAGGAAAGCCAGTACCATTAGTATTTGAGAAAAATGCAAACAAACCATTGTTTGTTCCCTGGAAGGCAGCTTCATCTGCGAAAATCAAAGCATTTCCAATATTTATCATTAAATCACCATAAAAAAATTTGAAATGAAAATAAAAAATCATTTAGAAAGACATTTGCCTTTCCAAATTGATTTGAATCTATTTTATTACAACTTTACCCGTCTTTTTAACTGCATAGTAAGTCTTGTCACCAGCAAACTTAACTGTAACCTTATATGTTTTCTTTTTAGAGAGCTTAACCTTTACAGTAGCCACACCTTTCTTATTGGTTTTTGCGGTGTATTTCTTGCCGTTGACAGTGAAAGTAACCTTTTTGGATTTAATGACTTTTCCAAATTGGTCCTTTAAGGTTGCAGTAATCTTCTTAACTTTTGCAGTCCTTTTAAATGTCTTTTTAGGAACAGTCAATTTTGTCTTTGACTTGGTTACCTTGACTTTTATGGACTTGGTGCTGGCTGTGTAATAGCTGTCTCCTGCAAACTTAAGTGATACAGTAAAGGTTTTTACTGTTTTTAAAGTCAATTTGAAAGTAGCTACACCTTTGGAATTGGTTGTTGCAGTGTAGGTCTTTCCATTTACAGTTGCTGTGACTTTTTTATTTGCAATTACATTTCCACTTCCATCTTTCAAGGTTAATGTAATTGATTTTGAACTTGCAGTTACTGCATAAGTCTTGCCAGATGAAGTCAAGCTTGTGCTGTCTTTGATTAAAGTGAGTTTTCCTGTATTTGTAGATGCAATAAAGTTATCAATTCCATTGAAATATGCCACAATTTCGAAAGTTCCAAGTTTAGATATGGTAACTTTAACAGTTGCTACACCATTTGCATTGCTTACGCCAGTGTAATTCTTGCCATCTAAAGTGAAAATAATAGTTTTGTTTGCTATTGGAGTTCCATTAATGTCTTTAAGAGTGATGGTTATGCTCTTGTTTGCATTATTCCATTTGAATGAAGCATTTGAAACGGTTATAGCAGTATTATGTGGAGTAATTATTTCAAAGCTGTTTCCATCAAGATTGTTTTCATCATTTTCAACAAGAGTCCTATTAACGACTTCATGTGGATTGACTGCATTGATGATGAAATTATTTGCAAATGTTGAATTGATTGCCTTGTATCCCAAATAGATTCCCACACCATGGAAAGGACCTTTGACAAAAACATTATTGTTAATAAAGGAATTGTTTTTAGATCCTACTGCAGTGCTGTTTGAACTTGCTCCAATGATACCAATAGCATAAATGACTGGATCATTGGAATCAAGAGTTATGTTGTTGCCTGAAATGGTGTTGTTGAAACCTCCATAATGGATAAATACTCCCGCAATAGTATTGCAAGATTCATTTAACTTATAGAAAGGATCAAGTGCTGAACTTACATTGACAATGTTGTTAGTGAAATTGACATTAGATGAATGGACAAATAAAGCACCATAAGTTCTAAATAGGCCAGAAATCATATGGGTTCCTGGAATAACTCCATCTAATAATCCTGAGCCACCAGTGCCATCTGGACATATTACAGTGCCGTCTGGACAAACAATTGTTCCATTTTCATAAATGATTGTATTATCTGGAAGGGTAATAATACCGCTTTCATTAGTGTAATCAACAGAAGAGATATTGCTTCCATCAGGACAGATTATAGACCCATCTGGACAGATACTGTATCCATCTGCACATATAATGGTTCCATCAGCACAAATTGTTCTGCCATCAGGACAGATGGTAGATCCATCAGTGCATAAAACAGTCCCGTCTGGACAAAGGACAGTGCCATCGGGACAACGGATTTCGCCGTTTGTGAGATTTTCGCATTCTTCCGGAGAATATATGGTTCCATCTATACAAATCACTTTTCCATCCGGACAGATTATAGAACCGTCAGCACAGGTAGTATATTCTCCAGGTGCATAACTTGTTCCATCAGCACAGATAATGGTTCCGTCTGCGCAGACAGTGGTTCCGTCAGTGCAAATCATTGTTCCATCTGGACAGATTTGAGTTCCATCAGCGCAAATTGTAGTGCCGTCTGCACAGATAGTTGTTCCATCCGGACAGATTATTGTACCATCAGCGCAAACCTCATAATCACCAAGACTATATATTGTTCCGTCAGGACATACAATGGTTCCATCTGGACAGATTGTTACACCTTGAACCAAAATATTCAAACAGCTTCTATTGTTGCAAAGGTAAGTTTCACCAGAGCCAATGGTCTTAATGGAGTTTCCATCAATTAAGAGATTGCTTGAATTGAATGAGAACAATGCTGCAGTGAAGTAATTACCTTTAGCTTCCAAACTGTTATTGATTATCTTACAATCGTCAGAATCCAAGACATAAATGGCAAATGCGGAATATGGATCATAAATTGAAATATTACAATTGCTAAGGGTAACATTGTTAGAATTGCTTATTTGAATTCCCCATAAACGGTCAACAAGTTTAGTGTTAGGATTATCAATGGTAATACCTTCGAAAACTACACCATCAATGTCTGAAATGAGGAATGTTGTGTCTTTAAATACTGCATTTACTCCTTGAATGGTTACTTTTTCATTAATATTCAATTTGCCTTTGCTTGAGAAATTTCCCATAAATATGATAGTGTCATTTTCCTTAATTCTGTTATCATTGAATGACCCAGATGAGAAATAATTATTGAAATTGTTTTCATTGATTATATGGGTAGTGTTATCATCTATTTCTGGAATCCCAGACTCTCCATATATGATATTATTACTTGCAAAAACATTTTTACAACCACTGCTTATATAAATAACCCCATCATTTGAAGTGCTGTATAATGTGTTGTTTTGAATAATAATATCATGCGGGAGATTATTAGTTGATTGTTTTACTATACGGATTGCACTTAAATTATTAGAGTCAAAAACATTTGATTCTATGTTACTACCTGCAATATTTCCATAAATGTGTACCCCATATCCACTAATATTTAGACTATTATTGAAAATGGTAACATTATTTCCATCTACTTTAATCCCTGTACCATTACAATTTTTAATAGTATTTCCACTGACAATAGAATTTTTACCCGCAGAAATAGCCCCTGCCATACTATCATCAGTTCCTACTCTAAAATTACAATCATAAATGTAATTGTCTTTTACTACAGAATTAGACATAGCATATATGGCGAAATCCGCTCCTTGCTCATCAGTTGCTTGACTATAATAAGCTCCATGGATATTATGGATAATATTTCCGATTATCTGATTTCCTGAAGATGTAGCGGAAATTCCTCTGAAAGTATTGTAAACAGTATTGTTCAATACAATATTGTCCTTGCACATTAATTGGATACCATAACAGAAGGATGAAGGGAACTCCCTTACAGAATGAACTGTATTATTAAAAATGTAATTGCCATAACTTCCATCTTCTGGAGTAGTGCCCATTGATGAGCCTCCACCATAACCTGTAAAGTAAATACCATTTGAATCGTTTGTTATGACCTCATTTCCTGAAATGTTACAGTTGCCTGAGTTACGGAATACCATAGCTGAAGGTTGACCATAATTAGTATTATTGGTAATTTTATTGACTTGAAGCTTATTATTGAAAATGTTTAATTTGGTAACATTTCCAAAAGTCATCGGATAGGAACCTGTTTGATTGGAAAAAATGTCATTATTCCTAAAGGTCATATTGCTTACGTCACGAGCTTCAAAAATAGGTCTGTCAGCTACACTTATCTGTCTTGCTTTTATATTTGATATGCTTGATCCGCTTGCCCCATTAATAAACTTAAATCCACAGTCAGTTAATTGAGTGCCTCCTGTACTGGTAATGGTTAAAGGAATGTTGATTATGAACATCTTATTAGAGAAAGTGCCTGAAAAGTCTAAAGTGTCTCCAGACTTCAATTTGCCAGGAATCATATTTCCACTTCCATTGAAGTAAGTGGAATACTTGCTTTCTGTAAATGTTACAGTAGATGCAAGAACATCAGAATCGGAACTGGCTCCAAGAATGTTTTTCACACCTACCTCACTTTCAACATCATCTATACCTCCAATACCCTCACCGATAGCCTCATTTTCTCCTGCATCAGCAATGATATTTTCAGCATTTACATTGTCATCAATACCGGAATCATCGATTTCATCTACAGCCGTTTGTGTAGCTGCCAAATCAATATTAGCATCACTACCCCCCATCATATTTGAATCCATTTCACTTGCACTTGCAGATCCAATAGCTAATATCAATAATAAGGATAATCCCAATATTGGAATAAGTTTTTTAGAATTCATATGTTAAACACCTCGATTTATAATTAAATCAATTCAAGCATTCTAGATTTAAATAATCGATTATTAAATTATATTTCATTTTAATAAGAATTTATTAATAATTAAATCATATTTGAGAAAAAAATAAGATATAATTTAATAAATATAAACTAAAATTTACACATTTATATTTATTAAATTATAATAATATAAATTTATCTAAAAGAGTCTAAAAAGTAATAAAAAAGAAAAAGCAATATTTAAAAAAACTAAAAAATAATAAAAATAGAAACTTCAATAATTTGAAATATTAATTTTTGCCAGGTATTTTCCAATAAAGAAAAAAATGGAATAAATAAATTTGATTTATTTATTCTCTTAAGATTAGATATTGCCCGAATACCATCATCTCTAACAAATTGAATTTTATTCCTCATCATCTTCGTCTCTTGCACCTAAGAAAGAGAAACAGAAGATCAATACAAGAATCAATGCTGCAATAGGAACATAAATGCCGGATAATGACTTAACTGCAATCTCTGAAATCTCAGAAGCCAAAAGGTCAGATATATCACCTGATTCACTGCCTCCAGCATCACCAGCACCTTGACCAAGAGAGGACAATGCATTAGCAATCAAACCTAAGTCAACTTGACCTAAGGAACTTGAACCAGAGGAATCCGCATTCCCAGAAAATGAGGAAGTGCCGTTTGTATGAATAATGGTATTTCCACCATTGCCTTGAGAATTGTCTGAATTGGAAGGTCGAGACCCACCATTGGAACCTTCTCCATTAGGGTTATATTTGGATCCGGTGTTGCCGTGAATTTTAGCCTTGCCAGATTTATCATTAATTGCATCGGTTCCTCCAGCATCTTTAGAAGACAATATATTGTCATTGATTACCGTTTCAGTGACTGTTTCATCAACATCAATTGCAAAGGGAGCGTCTTCATGCAGAATGTCATTATGTGATATGCGAGTATCATTGGTATACATTTGCAATGAAATTCCAGTATTGAATAAGTCTACAGAATCCGGATGCTCAGGACCTTGTGCTGGGTCTTGAGATTCATTTCCACGGGCCCTAATAATGTTATAGGTAATGTTATTATGATTGGATGCATAAAGGGCAATGGTACTGAAGCTGCCATCTGAATAAATCTTATTGTAACTTATGTCATTATTGCTTGTCGCATACCCCTCTATAGCATAAATACCTGCCTTACTGGTACTGTTTAGAGTATTGTTCAAGATTTTAGCACCATCGGATATCTCTAAGGTTATACCATAAGTATAATTATTAGAATCAAGCTGGAAGTAGTTCTCTTCAACAAGAGTATCCTGAGAGTTGTGTCTTAAAATCAATCCCATGGCAAAGTAATCAGCTTCAATTGTAATATTGTTCTTGCTAAAAATGTTCTCACATGCATAAGTGACTGATTTACTTGTATCATCTCCAGAAGAACCCATTCCATAAAGGAAAGGATCATGCCCATGAATGTATACATTGTTTTCACTGATATTGTTCCTATTGGAATCGTAGTAAATGTAGAGACCTATTAGAATGTTTACGGAAGGATTGTAAGGCACTTGGAAACCTTCCACAGTTGAAGTGACCTCAATGTCATTGTGAATGAACTGATTGTCGCTTGAGAAGTCCAATATCACACCATATGTTTTGGAAAGCTCTGAAATACTGCGAACCCCATCGATACAAATGGTTTCATAATAAGGATACAATTCGCTTGTTCCAATAGCTAAAATGGTATTGTTTTCAATAAGGGTATCATATGTCTCATAAGTCAAGAGAGCAAATACCAAATTGTCACCTTGACATCTTATGCTGTTGTTTGCAACTGTGTTGTTATAGGAGTCGCAAAGGTAAATTCCATAAGATGTATTCTTATCCCATATTGTGATATTGTTTCCTGTAATCACTTCATTATCGGCTTCATAAACATAAATTCCCCATAGATTGCAATTGCTGTCATCAGTACCGTTGTTTATAATATTGAAGTCCTGTACCTTACAGTTAGAGGTATTTACAAAGACAGTGGTATCCCTTAAGAATGCATTGTCACCAATAAGGCTGACAATCTTGTTCAAGACAATCTTGCCTTTAGGTGAAAAGCTGCCGCTGAATACCAACACATCCCCATCCTTAACATTGTCTCTTAACTTGCCGTTTGAATCGAAATAGGTATTGTAGTTCTCTTCAGTTACCTGATAAACTGTACCGTCACCCCATTCAGGTGAATAGTCGATTGCAATAGGATAGATTATGAGCCTATCTCCAATGTGATTGTTTTCACATACCCATCTTTCAGTGGATGACTGGGCAATGTTTATTGCATAGTCATTTGAAGTGTAGATAGTGTTGTTGTAAATGGAAATGTTATATGGCCTGCTGGATCTTGATTGATAAATGGATAGAATTCCAATTCCCAATCCTGAACCTTGGTTTGCACCAATATTGGATAATGAGTTTACAATGTTGTCATAGACCTCAGTGTCTTGGGGAGTGCCCTTAATGCTTATTCCAGCACCTGATAAGAAGTCTATTGTATTGTTGTGAACCCTTGAATTGTGACCGCCTTCAACATCCCCTATTCTTATGCCTTCTCCACTGCTGTTTATCTGGATATAGTTTCCGTAAACGTCACTGTTGGAACCTACAAGGATACCTGCTCCAATCAAATCTGCATTGTAAATGGAGTTATTTGCAATTAAGGTGTCATTTCCACCATAAATTCCGTAATCTCCACCAAGCCCATTGTTCTCATCAAAACCTGTTATATTGTATATCCTGTTTCCGGTAATGATATTGTGAGGATAGCTTGAATGGATACCTCTATACATGCGGATAATGGTATTGTCAGCTACAGTGTTGTAGTTTCCAGTCAAATAGACACCGTAAGACCAAAATGAAGGAGTCTCAGCAGTTGCTCTGATCGTATTGTTAGCTATGATATTGTTATTGGATATGGAAGCTCCATAACAAAGGTATACTCCATAGGAATTTTCAACTGTGATGTC
>Ga0129306_1002853_pt1 | contig 14257 bp, 11 predicted proteins | sample P827metagenome_FD_94438 | JGI IMG/M metagenome (GOLD analysis project Ga0129306, IMG submission 94438) | Capybara group fecal microbial communities from Wisconsin, USA - P827 metagenome | ecosystem: Host-associated > Mammals > Digestive system > Large intestine > Fecal | place: USA: Wisconsin...
GTAAGATCCCTATTCTCGCCCGACATTGCTGCTTTTTCAAGTTTAGCTGCAACAGTACGTACGCTTTCTGCGCCGATGACTGCCGAAGTACTCTTAAGAGAATGTACATTCACTCCATAGAGTTCCAGGTCACCTTCCGCTAGCGAGTTATCAAGGATTTCCTTTTTATCGGGGAAGGTACTTACATATTCCTGAAGCATCACATGATAAAGTTCAATATCACCGCCGCAATGAGCGATCCCCTGAGCCACATCCACTCCGGCTTCTATCAGCACGGACAGCTCACCGTATGAAGCAGCCTCTTCGGCGCCTGCCTCTTCGGTTTTGATCTCAGACGCTCTGATCACTTTGTCCGCAGGCAGATACTTCCTGAGCATCGATTCCAGAGATACCGAATCAATAGGTTTGGTCAGATAGTCGTTGAAGCCTTTGGCGAGATATCTTTCTTTGGCTCCGATCACGGCATCGGCCGTAAGACATATCACGGGAGTATCTATGTTCGGCCCGTCTGTGTGAGATTTGATCTCCTTAAGAGCAGCCGCACCATCCATTTCGGGCATACGCTGGTCCATCAGGATCACATCATATTTACTCTCAAGCGAGAGTTCGACAGCCTCCCTGCCACCGCCTGCAGTATCTATATTGAGGCCCGTATCCTTGAGGAACTGCGTCGCGACTATCAGGTTCATCCTCGTATCATCTACTATCAGGATCTTCGCATCGGGCGCCCTGAAGCTCTCATGGTATTCCGCTTTTTCTCCGAGACTCTTCTCGAATTTCTCTTTAAAATTGCCTATAGACTCACGCGAAGTCACAACCTGAGGAATAGTAAGCTTAAAAGTCGATCCCCAGCCGTACTCGCTCTCAACCTCGATACTGCCGTTCATCATGTCGAGCAGTCTCTTGGTTATGGCAAGCCCCAGTCCCGTACCTTCCTTGGTACTGTTCCTCTCCAGATCCAGACGTTCGAATTTGGCAAAAAGTTTGCCCAGATCCTCCTTTGAGATACCTATACCTGTATCGGAGACCGTTATCTGCAGGTTAATGATATCCCGGCCGTCAGCTGACCTGCCTGCATCAGTTCCCGTCATCTTAAATGTGACTCCGCCTTCATCGGTATACTTAACGGCATTGGTCAGAATATTGGTCATTATCTGACGGACACGTACGGCATCTCCGTACAGACCGTCAGGGAGATTGGAATCTATATCTGTTTCAAACCTCAGATTTTTCCCACTGGCCCTGAAATAGATCATATTCGAGATATCATTGAGAACGGAGCTTAACTGGTAGTCCACCTCAACGATATCCATCTTGCCCTCTTCTATCTTGGTCAGATCCAGGATATCATTGATGATCGCCAGCAGATTGTTACCTGCACTGTTTACATTTCCAGAGTAATACTTGATATTTCTGAAGGCTTCCCGATACATCTCCGGGGATGCATCACGCAGTTTTTCGGCACGGGATGATTCCCTGAGGATCATTTCATTCATACCCAGTACAGCATTTATGGGCGTCCTGATCTCATGTGAAGTATTCGCAAGAAAGTCGGTCTTGGCCTCACTTGCTCTCCTGGCATCATCAAGTGCCTTTTCCTGCTTGATCCTGGCTTTGACCACCTCATACTGAGCCACGGCACACATAACTACATCCACGAGATACATCATCGGCAGACGTGAATAGTAGACCTCAGGAAAAGCATATCCGATCTCTCTGACAGGCGTATTCATATATAAAGCCATGATCACGAAGAAAACCAGACAGAAATACAGACCGTAGAATAGATTGAAGAAGAAAAATACGACCGGAGGAGCAAGGAAGAACAGGAATATACTGGTTCCGTCGGTACCGCCTGTATACAGGAAGAACAGAAACGTGATCCAATACACTATACATTGAATGTTCAAAGCGATATGCATCAGCCACGGACGTTCCTTTTTGCCGAACTTGCATACTGACAGGATTATGACAGCCACAGTTGTCATCAATGCACAGAACAGCGCATAATCCGCAACCCGGAAATCACCGCGGATATAATTATCTATACACAGATAAACGCAAAAGGGAACAACCAGTGAGTATACGATGATACTCAGAGTAAGATTGACTTTTATGTATCGGTTATCAATAGAGAATCGTTTGATCATGATTATCCGGGAAAAACGATCATCTGGAAAGAAGCTTTGATGCTATCTCACTGCATGTAAACACATCCATGAGCTCGGCTGCTTCTATCAGAGCTCCGATATCTTCAGTCATCTCCGGTTCGTACGTGTAGGAACGAAGCTCGGTTACGATACCCTCCATAACATCCATATCAAGGTCATCGGAGGCAGCTATCGTACGGTTAAGTATATCCTTCAATACTTCTTCAGAGATCACAGGCTTGTCCGTATCGTCTTCCTTCTCGCAATACCGGCTGAGTATCGGCTCCAGTGCCATATACTCATCAAGTGCCTCCTGATTGTTAGCCCTGATATATTCAATATCACCGGATTTACCGGCATCTTCGAGTCTGGCAGCCTTTTCAGAGAGGGCCATCGCACCGATCTGTCTGGATGAACTCTTCAGTGCATGCACCTTGATGGTATAATCACTCCAGTCAGCGGCATTATAATCATTCTCAAGCTGTTTATGATTGTTGATGAGATTCCGATAGTATTCGTTCAGTATCTTAAGATACAGCTTCTGAGATCCAATCATCTTGACCGCACCGTCAACATCCAGTCCGGGGATCTTAAGCTCTTCCTCTTCTTTTTCGGCACTTACGACCTGATATCCCTTGACGATCTTCTCATCAGGCAGCCACTGTTTAACCTTGGCCATGATATCCCTGACTTCTATCGGCTTGGGCACAAAGTCGTTCATTCCTTCTTTAAGGAAGAATTCCTTAACTCCGCTGACCGCATTGGCCGTCAGCGCTATGATGGGCATATCATCCATCTCGGGATACATGCGTCTGATGACATGTGTGGTCTCAACACCGTCCATCTCCGGCATCATATGATCCATAAAGACTATGTCATACCTGCCGATGTTTATCTTATCAATTGCTTCCTTACCCGAAACGGCGCAATCGATCTGCATCTTGAGGGGTTCGAGAAGACCCTCGGCAACAGTCAGATTGACCATATTATCATCAACTATCAGAACGCGGGCTTCAGGAGCCGTGAAATCGGAAACAAATGCCTTTCCGTCCTCGTTATTTAAGTGAAGCTCAAGGTTATTGAGTGCCATCGCTATGGCCGAAGTAGAGAAAGGCTTCTTGATCATGCGCAGGTTCTTCAGATCGGGCCTGAACTGGGAGGTAAATTCAGCCAGCATGACACCTATCAGATCCGGATCGTTAAGAAGCAGATCCCTGACCTTGTCCTGATAATCCTTTTCCTCAAAGAACAGATACTTGCGGTGACCTTCGATCTTATCCTCATACAGGTCACAGGTGGCATCATAGTCCTCATAAAATCTGAGCACAACATTGAAGACTCCCATTCCGGAGCAGTCGATGAAGAATCTTCGTGCAAGATACTTCTTGGTGAACATGCCCATGGCAAAGATATTCTCGGGATTCTCTACCGTCACGGAAGGATTCCAGTCGATGACCTTCTGAGGTATCTCAAAGAAGAAATCACTGCCCTTACCGTACTCGCTCTCCACGCCTATGGAACCGCCCATAGCTTCAACAAGAGACTTGGATATGGCCAGACCCAGACCGGTTCCCTCTATCGAACGGTTACGCTTGGAGTCAACCTGCTGGAATGAAACAAACAGTTTCTTTAAGTCTTCTTTCTTGATACCCTGACCGGTATCTACTACATGGAATTTAAGCATGATGTTCTCATCATCGATAACTTCATAATCATTTATGATCTGAACACGTCCATGCTGCGTGAACTTGATAGCATTATTGGCAAGATTGATAAGTATCTGCCTGATCCTGAGGACGTCTCCGTTCAGCCTGCGAGGAATATTCGGATTTTCTTCCATGGTCAGCTCAATATCCTTATCACCTATTCTGGTAACAAGCGTATTGGCCACATCGTTATATTCGCTGAGAGGCTCATATTCATCCGGAATGATATCCATCTTTCCGGACTCTATCTTGGAGAAGTCCAGTATATCGTTGATGATATTCAGCAGGTTACGACCGGATGATTTGATCTGAGAGAGATAATCCCTGGCCTGATCAGTCATCTCCTCTCGAAGTGCCATCTCTGCAAGACCTATTACCGCATTCATGGGAGTACGGATCTCGTGGCTCATATTGGCCAGGAAATCTGATTTCATATGCGCGGCACGTTTAAGTTCCTCATTTGCCTCCTCTATCATGGCAAATCTCTCAAATGACTCGGTAATATCCTGGAACTGATAGCTTGTACCTATATATGAATCATTCTCACTGAACACATGCTTATAAATGTTGTAATAACTCTTCTTACCGTCAATCTCTATGATCTTGACATAGATGCCGTTGAACTCCTCGAGATGCGAAGCCCACTCATCGATCCTGCCGATCTCATAGAACTCAGTCAGCTGCTCGGGAGTCAGGATATCATCAATGCGGTTATTGTGATACATGAGACAGTTGTTTTCGTCATAGATCATAAGACCGTTGGATGTATTATCCATGACATGATTAAGAACCGAACTGGTAAGTCTCTTAGTCGAGTAAGAGCTGCAAACATAAGCGATGAACAGTCCCTCGGGAAGAAGGAAACACGTCTTGATGACAGTCGGGAATGAGTAGGTATAACTGATAAACTCAAGAGACAGATGGAACACAATGACCGCCAGAATATAAACATATCTCGGCTTGTAAGTCCGTGCGCTCCTGATGAGCGATCTGAACACATAAACTCCGGCCAGCACGGACTCAAAAACGAGAAAAGCCATGTACACAATAAAGATCGGACTGTTAACAGCTGCAGGGAATACGGATCCGCCGAACTCGCGAGTCGTTACGGTAAATACTTTTTGTGAAAACAGGTTCCACAGAATAAGCAGGTTGATCACAATATTTCCGTAGAACATAGGAGCGCGGAACAGCTTGAGTTGCGTCCCGTTGCAGAACAGATATGTAAATCTGATGAACGCATATATCGTAAGAGAATACAAGACATAATAGAGCGTATACATAAACAGCAGGACACTTTCGTCCGCAGCTATGGTGACAAGTGCACACGAAAGCATTGTAACGACGCCGAATATACAAATGTATCTGAGCGAATCGTTAACAGCTTTGAGGGTGCCCTTATATGAAAACTTAAAGACACAGGCTCCTAATATGGACAGAATTATTAATGTTATCGCTAAACTAATGGTCATAACTTACTTATCCGGGTAAACCATCTGGCTGACGGTATGTCCGATCTGAAGCTTGGTCGGAACGACTATCTCACTGCCGTCCCCGGTTTCATGATCACGTATGAGTCTGATCAGTTCCCTTGCAGCAGTTACACCCATGGTATCGGTATCCTGTACTACCGTAGCAAGCTGCGGATCCCATAATCCAACCAGACTGATGCCGTCATATCCGCAATACGAGATATCCTTCGGCACTTCAAGACCTCTGTTATGTATGACGTTGATGCCGCCGATCGCAGCATAATCATCAGGGAAAAGGATACATGTAGGAGGATCGGGAAGATTGAGCAATTCCTCGGTCTTGCGCGTCACATCACGGATATCCCTGAATCTGGATTCACGGATATATGAAGATCTGACTTCAATGCCGTTGTTCGTGAGAGCTTCTTTGAATGCACTGAGTCTGGTCTTGCTGACTTCACTCTCGGGATCTCCGGATATATATGCTATCTTCTTGTGATTCTTCTCATTGCATACATAATTGATCAGATCGTTGATTCCGTTCATGTTATCGGATGTGATAGATATGGCACCTTCGGTCTTGAAATCAACGGTGACTATCGGCTTGCCTGTCTTGAAAAGCGCAGTAACCTCCGGCATGTCATATCCGATATTGGCTACGAACACACCGGCATATTCATCCTCCTCAAGCTGATCCACAAATGTATGTGAGATCAGGTATTTGGGCTGCGCATTCATGAAACCGATGACAAAGCCTTCCTGCTCACAATATGTCTTAAAAGAATCCAGCACCCTGGAAAAGAACTCATGGGTAAGTCCGCACTCCAGAATATCAGCAAAAAGAATTCCGATCTTATTGTCTTTCATAGATTCTCCTTATCATCAAAAAATCCGCAGCTGAATGCGTAGGCAACGAACTGTGCCCTCGCCGTAAATGTCTCTTCTTCTATCAGTCTTGCAACTTCTTCTTTGTCATAGAAAGCCGCTTCGATCAGTTCATCATCCTCGGTGTGATCGGATATGTCACCGTCAACATCGGCTATTACGAGCTGGTTGAGCACATCGGACATCGAAACAGCCGCAAATGCAGGCTTAAGTGTCTTGCGTATGCGTATGAGCTTGAGTCCGGACTCTTCATACAGTTCACGTCTGACGCAGTCTTCCATGGTCTCACCGGGCTCCTTGAATCCTGCCACCATGTTCCATACCCAGCGGTTGACTGCCATGCGGAACTCCTTGAGGAGTAGTATGCGGTCTCCCTTCAGGGCTACTATGACCGCACCGCCGACTCTTGTACCGATCTCCTCGGGCGCGCCGATATCCCTGTAGGATACCATTTCATATACCTTGGGATTACCCTTCTTGTTGGTATAGTTCAGCTCATAGTTCCTGAGGAACCTGCCTCCTCCGGTCTGTCTGATGCTGTTTAATCTGAACCCTTCCATTGCTCGATAAAACTCTTGAATACTCTCTTGCGGGTTATCTCATATAACCCCAGTCCCGTGGTATCTATGTATCTGCAGAGAACATCATCATCCTTAACGACGGAAGCCGTCTTGCGTATAAGGGCTTCAGTATGTTCTCTGCTGTTCATGTTGATATAATCAATCAATATCATCCCGCTGATATTTCGAAGTCTCAGCTGCCTTAAGATCTCATCGGCGGCATTCATATTGATCTCAAATGAAGTATCTTCTTTATCGCCGCGTATATTATGACCCGAATTGACATCGATCGCGGTGAGTGTCTCGCCCTGTTCGATCACGAGAAATGCACCTGACTTAAGATAAACCTTACGGCTGATGCACTCATCGATGCAGGTCTCAAGCTTATAAAGCTTGCCCAGAGGGAGCAGTTCATCCTCATATTTGCGAAGCGGAACGTCTCTCTCCCCGGAAACACCGGTCAGGACGGGTATATACTCCTCAAGATCCGTCACCATCTCGTCGCATCCGTATTTAAGCCAGTCATGAAGTGTGGATTCCAGATAACCCTGAGGTCTGTATATTACGTTTCCCGCGAGCGCCGTCCCTGATCTGGACACGATATGTTCGTAGTTGCGGGATAATCCTTCAAGTTCTTCCTCGAATACAGACGGATCATCGATACTCTTTGACTCCGTCCTTACTATTATATGATATTTTGACGAATAAGTACTAATGTTTTCGGGTAATACTATCGATTGTCTGTCTTCATGTCCGATCTTGGATGAAAACGATATCCCGCGTCCCTCTTCTATGACCAGATGTCTTGAATGAAGTGATATATGTCCTGTTGCGCAGGGGCTCTTGAGTTTGACTGCTTCATTGGATACCTGCACCAGTATCATGTCTTCGTTATGAACACTCGAGTGCTCTTTACCGTCGGCAAAATGGAGTGAAGATATTACTTTTGGTATCTGCAGGAAATAGTCGGTATCATCACCTATGTCAACAAAGCATGCTCCGGACGAAGGTATCATCTTCTTAACCCTCGCCATAACAACAGTTCCTATCGGAAACCGCGGTTCATCACCGATAACCCTGATACGCATCGGTTTCTGATCATCCAGATATACGAGAACTCTGCGGTTATATGCGGTTGTAAGTACTATTCGCTTTGTTGTTGCCATATTATGTTAACCTTCATGCCGATACAGCATATTACACGGTATGCTTTAGAAATCCGTCCCGAAATCTATAAGGGGCTTAAGCCTGCCTTCGCTGTCCCTGCCGTAGATCTCTGTCCTTAACACTGACAAAGACAACGAATCACGATTCGTTTTCATCCTGTCGCAAATAGCACGGACAACCGTATCCGGCTTGATATTACCGGCTGAACTTGCATCGACCGTCATATACAGTATTCCGTCATCAAACCTAAGGTCATACATGCCCTGTCTGATATCGGTGAGCTGCTCACTCTTCTTGGTCTTCTTAAGGATCATTATCTCCTTCGCTTCGACCATATCATGTACAACTCCGGTCACCGCGGCATACATTTCTTCGGGAATACCGTGTATCTCATAGGATGCACCGGCCACGAAAGCCATGGCATTACCGGCATCATCGGGAAGCAGTCTGATATCCCGGATCGTGAATCCTTCGCTCATCTGAGCATCAAGAGCTGCCAGGAGGCGCTCGCGGTTACTCAGCCCGGTGAGTGTGGGATCCGTATCGCGGAGTATCAGATCATATGAGTTCACTTCTATATCTACGATCTCTGACTCGCTCTCAACTCCGACTCCGAGAGGATGGGCAAATGCCATGACCTGATGAGGCGAGTAACCGCCGGTATAGGTGATATCGATACCGGATCGGCGGATTGCCTTCTGGAAATATCGCATCGTATCCAGATGACCTATGAACTTCATTGAACCGTGCTTGGTAAATTGAATACGTAGTTTCATGCCTGTTCTCTGTCCGTAAAACAGATACCTCCGCCGAAAACGGCGGCGCCGCAGCCGGAGCATTTGTCACGGCAGTTAGGGGTTACGATGCCTGCCCGGGCATTGTGCCACTCGTTAAGTAAGAAACGCTTGGTTACTCCGATATCGAGGAAGTCCCAGGGGAATATCTCGTCGTCGGAGCGTTCTCTGGTATTGTAGAAGTCCTTGTCGATGCCCATCTCCTCCATGACATCCAGCCAGGTCTGATAGTTGAAGTACTCGGTCCAGGCATCATAGATCTGGCCGCGCTTATATACCTCCATGATCACGGGGCCGAGTCGTCTGTCACCTCTGGCGAGCACGCCCTCGAGCTCACTGGTATCGGTATCATGCCAGTTATATTTGATACGCTTCTGGTTAAGCTGGGAATGTATGCCGTTTAAGCATACATGAGCCTTGCGGACGAATTCATCCCTGGTGCCCATCGGAGCCCACTGCAGTGGTGTGAAGGGCTTCGGGATAAAGAAGGACGTCGATGCTACGATCTGAACCGGCTCACGACGCTCCTCCTTCGGTATCTCATCGAAGAATGTCATGGCAACATTGTTACAGAGTTCTCCGATTCCTTCGATATCCTCATCTGTCTCAAACGGCAGTCCGAGCATGAAGTAGAGCTTGACCCTCCTCCATCCGCCATGGAAGGCTTCGGAAGCGCCCTTAAGGATCACTTCTTCGGTCAGGCCCTTGTTGATGATATTACGCATCCTCTGAGTACCGGCCTCAGGTGCGAATGTCAGGGATGACTTACGGACGTCCTGCACCTTACTCATCACATCCAGCGAAAAGGCATCTATACGCAGAGACGGTAGCGATATGTTCACATGTCTCTTGTTGCACTCATCTATCAGGAATTCCAGCAGTTCTTCGAGTCCGCTGTAATCGCTGGAGCTGAGAGAACTTAGCGTCAGTTCCTCAAGGCCTGTGGAATCAAGCATTTCGAGCGCTATGGATTTAAGATACTCTACGCTCCTCTCCCTCACTGGACGATACAACTGACCGGCCTGGCAGAACCTGCAGCCTCTGATACAGCCACGCTGTATCTCGAGGGTCACACGGTCCTGAGCCGTCTGCATGAAAGGAACCAGGGGCTTCGTAGGATAATAGGTATCCGACAGGTTCATCTCTACTTCCTTGCGGATAGTATCAGGGGCTTCGTCATAGAGTTTGATCCGTTCACGTATGGTGCCGTCGGGATTATACGTCTCCTGATAGAACTGAGGTACATACATACCCGGAATACGGCATGCTCTCTTAAGGAATTCAAGTCTGCCGAGGCCTTCGGCTTTGCACGCCTTATATGTATCAAGCAGTTCCCTGTATCTGGTCTCACCTTCGCCGATATAGAAAATATCGAAGAAATCTGCTATGGGTTCGGGATTATATGAACAGGGACCTCCACCGATTATGATCGGATCATCATCACTTCGTTCAGTGGCAATTAAAGGTATACCTGCAAGGTCGAGTATCTGCAGGATGTTCGTATAGCACATTTCATACTGGAGCGTGATACCGAGGAAATCAAAGTGTCTGACCGGATCCTGACTCTCCAATGCAAAAAGAGGTATATCATCACGTCTCATGACCGCATCCAGATCAGGCCACGGTGAATATACTCTCTCGCACCATACATCATCCCATGAGTTGAACATGTCATACAGGATCTGTATGCCGAGATGACACATGCCTATGTCATATACATCGGGAAAGCACATGGCGAAACGGATGTCGACCGAAGCCGCATCCTTCATGCACGAATTGATCTCCCCGCCTATATACCTGGCGGGCTTATCGATCTTCAACAATATGTCATCACTTAAAGCTAATCTGCGCATAAATATATCTGTTACAGTCTCGACAGAAACTCTGCGGGAGTAATTGCCGGAACTTCGCTGTTTTTGAAATCTTTCACATTTCTTGTGATGATATGATCCGCATGGATCCGTTTTGCTGTAACTGCCTGTATTGCATCCTCAAAATCTTCCCACCGCATATCTGCGGCCGCGCTCAGATCTGATGGATTCAGAGCCTCAAATGTGAAGATAAGTGACAGTTTCTCCAGTACTTCGTTTATCATTTCGGCATCCAATCCCTTTCGCATCACATAGACCAGATTGGCAAATGTTAGCGCTGAAACACATCCCTCAACAAGATCCGTCTCACACATCTTCCAGATTATAGCCGAGTTTTCATAGTAAGGCACTCTTTTTTGAAGGACATCGAGGATAATGTTCCCGTCAATCAACAGTTTCATACTTATTCCTCAGTTTCTCATCTCTGGACTGATCTATATCAATATCGCCCTTAAGTATTCCCGTGAGTGAATCAGTCAGATACGATACAACCGCGGTTCTGGGTATGAATCTCCCAACCTCCTTACCATTTCTTGTAACGATTACTTCGTTTCCGCCCTGCACCATAGCCAGATACCTGCCAAAGTTATTCTGCATCTCCGTTGCTGTTGCAGTTGCCGTAGTTCCCATCTTCGTATCACCCCACTTTCATGTTAGCTAATTTTATTATACTCATATTTAGCTAATGTGCAAGTTCTGTCAAAATGCCTTATTCTCTTCCAATAATATTCATAAATGCCCTATAATCTGCTGAAACTATATGCTTTAGTTTTTTTCGGATAACAATGTAAGATTGGAAAGTATAGAAAGGCCGGCCCCGAAGGGTCGGCCTCTTGTCTTACAGCGTGTTCTTGAGAGTGATCATCGGATCGCAAGTTAACGTTGCCATTTTAATCAAATGATATTATACTTCTCCATAATATCACCGACCTTTTCTGCAGCGTCAGAACTGTCCTCAAAACCATATTTCTGGAAAATTGCATCACGCGCATCTTCCACTTCGGCACTATTCATGCCGCTTGTATCCAGAGCACTGTATTCGTCATTGGCCTTTTGCATATTGTCTATGAGAGACTTTTCTTCGGGGGTTGCCACTTCATTAACACTATCATACATATATTTTGCCAAACCAAGACCTGCTTTACCCAAGACAGTAGAGCCTTTACTATAATCTATCATCTCTATCTCGGGAGCAGTCGTATCATTGGTTTTCTTTACAAGGCCGTAGGCAGCTTCTCCTTCGGGGACATCAAATGTAACGGTGTTGGGATTGTTGTCCTTGTCCTGCAGGATCTGGGTCTGCCCGCCGGAAACAACCTGAGCTACGGAATAGGTGCTGCCCTCAGACTGGAAGTTCTTCGGTACACCGACAGTCATTTCCGCGGTGCCCTTCTGTCCTTCCGCCTCAGCCTTCTTCGCATTCGCGTATTCTTCCGCACCCTTCAGCAACTGAATCAAATGAGCCCCTGCTGCACCACTGTCTCCAAGCCCACGACTGGTGTAAGGCTCTTCTGCATTTTCACCACCACCTAAATTTTTTAACGCCTCATCTGAGACATACCATCCGCCAGGAACCCATCCGCCACTATTCTCGCTACTAGCATATTTGGCGACAAATTCTTTTTCAGCTTCGTTATACTTTGCCAGGAACTCCTGCTCCTCGGGCTTATCACTCAGATACTCCGCAAGAGTGTCTGCATCAAGATTTGTTCCTTCGAAAATTGCCTGTAAGCTTTCCCCAATTCCATTTTTATCATTACAGATAGCCTTTACGATCGCTTTTAATGCCGCATTGGGGCGGGGTCTGGTAGCGGGGCCGGTCTTCACGAGATTAACCTGTACCACAGGCCCGAGTTCTCCGCCGAGCCCCTTTGCTGCATTTTCCATACTGCGCATTGCATCGGGGCTGTTCCCCTTGGTCACATCCCAGGTCTCCACGCGAAGTTTCTGGCCTTCCTGAAGGCCGAAGTTCTCTGCAAGCTGTTCCTGAGATGTAGTGATGACAGTGCCATCAACGCCTCTGGCTGTATATGCACCGTCAACAGTAGTCTTAAGGACTGATCCGCCGGTGGTTAACTGAGAGTTCTGCTCAGAGATTTTTTCGGCTTCGTCGAGAGCCTTCTGTGCCTCTGCAACTTTGGCTGCTTCCTCTTTACGGACTTGAGCTTCGGCAGCCTGCCGACGTGCATCTTCCTGTTTCAGCGCTTCCTGCGCTCTAGCCACTTCAGCTGCTCTCTTCTCTTCTTCTGTTGGTTCTACGACAACGGCTGCGGATGAAGATGGGCCACCACCGGATGATGAAATATGAACCGATGTGTCGCTAACTGGCGCACCGCATACACAATACCCTGGATTTCCTGAATCTGGCGACGGTGTATGCCTGACCGCAGCTTGTACCTCACCCATTTTCACAGGCAGCATTGTCACCGTCATCACTGTCGCCAGCAGCAGAGCCAGCGCCTTAACTATGTTTTTTCTTTCTGTCATAAGCTTTACCTCCATGTATAAAAAACTGCAAGCACTCAGTTAAGAGTACTTGCAGGATATTTTAGCGGAATCTGATGGCGGATTCAGCACGTTTTGTCTATTCGGTCGTTTTCGCGTCTAATCCGTCGTTTCAGATCTCATTGAAGAAGCATGAATGTGCTCCCGTGTGGCACGCCACACCTTCCTGATCGACCTTGGCGAGGATCGTGTCCTTATCACAGTCCAGATACAGGCTCCTCACATACTGGAAGTGACCGGATGTATCTCCTTTAAGCCACAGTTCCTGTCTGGAACGGCTGAAGTACGTCATCACCCCTCGCTCGAGTGTGAGGTCATAGGCCTCTTCGTTCATATACGCCAGCATAAGGATCTCTCCCGTAGAGTCTTCCTGAACAATCACGGGTACCAGGCCTTTATCATCTGTCTTCACTTCAGAGAAGGCGAATGCAGGCTTATGTCCTGACATCGTCACTCTGCTCATATCATAATCCATGATCACAGACTTCCTTTGGTAGTGAGCACACCTTCAACGCGCGGATCGATCTGAGTGGCCATATCCAGTGCCTTGGCGAAAGCCTTGAAAGCGGCTTCTGCGATATGATGTCCGTTGATCCCGTCGAGCATCTTGATATGCAGGTTCATGCCGGCACTGTAACTTACCGCATAGAAGAATTCACGTATGAGCTCGGTATCGAGATCACCGATTCTATCAACATCGAACTTCAGATCATAATTGAAATACGGTCTTCCGCACAGATCCACGGCCACGGTTATGAGCGCATCATCCATCGGCAGCGTGAAGTGACCGTATCTGCGTATGCCCGCTTTATCTCCGAGTGCATCCTTTATCGCATTTCCCATTACGATACCGGTGTCTTCAACAGTGTGGTGTCCGTCCACATTCAGGTCTCCTTTGACACTGCATGTCAGGTCGAAGAATCCGTGCTTGGCAAATCCTTCGAGCATGTGGTCAAAGAATCCGATCCCGGTACTTATCTCCCCTTTGCCGGATCCGTCTATTTCCAGACTTAACCGTATATCCGTCTCTTTGGTCGTTCTGGTTATCTCAGCTTTTCTGCTCATTTTCTACCTCATTTCTCCTCGAAACGTACTGCTATAGAATTCGCATGAGCCGTAAGTCCCTCATTGCGTGCAAACAGTTCTA
>Ga0129306_1002857_pt1 | contig 14221 bp, 9 predicted proteins | sample P827metagenome_FD_94438 | JGI IMG/M metagenome (GOLD analysis project Ga0129306, IMG submission 94438) | Capybara group fecal microbial communities from Wisconsin, USA - P827 metagenome | ecosystem: Host-associated > Mammals > Digestive system > Large intestine > Fecal | place: USA: Wisconsin...
AAAGTCGTAGCCGTCAGCTACTACACCAAAAACGAAGTGATGCGCCTGTACGCCATCCCCGAAGAAAAAATAGAGGTGGTGCACAACGCCGTCAACCGCAGCGAATCGCAGGGACAGCTGCACCTGAACGTGCCGCCCCACCGTGAAAAGCGCGTGCTGTTCATGGGCCGCATCACGTATCAGAAAGGGCCCGACTACTTTGTCGAGGCCGCAAAATTAGTGCACGAACGTCTGCCCGACGTTCACTTCGTCATGGCCGGCAGCGGCGACATGTTCTACCGCATGGTGCGTCGCGTCGCGCAGCTGAGGATGGGTACGGTGTTCCACTTCCCCGGCTTCCAGAAAGGGCCCGATATCGAGCGCATGTACGCCAGCTGCGACCTGTACGTGATGCCCAGCGTTTCCGAACCGTTCGGCATCGCGCCGCTGGAGGCGATGATCTGCGACACGCCGGTCATCCTCTCGCGCCAGTCGGGCGTTTCGGAAGTGGTGGCCAACGCGCTCAAAGTCGACTTTTGGGATATCCAGGAGATGGCCAACAAGATCTGCGCTGTGCTGACCTATCCCAAACTTGCCGAAGCAATGGTGAAAAACAGCCGCGAGGACCTGCGCCGCATCCGCTGGTCAACGGCAGCCTCGCGCCTCAACGATATCTACCGTGACTGTCTGAAGGGGAGATGACGTAAAAATGCCTTCGATCTGTTTTTATTTCCAGGTGCATCAGCCGTACCGCCTGCGCCACTACAGCTTCTTCGACATCGGCCAGGACCATTTTTACGAGGACGTGGAAGCCAACCGCACCATCCTTGACAAGGTAGCGCGCAAATGCTACCTGCCCATGAACGAGCTGCTCCTCAAGATGATCAAACGCTGGGAAGGACGGTTCAAGATCGCCTTTTCCATCTCCGGCGTGGCGATGGACCAGTTCGCCGAGTATCAGCCGGAGATCCTCGACAGCTTCCGCGCGCTGGTTGACACCGGCTGCACGGAGATGATCTCCGAAACCTACGCGCACTCGCTGGCCGCGCTGTTCGACCCGGAGGAGTTCAAAGCCCAGGTGAAGATGCACGACGCGCTGATCGAAAAACACTTCGGCGTGACGCCGCGCGTGTTCCGCAACACCGAGCTTATTTACCGCAACGACATCGCGCAGATGGTGGAAGAAATGGGCTATGACGCCATCCTCACCGAGGGCGCCGATCACATCCTCGGCTGGAGAAGCCCAAACTTCATGTACTCGCCGCAAAGCTGCAGCCGCCTCAAGCTGATGCTGAAGAACTACCGCCTGTCCGACGACATCGCCTTCCGTTTCTCCAACCGCGGCTGGGAAGAATGGCCGCTGACCACCGAGAAGTTCGCCGATTGGGCCAGCGCCGTCAACGGCAACGGCGAGCTGATCGACCTGTTCATGGACTACGAGACGTTCGGCGAGCACCAGTGGGCCGACACGGGCATCTTCCAGTTCATGGAAGCGCTGCCAGGCGCCATCTTCACCCATCCCGGCCTCGACTTCGTGACGCCTTCGGAGGCCGTGGGGCGTTACTCGCCGATGGCCAAGATCGACGTTCCCAACGCCATCTCGTGGGCCGACGTGGAACGCGACCTCACCGCCTGGCTGGGCAACGATATGGAGCGCGACGCCATCGAAGCCGTCTACGCGCTCAAGGACAAGGTGCTGGCCACCAAGGACGAGGGCATCATCCGCACCTGGCGCCGCCTGCAGACATCGGACCACTTCTATTACATGTGCACCAAGTGGTTCTCCGACGGCGACGTGCACAAGTATTTCAACGCCTACGACACCCCCTACGAGGCATACATCAACTATATGAACGTCCTTTCCGATTTCGGCATGACGCTGAGCTGATCGGGCTTACATAAATCCAACCAGAGGAGCTCTGCATGACAGATAACGCAGCAAAGAAAACACCCGCGGCGCTGTTCGAAGTTTCGTGGGAAGTGTGCAACAAAGTCGGCGGCATCCACACTGTCGTCAGCACCAAGGCTCAGGAAGCCGTCAAACGCTTTGGCGACAACTACTTTTTGATCGGGCCTGCCCGCGACAGCAACCCCGGTTTTATCGAAGGCCGCCCCGGCGACGCCGACAGCGTTCAGTGGGAGACGTTCCGCCGTGCCGCCGCCATCCACGGTCTGAAATGCCGCTTCGGCCGCTGGGCCGTTCCCGGTTCGCCCAAGGCCATTCTCGTCGACTGGAAAGGGAAATTCAACCAGAATCAGCTGCTCTACGACATTTGGCACGACTTCGGCGTCGACTCGCTGACCGGGGCATGGGATTATGTGGAGCCGGTGATGTTCAGCGTGGCCTGCGGCGAAGCGATCGCCGCGTTCGCCGGGCTGCTCACCGACGACAAAGAGTCGGAGCTGTCTGTCGCCGCGCACTTCCACGAGTGGATGTGCGGCGCCGGCCTGCTCTACCTCAAAAAATACGCGCCCAAGGTGGCCACAGTGTTCACCACGCACGCCACGGTACTGGGCCGGTCGATGGCCGGCAGCGGCCGCGACATCTACGCGCAGATGGACCAGATCAACCCGTCGCAGGAGGCCGTCAACTACGGCGTCGTCGCCAAGCACTCGATGGAAGCGGCCGCCGCGCGTGAATCCGACTGCTTCACCACCGTCAGCAATCTGACAGCGCACGAAGCCGCCGCGTTTTTGGGCGTGCGTCCAGACCTGATCACGCTCAACGGCCTGTCGCTGAACGCCATCCCCGATCACAGCGTCGACCGCAATGCCGCCAATCACGCCCGTGCACGCATCCTCACCGAGGCGTCGCGTCTGCTGCGCCGCTCGCTGCCCGCTGACACGCGGCTTCTGCTCATCTCCGGCCGTTACGAGTTCCACAACAAGGGCATCGATCTGTTCCTCGATGCGTTGGCCGAGCTGAACCGTTCGCGCAGCGCCTCGCTGCCGCCCGTACTGGCTCTGTGCGCCGTGATGGGTGGGCACAACGGCGTCAACGGGGCCGCCCTGTCCGGCGACCCGGCGCAGAAACCGGCGTTCGGCCCCAACTGGATCGCCACGCACACGATCTTCGATCTAGAACATGATCCGATCGTCTCACGTTGTCTTGCTAACGGGCTCGACAACCGCGTCGAAAACCCCGTGCAGGTCGTCTTCGATCCCGCGCCGCTCGACGGCGCCGACGGCTTCTTCAACATGACGTATGAAGAGGTGCTTTCGGCATGCGACGTCGGCGTCTTCCCGTCATGGTACGAGCCGTGGGGCTATACGCCCCAGGAAGCGGCGGCATTTGCCGTGCCGACGGTCACCAGCGATCTGGCCGGCTTCGGTCAATGGGTGCGCGAACAAAACGAGTGCATCGGCGCCAGCGTCATCGAGCGCGCTCATGTGCCTTACGGCGAGAGCGTGCGTCAACTGGTCCGCGAGCTGAAGAAACTGACCGAGATGCCCGAGAACGAGCTGAGCGAGCTGCGAGGCGCTGTGCGTGCTCTGGCCGCCGAGAGCGACTGGAACAAGTTCTACGCCGCCTACAACGAGGCTTATGCGCTCGCCGCCGACGTCTGCGTCGAACGCGTCGCCACGCGCCCCATGGCGAAAATGGACGACGAGAACCTGACGCGTGTTTTTTCCGGCACGCCGTCGTCAACACCGCTGCTGCACGGTTTCACCAGCACGGCCAAGCTGCCCGAGACGCTGTCGAGATTGGACGAGTTCGCGCACAACATGTGGTGGACGTGGCATCCGGAGTTCGAGCCGCTGTTCAGTTCGATCGACGCTTCCGCGTGGGAGGCTCTCGGGCACAACGCTGTCGCTGTCATCGAAAAGACTGACCGCAGCCGCCTGGTCGAACTGGCCGCCGACGAAAACTATGTGGCGCTCTACAAAAAGGCTCTGGCCGAATTCGACGCAGAGATGAAAGCCCCGCTCAACGAGGCCGTGTCCGAGCTTGACACAGTCCATCCGATCGCGTATTTCTCCACGGAATACGGCATCCACGAAAGCCTGCCCATCTACTCCGGCGGCCTCGGCGTGCTTTCCGGCGATCACCTGAAAAGCGCCAGCGACCTGCGCGTGCCGCTCGTCGCCGTGGGACTTCTCTACCGCTGCGGTTATTTTGTGCAGCAGATCTCGCACGACGGCCGTCAGACAGCGCTGTACCCCCCCAACGACTTCCGCATGCTGCCGCTGCGCCGCGTGCGTGACCAGAGCACGGGCGAGCACCTCTATATCTCGCTGGATCTGCCGGGGCGTACACTCTACGCGCGCGTGTGGGAGGTGAGCGTCGGCCGCATCCCGCTCTATCTGCTCGACACCGACACCCCCAAGAACACCGAGGAGGACCGCCGCGTCACCGAAAGATTGTATGTCGCCGACCGCGACACGCGCATCCGTCAGGAGATCCTGCTCGGCATGGGCGGCCCCAAGGTGCTTTCCGCGCTCGGCCTGCATCCGCGCGCCTATCACATGAACGAGGGACATTCCGCCTTCATGGTCTTGGAACGTATCCGTCATCTGTGCCTGACCCGCGGCCTCAGTTTTGAGGCGGCCCGCGAGCTGGTGCGCGGCGATTCGGTGTTTACCACGCACACGCCCGTCGACGCCGGCAATGAGCGTTTTTCCGAGAACCTCATGCACCGCTACTTCGACAGCTGGACAAAGAGCCTCGGCCTGAAATGGGACGATCTGCGCGCTCTCGGCTGCCGCGACGGCAGCGGCGATTTCGAGATGACGCTTTTGGCGCTCAACCACGCGGTGCGGAGCAACGGAGTCAGCCGCCTGCACGGCAGCGTCTCGCGCGCGATGTGGCAGTTCAACTGGAAGGGCGTCTCCACCGAAGAGATCCCCATCGGGCACGTGACCAACGGCGTGCACCTGGCCAGTTTCACAGGCCCCGCTGTGGTGCGACTGCTCGACGGCACCGTGGGCAAGGACTGGCGCTTCCTGCCGGCCGACGCGCCCGAATGGAGATGCGTCGAGGCCCTGCCCGACGAAGAGGTGTGGGCTGCCAAGCAGGAGCAGAAAAAAGCCCTGTTCAACCTGCTGCGCGCCACTCACCCCAGGCGGTTCCAGATGGCTTCTGCCGAGTGGAAGCAGCAGCCGCTGGTGATCGGCTTCGCTCGCCGTTTCGCGCCCTACAAACGCGCCACGCTGCTGATGGCCGACATGCAGCGGCTGATGCGCATCCTCTCCGACACAGAACGCCCGGTGATCGTCGTCTACTCCGGCAAGGCGCACCCGGCCGACGCGCAGGGCGGCGACCTGATCCAGCAGGTGGTGAACGCTTCCCGCGGCGAGCTGGCCGGCAAGGTGTTCTTCATCCCAAACTACAACCTCGATATCGCCAGGACGATGGTGCAGGGCTGCGACATCTGGCTGAACACGCCGCGCCGTCCTTACGAGGCCAGCGGCACCAGCGGACAGAAAGCCGCGCCCAACGGCACGCTCAACCTGAGCATCTCCGACGGCTGGTGGTGCGAGGGCGACAACGGCCGCAACGGCTGGACGATCGGCCCGCGCGTGACCTCGATCCACGACACGCCGTCCGAACAGAGCGATTATGCCGACGCCGACTATCTGTATTCGCTGCTTGAAGACGTGGTCGTGCCGATGTACTTCGACCGCCGTGGCGACGGCCTGCCGCACGACTGGATCGCGCGCATGAAAAACAGCATCGCCACGCTGGCCCCTGAATACAACAGCGCCCGCATGGTGCGCCAGTACTTCCGCGAAAGCTACGCCCCCGCGGCCAGACGGCACGTCGCGCTGCGGGCCGACAACCGCCTGCTGCCGCGCGAACTGGCGGCCTGGAAGAAAGACGCCGGCGCGCGTTTTGCCGGCACCCGTATTGAGCAGATCCAGATCCGCGGCCTTGTGCAGAACGCCATTCCCTGCACCGATACGCTGACGGTAGCGGCTGTGGTCGTGCCCGGCGGCATGAAGCAGGAAGAGCTGCTGGTACAGTTTGTCGCCGGCCGCTCCGACCGCCGCGACTTCACCGAAAAACCCAACATCGTCGATCTGACCTGCACGGGCAGGAACGATCAGGGCAAGCTGATCTACTCCGGCAGCTATACGCCGTCGCACAACGGTCACTACCTCTACGGCGTGCGCGTGCTGCCCTGGCGCGAGGGACTCGACAGCGTGCTTGACAGCGGCCTGATCCAGTGGGGCTAAAGCCGCACCGGGTTATCTGCAACAACACGACAAAAAACTTCCGTTTGCCGGCACTGTGCGGCAGACGGAAGTTTTTTATGCGCCTTCATACTGTTTGCAAATTATAGGAGACACTGATTAAATGAGCCCGATGAACTGTCGAGAGATTTCGTCGTCTGACAAGAAGAAGCGAAGAGGCATAGCGGCGCTATGTAGGCGAGCTTCGACGCAGCCAGGCGGCGAAAGCCCCGGCAGGGCGCGGACGAATGAATCAGCGTCTCCTTAAGTTGTATGATCATGATGAACGTATCCGCTGAGTATATATCATTTATTCTCACTAGACATCATTAATAAGAGATGATAAACTTTTTGTAGACCAACTAAAAGTATTCTTTTAAGAGGCGGTGAATCATAAATGAGAGTGCAGCTGACACGGCAGAACATCATCGAACGAAACACCAGCTCCGATCTGGTACGGCGTCTTATCACCCGTCCCGGTTCAACGTTCATGATCGACCTTGAGCAGCACGGGCTTCTTCTTGTCGACCGGGAGGCCGTTCCCAATGAAGGTTCTCTCATGCTTATGTCGTCAGAAAATGGTTTCAGATTACAAAGAGCGACCCAGCCGGGCGTCCCCGCCAAAGACCTGTGGGGCGTCGTCATCTGGCACATCAAGAGGCCCTGAGATGGCCCGCCTGATGGGGTTGGCCGACGCCAACAACTTTTTTGTGAGCTGCGAGCGCGTCTTCCGCCCCGACCTGGCGCGCCGGCCTGTCGTCGTGCTGTCGAACAACGACGGCTGCATCATCGCCCGCTCGAACGAAGCCAAGGCGATGGGCATTCCGATGGGGGCGCCGATGTTCCAATATGAGGCGTTCTGCAAAAAGCACGGCGTCGTCGTGTTTTCCGGCAACATGGCGCTGTACCGCGACATGTCGTCGCGCGTGCTCAAGACGCTGCGGCGTTTTTCCGACCTTGTCGAACCCTACTCGATCGACGAGAGTTTTTTCAATCTGGCAATCGCCGAGATCGACGACCCCGAAGGCTACTGCCGCGAGATCCGCCGCGCGATCCTGCGCAGCGTCGGCATCCCGGTCTCGATCGGCATCTCCACTACAAAAACGCTCTGCAAGCTGGCTTCGGAAGTGGCCAAGGAGCGTGGCAAGAAAGATCCGGACGCGCCGGGCGTGTTCTATCTGCCCGCGCTGGCTGCCGCAAATCTGTTCCGCGAGCTGCCGGTGAGCGAGATCTGGGGCATCGGCGGACGCATGGCGCACGCTCTGGGCCGCTGCGGGATCACGACTGTCGAAGATCTGCTGCGGCGGGATGAGGACTGGGTGCGCAAAAACATGTCGATCCGCGGCGTGCGCACCGTGCGCGAGTTGCGCGGCATCTCGTGTTTCCCGCTTGTGGAAGAGGAACCGCCGCAGAAAAGCCTGATGGTCTCCTCCTCGTTCGGGCAGCGCCTGAAAGACTTTGAGCCGATCAAGGAGGCCGTAGTCAAGCACGCCGCCGAGGGCGCGTTCCGTCTGCGGCATGAGGGGCTGCGCGCCGGCTGCGTCGGCTGCCATCTGCGCACCAGCTACTTTATTCAGGATGTGGTCGTGCGCGACTTCACCGTGCCGCTTGCGCCGCCGACCAGCATCACGCAGGAGATCGTGTCGGCCGCCGTGGCCGCGCTGGAGCACGTTTACCGGCCCAACATCGAATACGCCAAATCGGGCGTTTACTTTGGCGATCTCGAGCCGGCGGAAGGCGGTCAGATGCTCCTGGAAGACCTCGATCCCCGGCGCCAAAAGATGAACGCGCTGATGAAGGCGATGGACGAGATCAATGAGCGATTCGGCGACAAGGCGATCATCCCCGCCTCCATCGTGGACACAAGCGAGAGCGACCCACACAAGGGCCGCCTGTCGGGCTGGAAAGCCGGCGACCTGATCCACATCCAGCTGCGCGGCGGCACGACAGAGCTTGACGACAGGGCGTCCGTCCGCGCCGGAGCGGCAAAGCGCGCCCCCGAAGAACCATGACAAACGCAAACGAGGCTGCCTCATCACATCGGTGAGACAGCCTCATTTTTTTTGCCGCTTTTTTAGTCGGCGGCCCCTCAGGTGCTGGGGCGCCGGCTTTTTACTTAAGGAGACGCTGATAAATTCACCCGTGCCCTGTCGGGCTCATTGAATCAGTGTCTCCTTAAAGCGGATCGAGTTGAACACTTCGGCAGCGTCGGGGGCGTCCGGGTCTTTCCAGATGACGATCGTGCCCAGGCGCTTTTGCGGCAGATCGAACACCTGCGCATACATCCGCTGCCCCCACAGCGTGCCGCGGTACTCCCAGGCATCGCCGGTGCCGTCGGTGTCGGGAAGGCGTTTCAGCGTTTTGAAGCCGCCGTGCCTGTTCGCCAGCTGTTCAGCCGCGCGGCGCAGCGTCGTGTTCTTTGCCGGGATCACGGTGACGATCAGCGCCACCGAGTTGTCGGGCGCGCAGACCGCCGACGAGGTCTCGTCGATCTCCTCAAGCAGCCAGCCCTCCGGCGCCTGCGCGGTGAAATGCGGAGCGCTCAGCGTGACGATGACCGGCTCCGGCTCCACGTCGGGCGAAACGCTCACGTCGCCGAGGTCTGTCGCGTCGGCGGAAACGACAGTCGAAACGGGCGGCTGAGGCGCTTCTTTAGTGATGAAAAGCGGCGGACCGCCCGGCACGCAAACAAAGGCGGGGCCGCTATCCCCCGCGTCGGCTGAAACGGCGGCATCACCGGAAGCGGTCGGCGCCGGCACGTCATTCGAAGCGGCCGCTGGCGCATCTGCCGAAACAGCACTGTCGAGCGAAGCAGCCGCGGACGCGTCATTCGCTGCAGCCGGGGCAGCGTCAGCCGAGGCGCCCCGGATCATATCGGGCGAGACAAGAGCCAGGGCTTCCGTCCAGGGACGACGCGCGTGAGCACAGCCGCAAACGGTCAGCGCCGCGCACAGCGCGAGAACGATCTTTTTCATGGATAAACGCTCCTCATCGGAATTTAAGGGCCGAGCCAACAGTCCGCCCCGCGTCTATTTTATACGCGCACCCGCACTTTTTACAACCGGGAAACGTAAAATTCAAAGCCTGCGCCACGTTCAAACACGATCCAACACAAATACGCAAAGGCGCAAAGATCGCGCCCGCAGATCGGAGAAAGCTCTCCAACCTCCGGGCGCGATTTATCTATCATTTCGTTTTTGCAAAATAAGGAAACGCCGATTAATTCACATAGTGCAGCAAACTGACCAGTACGCAGGAAACCTGAGCAAATGCGTCAGATCCGAAGAAACCTGCCCGCAAGGGGCTTCGGAGGCGTACTGCCGTACGGCAGAGAAGCCCCTCGGGCAGCGTTTCGCAGGAGATGACGTATTTTCTCAGTGTTACTTTAACTCAGCAACGCTTTTGCCCCTTCTACGCCGCAGGCGACGAGCGCCGAGCCGAACAAGAACGCAATCACACGAGCGCCGATAAATGCGAATACAAACGGCAGGACCCACCAGAAAAACCTTACTTTCATTACCTGAGAACTTGAGCCGTAGACAGCGTCAGGCGCGCATACTCTTACGATCCAGCGGCCTGCGGTGTAACCGAGCGGACAGCCGATCACAAGAGAAATCACTCCCAAAACCCAGCAATACCACGGAAAATTTGCCATCTTACAACACCTCTCTACTAATTTTACTTCAACCCCGTATACGAATTTAACTCGAAATAATCTTTCTCATACTTGCTCTGAGTGTGGATTTCGTCGGCAGTGATCTTACGGCCATTCATGTACTCGATATCGGTGCAGGTGATATCAAGTTCTTCGATCCGCTGTTTCTGCTGCAGATCAATATAGATTTCCTCTCTGTCTGTAAACTTTTTCTGTTCGATAGGGCCTGTGACTTTGAACGTAAATTCATCATTGCGCAAAGGGCTGATATGAGCTACACGGCTAGACGTCAGCGCAACCGCTTCTCCCACACTGTCTTTGACGCGAACCTTGAACTGAGCGTATTTGATTGGATCAGCCGCTGTGTGCGAAATACGATAATAAAATATCAATGTCTCTGAATGCACCGATGTGCTATAAACAACAACTGCCCGATCTTTGCAGCGCTCTCCCGCCGATTGCGTCCCCTTCGCCGGCTGTGTCTCTTTCGGATCAGGGGAAAACATTCCAACAATGATCAAGAGCCCCAAAACAACACCGGCGCCAATAAGAAACGTTTGCATAAGACCAACTCCATTCTTCAAAATTTATATAAAAAGTCTAGCACAGAGGAATCATTTTTCCTACAGTTTATCTGTAGGAAAAACAGGGGGATATCCCCCTGCGATTTTTGCGTTTGCAAAACCTCTGTTTCCGGAATTCTTTCTCCCATCCGCCGCTTTTTGTGTCCATGCGGCGTTTTTGGCGGCGCAAAATTTGACCGGCCACCGATCTGCGTCAGGGGCCGGCATAAGCGCCACGCGTTCACAAAAATGCGAAGCGGCATAAACTTCAAAAATAAAAAGGGAAAACCGCAGTCACATCGCAAACGGTTTTCCCTTTTTTGTTTTTTCTTTGGGCCTTCGGGCCTTCGTGTTGATCTTGTTTTGAACGCTTCTTTCCGGCCTTCACATCGCTTTTTTCATGTATTCCTCGTTCAGGCAGACGGCGCCCAGGCTCAGGCTGCGCGGCACGTCGATGATGCGCTGGTTTGACGAACCGCGAAAGCGCAGCGAGATGTCGCGCTTTTCGCGCACGAAGCGGCCGTCCACCAGCACGTCGATCAGGCGCAGCAGCTGCAGGCGCTTTTCGTATTCGGGCGAGGTGCGGTCGGTCAGCTGCTCGAACGTGTAGCCGGAAAAGCACCACACATTCAGCCCCCGCAGCCGCGCGGCGCGGGCGATCTCCGCCAGCGGCAGCGGCTGCAAAAACGGTTCGCCGCCGGAAAGCGTGATGCCCTTTTGCAGCCGCAGCGAGGCCAGCTGCTCGATCACGTCGGCCGTGTCCATCTCGAAGCCGCCGAACGGGTTGTGCGTGGAAGGATTGTGGCAGCCGGGGCAGTGATGAAAACACCCCTGCGTCCAGATCACGGCGCGCAGGCCGGGGCCGTCGACGATGCTGTCTCGGGTGATGGGGCTGGCGAGGCGAAGCTTCATTCGACCCCCGCCTCGGTTCCTCCGGCGCACTTGTTGTGCTTGACGCGGTCGCGCACCTCGGCGCGCTTGGCGTCGTTGAAGCGCTCCAGCGTGCCCACCAGATAGCCGGTGATGCGGCGGATGCGCTCAAAGCCCACGGGGCCGTCCTTCTCGTGGCGGCCGCAGCGGGGGCACACGTCGCCGGGGATCACGCCCGTGTAGCCGCACACGGGGTCGCGGTCGACGGGGTGATTGACGCTGCCGTAGCCGATACCGGCTTCCTTCATGGCGCGCACGATCTGCTCAAACGCCTCCGGATTGTTGGCGCCCAGGCCGTCCAGCTCCACATAGCTGATGTGCCCGCCGTTGGTCAGCTCGTGATAGGGCGCCTCCAGCGCGATCTTGTCGAACACGCCGATCTTGTGATACACCGGCACGTGGAACGAGTTTGTGTAGTATTCACGGTCGGTGATGCCGGGGATGACGCCGAAGCGCTTGGCGTCGATACGGGTGAAACGGCCCGACAGGCCTTCCGCCGGCGTGGCGATCAGCGAGAAGTTGAGGTCGTACTGCTCGGCCGCCTCGTCCATGCGCGCTCTCATGTGGCGGATGATGCGCAGCCCCAGCTCCTGAGCCTCCGCGCTCTCGCCGTGGTGCTTGCCGATAAGGGCTTTGAGGCACTCGGCCAGGCCGATGAAGCCCACCGTGAGCGTGCCCTGGCGGATCACGTCGGCCAGCTCGTCCTCATAGCCCAGGCCGTCGGAGCCGCGCCAAATGCCCTGCCCCATCAAAAACGGGAAGTTCTTCACGCGCTTGTGCGCCTGAATTTGCATACGCTCAAGCAGTTGGGCGACCACCATGTCGATCTTCGCGTCGAGGTCGGCAAAAAAGCCGTCAAGGTCGGTCTTCTGCCCGTTCAGACAGCCGTGCAAAATGCCCAGCCGGGGCAGGTTGATCGTGGTGAACGACAGGTTGCCGCGGCCGCTGACGGTGGATTCACCGCAGCGGTTGGCGACCACGCGCGTGCGGCAGCCCATATAGGTGGCCTCCGTGTCGGGATCGCCGGCCTTGTAATACTGCGCGTTGAACGGCGCGTCCAAAAAGCTGAAATTGGGGAACAGCCGCTTGCTCGTGACGCGGCACGACAGCTTGAGCAGGTCGTAGTTGGGGTCGCCCTCGTTGTAGTTGACGCCCTCCTTCACCTTGAAAATCAGGATGGGGAAGATCGGCGTCTCGCCGTTGCCCAGGCCCTTCTCGGTGGCCAAAAGCAGGTTGCGCGACACCATACGCCCTTCCGGCGACGTGTCGGTGCCGAAGTTGATGCTGGAAAACGGCACCTGCGCCCCTGCGCGCGAGTGCATCGTGTTGAGGTTGTGGATGAACGCCTCCATCGCCTGATACGTGCGGTGATCAGTCTCGTCAAGAGCCTCGCGGGCGGCAAAATCCTGAAGCCGCGCGACGTTCGACGCGTCAAGTTTCAGCGCCTCCGCCAGCTCAGCGCGCTCGCACTTCTCGCGCTTTTCGCTGCGCTCCACGCTGATGGCGCCAATTTGCGCTTCTGACTTTGCCACTGCCGCTTTCACAGCGTCTTTTGCCGTCTTGGGGTCGAGCCCGTGCAGCAGTTCAAGCGCGCGGGCCAGATCGGCCGTGTACAGTTTGCGATAGGTCTTGACCACGCCCGGCGCCAGCCCGTAATCGAAGAACGGGATGCTCTGGCCGCCGTGCTGGTCGTTCTGGTTGCTCTGGATGGCAATGGCCGCCAGCGCCGCGTAGCTCATGATGTCCTGCGGCTCGCGCAGAAAGCCGTGTCCGGTGGAGAAACCGCCGGCAAACAGCTTGCGGATGTCGATCTGACAGCAGGTAAGCGTGCCCATGTTCATAAAATCCATGTCGTGGATGTGGATGTCGCCGGCGTCATGCGCGGCCGCGTGAGCCGGGTTCATCACGTGCGTCTTGCAGAACTCGCGCGACACGGCACTGCCGTATTCCAGCATCGTGCCCATGGCCGTGTTGCCGTTGATATTAGCATTCTCGCGCTTGACATCGGCCTGCGCCGCGTCGGCAAACGTGATCTCCTCAATGGCTTTCATCAGGCGGGTGTGCGAGTCGCGCACGCGTGTGCGTTCGTTGCGGTAGGTGATGTAGGCCTCGCTGGTGCGCGCGTGGCCGTTTTCGATCAGCACCTTCACCACCATGTCCTGCACATTTTCAACGCTGGGCACAGACTCGCCGTAACGCTCGCCAAGGCGGCGCACCACCTGCGAAGTCAACCCCTCAGCGATGCGGTAATCGGCGGCTGTCCCTTCCTTCTCGGCCACAGCCGAGGCAGCCAGAAAAATCGCGCGGGTGATGCGGTCCTCGTTGAACGAAGCGATGCGCCCGTCGCGCTTCTTGATCGTTCGGATCATGCGCTGTCCTTCTTTCATAAAAGTTGCGGCGCACGCAGCGCGCACACCGCCGTGAAATCGATACGCCAGCAATCATACACCCGATTGGCCGGAAAGTAAAGAACAAAACACTAAATACAGTGCCGATAAAATCGAATAATGCACTATATATATTGAAATTGCAATGTTTTTACGTCACACACCAATCGAAACACAAACTAAAAAAGGCGCAAAGGCGAATTTTCCTTCGTCTAAAAAGATGTTCCACGTAGAACACTTCGTTGCGGCAAAACCCTTCCTGGCAAAGAAATCAGCTTCACGCGGAGCATTCAGCCAGAAAAATCGAAGAGTCACATTATTCACCGATCTTTGACCTCGTTGTGCTTTTTGCGTCTTCGTGACTTTGCGTTGGCTCCGGTTTTGCTCCTGATGTTCCACGTAGAACATTATTCGCCGCCCCCATCGCCGCAAAAGAGCGCGCAAAAAAACTCCCCGCCGTGTTCCACAAAGGACACAGCGGGGAGTTTTTGTACCGATATTCGTTTAACGCTCCGGCGACTTCAACTGCCAGG
>Ga0129306_1002858_pt1 | contig 14218 bp, 26 predicted proteins | sample P827metagenome_FD_94438 | JGI IMG/M metagenome (GOLD analysis project Ga0129306, IMG submission 94438) | Capybara group fecal microbial communities from Wisconsin, USA - P827 metagenome | ecosystem: Host-associated > Mammals > Digestive system > Large intestine > Fecal | place: USA: Wisconsin...
ACCCTCCGTGACATGACCAAAAAGTAGGAACATATAAACTGCCTTTTGACAAAGAGAGGCAGTTATATGAACCAATACTTTCTCGCCGAGATCGAAAAACTGAAGACAACGCCCGAGCGCGAGGCACTGGTAGAATCCGTAAAGAAGATGTACAGCCTGTGCGAACGCAAGGCCCAGATTGAAGGCAAGGTAGGCCGCGCACTGGGCATCGGCGCACTCGGCGCGATCGGCGCACTCGGCATCAACCACGTTGCCGGGAACCCGGTCGACAAGGCGATTGATGGCGGTAAGCAGACGGTGGTCGACATCGGCAAGGACGCCGCGCAGTCGGCGAAGGACGCCTCCACCGTCAACAAGGTTCAGAACTACGATTTCTACGGCGACGAGCTCAGGCAGAAAGGCTGGAAGTTCGTGTCGGCGAAAGACCGTCCTGAACTTTACAGCGACTCCTTGAACGGCATGCCCATGTCCGAGATCGACAAACACCCACATACCGATTTCGGATGGCTGGTTTCCCCCGACGGACGCACCTACTACTCCACGGTGACCGGCAAGGTCTTCAAGATGCCCGAGGGACAGACGTTCGACGACGTGACCACTGACAACCGTGGCGAACAGGTCGGCGTAGGCACTGCGGCCACCGGCGCTGTCGACTACGACCCGGACGAATGCAACCTCAGCACACAGGGCATGACCGGTTGCAAGAATCCTACTATGATGTCCGAGAAGGACATCGATTGGGTTCGTCAACAGTAAGTATAAATGTTAATTTAGGTAGGTTTCAGTTAACGGTACGCGGTACATAACCGTCACGAGAGTCGTCCGACATTCCGGACGGCTTTCTTTTTGTCCGGGTTTCCGTCACTGCCCAATCGTGTAAGCGAACACAACAAGGAGACATACTATGGCAGAGAATGAAAATACCGTCAAGGGCAGAGGCAAGGTTTACGCCATCAAGGCAGTGTTCGGCTCCATTCGGTTTCCCCTGTACGAAAGCAAGGAGCTCGCTGAAATGGACAAGGGCAGCATGCCCGACTCGTATACCGACTACGAGCACTTCGAGATTGTCGAGGTTCCCGTCGTGAGAACCGAGGACGGCCTCGTCTGGTGCAAGGCCAGAAGCAATAAGGAACCCGGAAAGTAAAGGATATCCTATGAAAAAGCTTACGATCATTGTACTGCTATTGGCAATCGTGGCCATCGCCGAACACGTGAATCTGCAGTTTAGCCGCAAGGACGTCCGTATAGACATACAAGACATCCGAACGAGCACGGTGGCCGTGATGAACACTCTTCCGGTCATCGTCAACCAGAAAGCATCGTGCGCGTACCTCGGCACAATCGCCGAGGCACCCGACCCGGACTTGACCTGTCCGGACACGTACATTTTCCACCTCGTCCGGATTGCCGCCAACAAGTCCAAGCTAGACTGCTATTACGACTACAACCGGGACTATTCCCCGGTCGTGACCGTGATAGGGGTGGAGAGTTGTCCCGACATTCTGGCAAGCCATTCCGGGTTCAGGTTCTTCGACGCGGTTAACTTTGACCAAGTCGACGATTATAAATTGTATTTCGTCGGGATGGACATACCCGTCCAGCAAATCGACTGGTCGCTTTCCGACGATTACCGTGTCAGAGACCAAGTGAAATACCGCCGTCTCCACTTCCCGTCCGCGAAAGCGAAGCGGAAGACGATCAAGTGGTAGGCCGGACGAAAAAACACTTGACAACCGGCTTGCAAGAACTTATATTGTAGCAAGGAGATTTTATATGAACCGTGAAGACATCAAGAAAAGGTTCGGGGTAGACCTGAAGATTTCGGAGCGAATCGCCTACTCGCTCTATCACTTGACGAACCGCGATCACATGACGTCCAAGTGCTACGGCGAGGCCAGCGACCTATCCAACAGCGTACCCGACGGCATCGGCGAACGGCTGGTTAAGGTGCTGGACAGCTTCGGTGTCCGCGGGACGGTCGTGAAGGACATCGAGTGCGGTCCCGTGCTCGTTCGCATCAACGTGGTCCTCCCGGCCGGCGTGAAGATCTCGGCCGTGGACGGGCTCTGCGACGACATCGCGATGGGTCTGCGCGTGTCCAAGGTCTCCTGCACGGCCATTCCCGAGAGGGGGGTGCTGGCGGTCGACGTACCCGCCGAAACGCGCAAGACAGTCCTTCCCGGCAACATCAAGGCGGACACGGTGGGCATGACGCTGCCCATCGAGCTCGGCGTGACGGTTGACGGCAACGGCAAGGCCATCGACCTCGCGAAGGCACCGCACTTGCTGATAGCCGGCGCGACGGGTTCCGGCAAGTCCGTATGCATCAACTCCATCATCGCTAGCCTCATCAAGAACGAGGACTTGCGCGACTTCGACATGCTCCTAGTCGACCCGAAGGGTGTTGAGCTCAGCATGTACGCTTTCTTGCCGAACTGCGTGAACAACCGCGTCCTGGTATCCGCTTCCGAGTCGATGGAAGGTCTCCGCTGGCTCGTGGACGAGATGGAGCGGCGTTACGGCTTGCTCGCCAAGTACAACGTCCGCAACATAGGAGCGTACAACGAGAAGCTGGCGTCCGTCCCCCTCGGCCCGGATTCCGACGCGAAGATGCGCTACGTCGTGTGCGTCGTGGACGAGTTCGCCGACCTGATGATGTCCAGCGGTGCCGAGCTGACCCAGCTCGTCCAGCGTCTCGCCCAGAAGAGCCGTGCGGTCGGCATCCACCTCGTCCTTGCCACGCAGAGGCCGTCCGTGAAGGTCATAACCGGCGACCTCAAGGCGAACTTGCCCAGCCGCATCGCCTTCAAGGTGAGCTCCGCGATCGACAGCACCACCATAATCGGTCATGGAGGCGCGGAGAGGCTCCTCGGGCTCGGCGACATGATTCTCTCGGCCAACGACGTCGAGGAGCGCGTACACGGCGTATTCTTCGGCGACAAGGCCATAGAGGACATCCTCCAGTACGTCTGGATGAACACTGTGGCCGGATTCGACAAGCGCGTGGACTTCCAGACCGGGAAGGCGGTCGCGGACCCGCTGAACGTCGACCTCTTCAACGAGATCGGCTGCGGTCGTCCGATATCCGACCCGAAGTTCGCCGAGTACGAGGCGTTGAGACGCGAATACGCGGTGGACGGTTACGGACGCCTCGCCACGCTGCTGATGAAGTTCAACGACCTCAGCGACGACGTGGTGCGCGAATACGTCACCGACCGTGGCCTCTACGGGTACTACTCGCCGTGGAAGAGCCTCCGCGTTGCAAAATAGCCGGAATTTTGCTATATTTCACCGTGATGCGTTTGCATCGCGGTTTTTTATCTTGCGAGGTGTATATATGGAGCAGCTTTTCGCGAACAAGTCCAAGTCGCCCAAGCAGTTGTACTGTTGCTTGCACTGCGACAACCTTTACGTGAAGTATTCTGAGGAAGATTCGTTCTACCCGATCAAGTTCGAGAAATGCAACCGTTCCAACCGAGGGTGGTACTACTTGCACTTGTTGGACTACAGCGAAGGACTGATCGGCACGAAGAAGATATTCAAGCTGGTCGTGAAGGACGCGGCGAAGGAAGATTCCGCGCCGTTCCTCATCATCGCGGAAAAGCTCACGAGAGGGCATTTCGAACCCAAGGAACCCGAAACGGGAAATGATGAAAGGCGTAAGTAAACGCGTCCCCTCAATACATGCAGACCAGCCGAAAATCGCGTACCAGATCGCCAAGGCCAAACGCGCCAAGACCGCCATGGAACGTGCCGACGCGCTGTTCTGCCTGTTCAAGATGGTGTGGAGACTCCCGGTGAACCAGTCCGCCAGGAAGCTGACCCGTTCTTACCTATGGCCGAACTTGCGCGAATGGCGGAAGGCTTGCAAGTACAGTTTCAGCATGGACAACCTACGCTGCTACTGCATAACCGCAGAGAACATCTTCAAACACTTGAAAACAGGACAGGAAAATGGCTAGAATAATATGTTGCATCGCCGTAATGGTCATCTTTTGCATCGTCGGATACAAGGTGATACTCCGGCTCTTGTGGAAGGCCCGGAACGTCAGGAACCACGGTAAAGGCCGGGTCGTGAAGCGCAAGAAGAAAGGCAAGGTCGTCTTCATCGCCCAGCTGTACCGGGACGACGTGGGGTGGGAGGACATCCCCGGCCTCGCCTACAATACGCTCACTGACGCGATGACCGCGATGGACAAGGCATTGGAACGCGCATACGAGGACGATCAAGTGGACGAAAACGAGGAAAAGGTCATGGTCGAGCGTTCGTACAGACGGCGCAAATAATTTTGAAACGCAAATAATTTTTTCAATATGTGTGTACTATCAACAAGAGCTTGCCTTCTGGCAAGCTCTTTCCGTTATCTGCGACGCTTGTAATGATTCTCGGCGACACGCTCCGACAATCCGGTGTCCACCAGCACGATCTCCCCTTCACGGTTGATTCCGTAACTGGAAATGCGCAGCAAGTCGCCGATCGGCGGGTCCCAGCTGCCGATGTATTCGTAGACGCCGCCCAGCAAGTTCTCGGCCTCTATGTACTCGTAGAATTTTTTTGGTTGTGGATAACGGAGCCAAGACGGACGGCTGCTGCGCTCTTGCGCGACGTAGTTCACGTAGCCGCAGTATTCGGCGAACGACAGTCCTAGCTTGGCCTTGAAGTCGGACTGCCTAGCCTTTGTACAGAGCTCGCTCACGATCCAGATTCCGTCGCTGGCCAAGCTATACCACTCGGCAATCCCGTAACAGTTGCGCAAGTCGGGGTCGGCCTCGGCGTAATTCTGGTCGATGCCCTTCTGGTTCTTCGCCAGCTTCAGAACCTTCTTGTCGTTCAGCTTGAACACCATTCTGGACGAACCGGATGCCACGTACTGGACTCCGGCCGCCTTTATTTCCCTGATGACTGGGGCGAACTGGTGAGTACGCTTCCAGATGCTCTCTAGGGTGCAGCAGAGGTCGTTGATCTGCTTGTCGTCGAGCTGGCCCGTTAGATTTTGCTGGACTGGTTCTTGAGTCTCCGGGTTTTGGGACGGAGTTGATGCGTCATACAGATCCTTAGCCGCTTGGACGGTCGGACCGGGTTCCATGGATTCCAAGAAATTTCTGAACGCGCTCATAGAAAAAACTGCCAGTAATCTACCGGCAGTTTATCAAAACATGTCAATCTTTTATTTTTTTACGTTCAGTTCCATCACGCTGAACGCGACGAAGTACAGAGTAGCTAGCACTAGATACAAGGTCGTTCCCGTGAAAGTGTTCGCCAGCAACGGTCCCACTATGCCACCCACGCTCCATCCGGTCAACGTCATGGAATGCACTCTGGACGCGTTTGCCATGCCGAACCGTTTAGCCAACAAGCTAGGAAGTACGCTAAAATTGCCGCCGTACGCGGCTTCGCATAGCAGGATACCTATAACCGACAGAAGCGGACTTCCGGTTATACAGAACAATGCACCCAGGATTCCGAACGAGCAGACGAAGTGGTATGCCGCCTTGCGCCCAATCTTGTCCGATAGCGTAGAAAAGCCAAGACGGCCACCAGAGTTGGACAAAGCGGTTCCGGAAAGGATCGCGGCTATTGCCGTGATTCCCAGTGCGCTAAGCAAGGACTTCTCTTGGGAGATGATGGATAAGCCGCACGATATGTTGACGGCGAACATGAACCAGATTGACCACCATTCCTTGCTTTTCAGCAATTCCTTGTACTTGAACGTCGTATTGCCGAACTCGGTTTCGGCCTTCGGATATTTTCTGAGCAGCAGCGACGACATGACCATCACGGCGGCGTACACGCCACCCATCACGTAGAAGACTTGGGAAAACGTCACGGTTGCAAGTAACCATTCTATCACGGGTGACGCGATGAACTTGGCCAGACCGAACCCGGTTATGGCAAGTCCTGAAGCCAAGCCTTTATGGTCGGCAAAGAAGGCCATCAGCGTCTTGACCGGTGTCACATAACCGATACCGGTTCCGGCTCCTATGATGGCCGTAGAAGCATAGAACAGCGGCACGGATACTACGTCGACGGAAACGCCGAGCAACAAAAAACCCAAGATGAAGACGATGGTGGAAATCCATGCGCCTATCCTTGGGTTTTGCTCGATAGTGCTTCCAAATATGGCAGCACACATTCCGAGAAAGAAGATTATTAGGGTAAACCCGAAGTCGGTCTGCATCTTGGAAAGATCGAAGACAGACATGAGGTTCTGGGAGAACTGCGACCAACAGTAGACCGACCCGATGCAAGTTGTCAACGCGACACCGGGAATCGCGCAATTCAGCCACTTGTTTGGCATAAATCCTTGGGGTTAAAGCTACTCCAAGTTTATGCTAAAGCTGGTAGCAATGGTACTTGGCTCCCTTCAATTTCACGGTTCCGAGTATGTTGTCGAAATCGGAAGTCGCATCCTTGACAATTTGGGCACCGAGGCTTTCGCACTTGGCCTTGGAATCTACCTGTACTTGGATGACGGCCGGTCCGCCGCCTTCCAAAAGCTTGAACGCCAATGTAACAACTAGAAGGAACATTTTTATTCTCCGTTCTTGTATCTGACAATGTTGATCGGTATGTTGCATATCCACCAGAGGATATGGATAATGAAGAATCCGGACAGTATTTCAGCGGCCGACAAGTAGACGATGTAGACCGCCTTGTATTCGTCCGCCTCAAAATCCTCGTTCATCTTGATAGCCATAACGCCCGACATGATGGTTATGGCCATCCAGACGACTCCGAGCCAGCCAGAGTAGTAGCACAAACAGCCGCCCACAAACAACGCGCCTATACATACGCCTATAAGCACGAAAAAGCTGTTGAAGCATTCAAAACCCATTGACAAGTCAAACGGAAATTTTTTCAGCATATATCTGAGCAGACTAGAAGGACTGTCCTTTTTCATAGTTTTCCTTGTAGAACTCCTTAAAGTTATCCCATTTCTTGCGGTTGGCTACGCACCATTCGATAAGCTCCTTGGTTTCGGGATAAAGCTCGAACAGCATGTCGCTGTTGACCAGCTTCGAAATAGGCGTTTTCTTCAAGTCATCAAGAAACTTGACGAAACGGCCTACATAAGCCGCAGCCAGCTTGTTGTTATTACAGTATATCTCAGCCGTTGGCATCACGGCGTATACGCCGGCCTCATACTTTCTGGTATCCTTTTCGAAGTTGCAGAAGTGGTACACGTAGACAATAGCATCCCAGTAATTGAGGTCACTCATATCGCGGAAATGCTTGGTGAGGAACGAAGGTTCTCCCTTGCGGGAACCGGATTTTACGGTGTCGGCTGTCATCTGGCGTCCGAGCTTTGAGACCAATCCGCACATGCTGTCAATAGTAGACCCCATCTGAGAAGTCATCTTCTGGATAATCCGGACGAACAATCCGAACAGCCACTGAGTCGCCGAACTGTCAAGCTCGGCGAACTTGGCGACCAGTATTTCGGTCAGCAAAGCCGCACGTTCGGACTTGAGAATCGTCTTGATGGCGGCCTTCTCCTCTTCTTTGATGTGTTTAGGGTTGTTATCCCAGAACATCCTTGCTGTCGATTTACTCACGCTTGCACTCACGCTTGCTGCTCCTTGATGGAACGACGGTAGTCGCTGCACCACTTGTACAAGTCCATGTAGGTCGTGGCGACCTTCGCGGTTTCCACCGCAGCGTTCGCCAGTTCCTTCAAGTTCTTGATTTCTACTCCGCCTTGCTGGACAGCGTAAGTACACTTGATGCCGCCGACGGTAGACACACTGACGCTCAGCGGGAAGCTCGTAATCGTCAAGGTGTCGTGGTCGTCTTCTTGCGCACGGACTTGGAACACGTTCTTGGACCCGTCGAACATCAGTTTGGCCATGAGATGGTTTCCATCGTCAGACTCGGTGACGATGAACGGCAAGTCTTCGTGTTTAAGAAGTGCTTTGGCTTCGTCGAATTTGGACATAGTTAACCTTCAAGCTTGATATTGGAATAACGTGCGGAGTTCAGCTTTTCACAGAGCACGTCAAACGGGTCGATAAGGTTGCTGAACACCATATCCATAGTGGCTTGACTGAAACCGCTGATCATGACGAGACCGGCCGGGTTGGTCCTGACCGGAGCACCGCCATTACGGCTGCAAAGATTCCACAGGACGATGCGCGGCAAGTCATAACCAGCCTGAATGAAACGACGGCGGATTCCAGCGAACAAGGTCGGGTCTTCGGTGAAGCCCATGTGTGTCTGAGCCTCGCCGTCAAATTCCATGTCGGAGAAGATGACGACGGTCGGGAGCACGGCGTCCGTCGGGACGTGGGCGTTGACCAACGTCTGGAGATACAGCTCGAACACCTTCACGATGTTAGTGTTGTAGCCGACGTTGTTGGACGACATGACGGTCGTGATGTCATCGGCCAACGTGTCACCCTTCAAGTCGATTAAGTGCGGGGTGCTGCTGAACGAGATTATCTTGTTCTTGAACGCCGCACAACGGTTGTGGTTCGCGCAGTAGATGGAGAACCCGACAGAGGCGTCCATCGGCCTGATTCCGCTCTTGGGGTCGATACAATGGTTCAGCATGGAGCCGGACACGTCGCAGACCGGTATGATGGAAAAACCGTCGCGCATGAGGTTCGGCATGGACTTCCAAGAAGCCTCGACGTCGATGCGAGGATTGTAGCGATGGCCGTACGAGTGGCCGTCGTTACGGAAATAGGCGTACGTCAGTTCTGCCGGGCTGAGCGTGGCCGCGTTCTTCTTGGTATCACCCTTCATGACCTTGACGTTGAATTCGTTGAAACGAACCATGTCGTTGCGGTTGAAAGCCTTGCGGTAGCGGTGAACGGCGATACCCGGTACGTGCTCGTACTGGATCGCGTCCCACTCCTTGTTGCACATCTTCACCTCGACCACGTCGATAGCCTTGCGGAGGGTCGCGCAAATCTTGCGGTAGGTCTTGTGGTTATCGAACAGCGCGGTGGAGAGGATACGCGCATAATGGCGGGTCTTTGCGGACGACGCGTTGATGCTCGGGAGCCACTTGCCGAGAAGGGAGATGGACTTGCCCTGCTTCAGATTGTCGAGGTCGGACTGCACCTGTGTCTTGATGATGCCGGCCACGACGGGACCGAGCGTGTCGTCGTCAAGCAACGGCAGCAAAGAGTCGAAACGGTTGTACTCCCCTACGAACTGGAGAAGGTGCGGGTGGCGAGCAGCCACGAACGGCAGAAGGGTACGGAAAAGGCGGCGTTCGCCCATGCCCTGACGGATGTCGCCAGCGTAGAACAGCCAGCGGACTGCGAGGAGCGGGTCTTCGGAGTACGCCTTTGCGAAGAGCTCGGTAATCTTCACCGGGTCCATCTTGCGCATGCCGAGCGCGTTGAAGTTCATGTCGAGCAGAGTGTGGCCGCTGGAAGAGAATACCACGGCACCGTTTTCAGATGTTGTATACATAGTTAACCTCTTTTCGCTAAATATAGCAAAAAGTACCCAGCTTGTCAACAGAAAATTAAAATCCTCCCGGAAACGAGAGGATTTTAAGTATATTATCTGTGTTTAATTACTGGAGGAAACTTCAAGAAAATGTTCCAAATCGTGTCGCTTTTCTTCTTCGTCTCGAATCGGGCGTTCTTGAGGTTGCCTTGCAGTTCCAGCACGGCCTTAATCAAGTCGCTCTTGCTCATTTCCTCGAGCTGTTCCTTCGTCAGCTCTTCGGCCTTCTTGTTCATTCGGCCTTGGAGCCATTCGCCGATCTGTTGAAATCCGTCAATAATCATAGACTGCTTCGGTTCTTTTCCTTCTGTTTATCGTTCCACTCCTTTGTCCGCTTCTCTATGACCGGGTTCTTGCCGGTCACCCGGATATTCACGATGTCGCTCAGCGTGATGTCGGTCTTGTAATCGGAATTGGGGTGGCGCTTGCCGCTATATCCCTTGATGTAGCGTATAGGCGTGGCGGTAAAGGTGATCACGTCGCCGCTGTTGATCCGCTCTATGTCAGCGGTGGGGCGAACCCACAAGTGGTCACAAAGAAAACGGTCATTCTCGTCGCGCACGTTGATGAGCAGAACGTTTTTCTTCTTGCCCTGCATACCTTTGCGGACGTAGGTGGCGGTGTATTTGTGAGGAGTCAGCGTCTCTCCCAGATTACGCATCGGGCGGGACCCATTCTTACCGTTAGACATAGAATCTCCTATAACTTCCTTGGTCGAATTATAGGTTATTCCAGTTCAACTGTCAACCAGCTTTCAGTTCCATTCGTCGTCGCCGTCGGACGAGCTGCCCAGACTGCCGTAATTCGGCTCAAAATCGAGCTCGGAGGTGTTTTCCTCCTCGGTCTCCACGGTCTCGGCCTCGAGTTCCTCTTCGTTGATCTCGTCGTCGATAGCGAAATCAGACCGCTTAGGCGTCTTGTTCTTTTTCGGTTGGTTTGCCATTGTTTTCCATTTCCTTCTTGGATTCCTGCGCGTCCACCTTCATGGCGTCGAGCGCGGTCATCACCAAATCCTTAGTGGTTATTACCACGTCCTTTGTGGGTAGCTTATCACTTTGCGCGTCCGCCTTGTTCCGCTTAGCGAGCTTTTCCAGCTTTTCCCGGTCGTGTACAACTGTCGACACGAGCGAATGCAGAGTGACAGTGAACGCAAAGACACCCGGTTCGTGATAGACGAAAAGGTCGTTTTCCTCGTCGTATGACATTCCGAAATCGCGTAGGCCGGCCGCCACCTCGTCCATGAACGCCTTGTCGTTGGCGGCGTCCATGACTTGCTGGCCGAGCTTCACGGTCTCCATCATCTTGCCCATCTGCTTTCGCACGGAACCGAGGCTATACAGCATGGTCTCGTCCTTGGATAGCCACGGCAGCGGGAACGCACGTTTCGTCCCCTTCTCGTCCTCGTAAACTACCTCGTTGGTTTCTTCGTCATAATCGAAGCCGTTGTTCTCGAACAGCCTCAACACTTGCGTTTTAGTGATGTGTGTTTCCATCATCGGAAAATTCCTCTAATCCATTGATCTCGTCTTCGATACGCTGGCTGTCCATCAGCTCTTCCTCTCTGCGTTCACGGTTAACGATAGACGTTGCGTAGTCACGAATCTGACCAATAAGTTTATTACATTCGAAAAGATCGGTTTCCTTTGCGCACTGCTTGCTTAACAGTTCGCCCAAAGTGGAAGCCATCATGCCGTAGTTCATGTTGAGTTCTCGCTTGTACAATCCAACACGAGACATGAGTACGGCATATCCGACAATTTGCTTCACTATGGTTTCTGGGTCTGACGAAAACTGCGGAAATGTTTCCACGTTCGTATCAACGGTGAGCAAATTCTTCATAACGTCCTGGTCGAATCCGTCCTTGAAGATGACGTCGGTCGGGAACGGACACAATATCGCGACCTTGTCGAATGGTTTTTTCTTCTCGGTACGGATATACTCAAGCCAATTCATTTCTGCCATTATACTACCTCTTTTCCAGAAGCTGCAATTTGGTTGAAGCGCGGAGAGTTGCGGATGCGGTCGAGAGCACGGTTCTTCAACTGCCTCACCCTCTCGCGACACAATCCCAGCTCGTTACCGACGTCGTTGAGAGTCGCACTGTCCGGGTTGTTAAGGTACATCTCGCGGACGATACGCTTCTCGACCGGAGGGAGGTCGCTCATGAAATCGTCGACCATCTTGTTCTGGTCTTTCACCAGTGCGAACCAGTCGGTCGTCTCGTCGCCGTCGTCGACGATCGACTCCACTAGAGCGTGTCCGTCCGTATTGGACCGGTCTATGGATATACACGCGACCGTTTCAAGCTCTTCGTCGCGTGGACATTTCAGCATCGCCTCCGAACGGTGTACGAGCAGTGACGAATAGCTTTCCTTCCGCATCTCGTTCGCTGCCTTGTGCGCGTAGAACGTGTAGAAAGACGTACCTCTGGTCTTGTCGAACTCGCGAAGAGCTTTTTCGAACCCGAATATAGCCGCGTTCACCAATTCGTCCGGCGTCGACGAGTACTTGTTCTTGAGCCTCAGTGCCATAGCGTACAAGAACGGAATGTACTTGTATATCAAGGTCTGCTTCGCTGCGCGGTTACCGTCAACCGCAAGCTGAACGTAGGCGAGTTCGTGTCTCCGGTCCGGAATCATGCGGCGAGCCTTGTAGTACTCCTTCTTGAACTTCTCCATTATGTTTTGCGCTGTCACTTTTCTGTCCTTCTTACATGTGTGATCTATTTCAAATTCAGTTCCTTTTTGAGGTTTTTCAAATTAAGCTCACGTTGATTTATGGTGCGCCGTTTAAGCTTACGTATCATCGACTGAATCATTGGGTAAATATATTTGACACCATCGGCTGCGTCTTGGTGCAGCATCGTGTCGTCGCGCCGTGGGCTGTGCTTCTTACACACTTCGACAATCTTGTTTTCGATATCGGTGAGCACTCTGACCAACACTGACTCCGTCGTCTCGTCGTCGTCCTTGGTGTACATCAAACAATCGACAGCGAACTCGGCAAACGGTTCGCCGTCAGTCAGTTCCGATATGCGAACTCTGATAGTGTCCGGCGGAAAGCAAGCGGATATGTTCATTACAGATACTCCATCGTGTCTTCTTCGGACATGACCGAACCCATTGAACCGTCGGCGAACCCAGTGTTGGCGAGCGTCTTCATGGCGGTGTCGATTTCCTTTGCCTCTTCCGGCGTGGTCTCGACCATGCCCAAGTGGGCCGCGATGAACACGGCCAGTACCTTGTGGTCATTCACGGCGGCCAGCCCGGTATTGCCCTCAATGAGGCTCATGGCATCCGGATGGGAGTCGAAAATCTTCTCAACATTTTCTAACATCGGTATCGTCCTTCACTTCCAAGTTCTTGTAGTCGATATCCGTGACGACCCCTGCCTTGCACACGCCCGATGCGTCGGGTTCTTCCCAGCAGTGCCACACGCACACCTTGTCGTGCTTCTTCTTGGTCCTCACGAATGTCACTCCGGTCATTTTTAGCTTGCGGTCTACCACACGTCCGGAAATGTGGTAGCCGCATCGTAGTAACAACCGCTGCAACTGGTCGAACGGCTTTCTCAAGTAATCATTCAGGTTTATCATCTGGGTGTCTCCTTAGATAGTCACTCAGCAACGCCAAAGAATCCCGCTGCCTTATCTTCTCGGCGCGGTGCCTGTCTATGACGGCTGCTTCAGCAATGGTTATGTAGTTATCGTAACCGTCGTCCGGTTTCGCACGACTGTCTCGCATGTGTAGCGGGTCGTCGCTCCTTATGCTCTCGTCGAGGCGTTTCACTTCCTCGTCAAGCATTTCGATGGCGTTCTGGGGTGTTGACATCGTGTATACAGCTTGTTGATGACGGTTGGTTGGTAGCTATTCTTTAATAGAATATAGCATATTTTTGAGTTTTGTAGCCTGTAAACTTAAATTTTACCCAACAAAAAAGCCGGTCCCGGCTAGAGGACCGACCATAGAGGACAGAATTTCTTAGTCTGCGCTTCCTTGGCGAGCTTCGGCCTCGGACTGTTCCGCGCCTTCGCTCGGGTCGGCGGTTTCGCCGGCCTCGGCCAAGATCGCACGTGCGCGGCGCATTTTGACGATAGTCGACACGATGGCCACCACGCCGAGTACGGCGAATGCCATGATCGAACCCTTTTTCAAATACTGAAGTTTTTCTAACATAACTTTAGTCCTCTTGGTTAATTGTTTGTGTTTTGCGGTTAAAATATAGCAAAATCGGGCTGAACCGACAAGTCGTCACAGCCCGATTTTTCGGCTATTCCTTCCGGAAATCGTCGATTTGGTCAATCTTGTCGTTGAACTTCGGGACCTTGCCGTGAGTCACCATCGCGTTCCATGCGCGGACAAGGTTGCCGAGCTTGATGCGGTCGGTCATCTTCGTCTTGACGTTGCGGAACAGCCAGCGACGGAACGCGTTGATGTACTCGTTCGGGTGAGATTCCTCGGAGAGGCATCCCTTGATGAACGTCTCGACTGTCTCCCACTTGCAGCCAATGTCGGTAACAAGGTAGAAGAACACCGATCCGGCGAGCTTCGGAGACATCATCTTCGTAGTCTGGACAGACGGGAGGATGGATTCGGCGATACGGTCATACTCGTCGCAGTGTGCGCGGTAGTCGTGAACTACCCACAGCCTAAAGGCTGTGAGCTTCTAGTTTTCGCTTCGACGGAGCCACTTGTGCTGACCCAGCAGAACTGGATTGCATAGAGGCGGTTACCTCAGCGGAGGCGTGTTCCACAC
>Ga0129306_1002859_pt1 | contig 14214 bp, 13 predicted proteins | sample P827metagenome_FD_94438 | JGI IMG/M metagenome (GOLD analysis project Ga0129306, IMG submission 94438) | Capybara group fecal microbial communities from Wisconsin, USA - P827 metagenome | ecosystem: Host-associated > Mammals > Digestive system > Large intestine > Fecal | place: USA: Wisconsin...
GAGGACGGTGTGGACCACCGGGTAGCCGTTTTGCGCCAGAATGTCGCAGATCACGGGGCCGCTGAGATCGGCCCGCTTGCCGGCGGCGCCCGAGTCGCTGACGGTGATCACCGCCGCGCGGAAGGGCAGCTCCACCCGGAACTCGTCTCCGGCCTTGATGTCGCCGCCGTGGAGCACCTGGGTGAACACGCCCTGCTTGGGCATGATGCACTCGCCCATCTTCTTGAAGATCTCACAGCCGCTGTGGCACTCCTTGCCGATCTGGGTCAGCTCCAGCACCACGTCGTTGCAGTAGAACCTGGTGCCGATGGGGAGGGCGGCGAAGTCGATGCCCTCCACGATGATATTTTCACCGAAGGCGCCGTCGGCCACCTCGGCTCCCCGGGCCCGGAAGGCCTCGATCTTGTCGTGGGAGAGAAGAGAGACCTGCCGGTGCCACTTGCCGGCGTGGGCGTCGTTCTCGATGCCCCAGTCCTCGATGAGATGGACGGAGGGCACGGCTTTTTTCTGGGTGCCCTTGGCGGGGCTGGTACAGACTGCGATTACCTTGTGCATAGTAAACACCTCGTAATATCGGAAGAGGATATTACCCTCCGATCTGATTCATATTGTGGGTCTCGTCGGCGCTCTGGCCGGCGGCGTCGTTGAAGTGGTGCCGGGCGGGCTTGTGGGAGATGGCGTCCCGGATGGCGGAGAGGATGACCTGATCATCCGAGCCGTCCCGCAGCAGGGAGCGCAGGTCGGAGCCGGTCTCGTACTGCAGGCAGGTCTTGAGAAAGCCGGTGGCGGTGAGCCGCACCCGGTTGCACTGGTCACAGAACTGATGGGTCATGGCGCTGATAAAACCGATTTTGCCCTGGAAGCCGCCGGCGGTGACATAGTGGCCCGGACCGGCGCCGAAGGACGCCGGGCAGGGGGAGAGGGGGCCAAAAGCCTCCTCCAGCATGGCGCGAACCTGCTCCTCGGTGCGGCGGGGCAGGGCGCCCCCCAGGCCGATGGGCATGAGCTCGATGAAGCGCACCGCCAGGTCGTTGTCCCGGGCCAGGGCGGCCAGGGGGACCAGTTGGCTGTCGTTGTCCCCCATGGGTACGCAGTTGAGCTTGACATGAAGGCCCGGGGCGGCCAGGGCGGCCCGGAGGCCGGCCAGCGCGTCCTCCAGCGCGTCCCGGCGGGTGATGGCGGCGTACTGTTCCCGGTCCAGAGTGTCCAGGCTCAGGTTCACGGCGGTGAGCCCGGCGTCCATCAGGTCGGGGAGCTGCTCCGCCAGCAGAACGCCGTTGGTGGTGAGGGAGACGCCGTCGATACCGTCGATGGCCCGGATGCCCCGGACCAGGTGGTGGAGACCCTTGCGGGCCAGAGGCTCGCCGCCGGTGAGGCGGACCTTGCGGATGCCCGCCGCGGCGAAGAGCCGGCAGAGCCGGATGATCTCCTCATAGGTGAGCATCTCGGTGTGCTCCATCCACTCCACCCCCTCTGGGGGCATGCAGTAGACGCAGCGCAGGTTGCACCGGTCGGTGACCGAGATGCGCAGATAGTCGATGGTGCGGCCGTATCCGTCGATCATAGCCGTCCCTCCCGTTTCAGGTAGTCCAGAACGACCTGGGCGGCGGCGGCGCCGTCAAAGGGCACCGAGGGCACGCCGGGAAGGGTCAGATCCAGGTCGGTGACCAGGGCCAGCAGGGTGCCGCTGTCGCACACCGGCGCGTCGGAATTGCCCTTGCGCACCAGCTCCAGCTTGGGCCAGGGGGAGTGCTTGAAGCCCTCCAGCAGGATCAGATCAGCGTCAGGGAAGCGGGCAATGAGCTCCTTTTCATCCACCGGGTCCTGCCGGACGATCTTGTATTTCTCCCGGTCAAAAATAGCGGTGCCCCAGGCGCCGGCGGCCATGTGCTTCCCGGTGTCGGTGCCCTCGGGATCGGAGGTGAAGAGGTGGCCGTCATGCTTGACGGTGGCAACCTTCAGCCCGGCGGCATTGAGGTGGGGGAGCATGGCGGTGATAAGGGTGGTCTTGCCCGAGTTCTTCACACCGCTGACCGCCACCACGGCGGGCTCCCGGTGGCCGGGATTGGTGAAGGTGCCCGACTTGCCGCCCTCCTTGTACACCAGATGGATGTCCGAGATCTCCATGCTCTTGTCAATGGCCTTGCACATGTCATAGATGGTGAGCAGGGCCACCGACACGCCGGTGAGGGCCTCCATCTCCACGCCGGTCTTGGCGTCCAGCTTGGCGGTGCACTCGGCCAGGATGGCGCACTCCTCATGGAGCACGGTGAAGTCCACGGTGCAGTGGGACAGGGCCAGCGGATGGCACAGGGGGATGAGCTCCGAGGTGCGCTTGGTGGCCATGATGCCCGCTACCCGGGCTACTCCCAGCACGTCGCCCTTGGCGGCGGTGTGGCCGGTGATGGCGTCCATCACCGGGCGGGAGACCTTGATCTTGCCCTGGGCCACCGCCAGGCGGCGGGTGGGATTCTTGGCGGATACGTCCACCATGACGGCGTTGCCCTCGTCGTCAAAATGGTTGAATTTTGGTTCCATAGGGACCTCCAAAATGAAATCGGTTCAGGGATCGATGCGGGGAGAGACAGGAAAGCGTCACAGCAGCAGGACGCGGACGGTCTGCCCGTCCTCCACGGGGCCGGAGCCGGCGGGGATGTCCACCAGGCAGTTGCAGCCCACCAGGGAGGAGAGCATGCCCGAGTCGTTCTTGCCGGTGAGGGAGACCGTGCCGCGGCGGTACACCCCCCGGAGGAAGCGCCGGCCCGGGCTGGCCTTGGGGAAGGAGCCGGAGACCACGGCCTGGGCCGGTTCGGCGCGGAAGCGGTCCTCGCCGGTGAGGGCGGCCAGGAGGGGACGGGCCAGCAGCTCAAAGGTGGCGGCGGCCGCAAAGGGATTGCCCGACAGGGAGAGCACCGGCGTGCCGCCGCACAGGGAGTACATGGCGGGGGTGCCGGGCTTCAGGTTGACCTTCCAGAACCGGCGGTCGGCCCCCAGCATGGGGAGGACCTGGTGGAAGATGTCCTTGTCCCCGGCGGAGACGCCGCCGGTGGTAATGATGAGGTCGTACCGCTCCGCTGCCTTGCGGATGGCGCTGACCACATCCTCGGGCTGGTCAGGGAGCTGCTCACCGGCAGCGTCGGCGACGCCCAGCTCCTTCAGCCGGGCGGTGATGAGGGCGGCGTTGGAGCCGTAGATCTTTCCGGGGGGAAGGGGACGGACGCCGGGCTCCACGATCTCGTCTCCGGTGGAAAAGACCATCACCGAGGGACGGCGGAGCACGGATACTTCAGTGACGCCGGCGCTGGCCAGCACGCCCACGGCGGCGGCGTCCAGCCGGGTGCCTGCGGGGAGCAGCAGGTCCCCGCAGCGGTAATCCTCGCCCCGGTCGCAGTAGTTGGCATGAGGGCGCAGGGCGGCATAGATCTCCACCCGGTCCCGGCCATTGTCGGTGCGCTCATGCTGGAGCACGCAGTCGCAGCCCTGGGGCAGCATGGCGCCGGTCATGATACGTATGGCGCAGCCGGGCAGCAGGGGGGAGGCGGGGACGCCGCCGGCATAGACCGTTTCAGTGACCGTCAGAGTGACCGGGCGTTCCCGGCTGGCTCCGGCGATATCGGCGGAGCGGAGGGCGTACCCGTCCAGGGGAGAGCGGTCAAAGGGCGGCTGGTCCAGCGGGGCCTTTACATCCTCCGCCAGGGTGCGGCCCAGGCAGGCGGCCAGTTCCACCACCTGGGGGCCCAAGGGAGAGAGGCTCTCCTCAAGGATGGACACGGCCTCCTCCAGCTCGATGCGGGTCTTCATGGCGGACCCTCCTTACGCTTCTTTTCCGAAGGGGCAGATGGGGTAGTGGCACTTCTCGCAGCCCAGGCACAAGCCGCCGTGGCCCAGGCGGGCCAGATCGGCGCGGGTGACGGGGACATTGCACAGCACCCGGGGCAGGATGAGGTCAAAAATGGTGGCCTTGGCGTACATGACGCAGCCGGGCAGGCCCATGACGGGGGTGCCGTCGGGGAAATGGCCCAGCAGGAACATGGCGCCGGGGAGCACGGGGGCGCCGTAGGCCACCACGTCCACGCCGGCGGCCTTGATGGCGCCGGGGGTCTGGTCATCGGGGTCCACGCTCATACCGCCGGTGCAGAGAATGAGCTCGGCCCCGGCGTCGTGAGCGGCGCGGATGGCGGAGACGATACCCTCCCGGTCATCGGGGACCTTCACATGGGAGACCACCTCCACGCCGAACTGTTCCAGCTTGGCCATGATGACGGGGGTAAATTTGTCCTCGATGCGGCCGTAAAAGACCTCGCTTCCGGTGGTGATGACGGCGGCCTTTTTGCGCACGAAGGGGAGCAGCTCCAGCAGGGGGGCGCCGCCGGCGGCTTCCTCGGCGGCCTTTACCTTGTCCTCAGCCACCACCAGAGGAATGACCCGCATGCCGGCCAGCTTGTCCCCGGGGCGGACCACGGTGTTGGTGTGGCGGGTGGCGATCATGATCTCGTCTAGGGAATTGACGGCGAAGAGCCGCTCCACGTCCACCCGGAACAGGCCGTGAACGGCGGCCTTCAGCTCGATCTTGCCCTCCTTGACCTCGGTAGCAGTCATGTTCTCATTTCGGGAGATGGCGCACAGCCGCTGGGCGGCCTCATCCTCATGGAGCATGCCCTCGGTTTTTTCCCAGACATAGAGGTGGTCCTTGCCCATGGAGAGGAGCACGGGGATATCCTCCTCGGCCACTACATGGCCTTTGCGGAAGCGGGCGTCCTTGGTCACGCCCGGGATGATCTGAGTCAGGTCGTGGCAGAGCACATGGCCCACAGCCTCTTTTGTATCAATGAGTTTCATTGGAGATCCTCCTTATCGGAATACGGAAATAAAAAGAGAGCGCCGCACAAAAAGGCGGCGCTCCCGGATGGACCGACAGAAATTTCTCGCGGAAGCAGCCCCTTTTCAAAGAAGGAAGGCCGGGACGTTTCCATCCGGACCCGCGGCGCAGCAGCATAGGCAGAGCCCTTAGCCGCTTTTGCTCGGAGCAGGTACATCAAAATGATTTCTTTCATTATACTATAGAGTTCTGCCGGTTGCAAGGGCGGAAAAGCGGCACAGACAAAAATGTTGTGTATACCATTTCGCCGGAGTGTCGTGGTATACTGGTACGGCGATCAGGTGATAATAAAGGAGGAGCAGAGAAATGGAGGAGATGGTAAGGGGCCGGTTTGCACCCAGCCCCAGCGGACGGATGCACTTGGGAAATGTGTTCACCGCCCTGCTGGCCTGGCTCTCGGTGCGGGCGTCAGGGGGGACCATGGTGCTGCGGATGGAGGACCTGGACCCGGACCGCTGCCGGGCAGAGTACGCCGAGGTGTTGGCCGACGACCTGCGCTGGCTGGGACTGGACTGGGATGAGGGCTACCAGAAGGGCGGCCCCCACGGACCCTATCTCCAGAGCGAGCGCACTTCCTATTATAAGGAGTGTTTTGAACACCTGGAGGCAGAAGGATTGGTATACCCCTGCTTCTGCACCAGGGCGGAGCGGCTGGCCGCCTCGGCGCCCCACCGGTCTGATGGGCGAAACGTCTATACCGGCCGCTGCCGGAGTTTGTCCCCCGCCCAGCGGGCCCAGCGGGCGGGGGAGCGGGACCCGGCCTGGCGGGTCATGGTGCCGGATGAGCAGGTGTCTTTTACAGACGGACATATGGGCCGGTACGAAGAGAACCTGCTGACCGACTGCGGGGATTTTATCGTGCGCCGGTCCGACGGGGTCTATGCCTATCAGCTGGCGGTAGCGGCGGACGACGGGGCCATGAAGATCAGCCAGGTGGTCCGGGGCATGGATCTGCTGGACTCCACTCCCAGGCAGATCTACCTCTACCGGCTGCTGGGACTGCCTGTTCCCGCGTTTTTCCATGTGCCCCTGCTGGTGGCGCCCGATGGGCGGAGACTCTCCAAGCGGGACCGGGATCTGGACATGGAAGCGCTGCGCGCCAACAGCTCGCCGGAACAGGTCATCGGCACGCTGGCCTTCCTGGCGGGACAGACTGACCGGCCGGAGCCGGTGCAGGCCAGGGAACTGATCCCTCATTTCCAGTGGGATCGGGTCCCCCAAAAAGACATAAAAACAGAAACTGATATTTTCGATTATTGTACCGATTAGTATAGAAAAGTAGCGGGATATTAAGTAATCACGAATTTTTAATAATGAATATATAGAATCTCTTGTTGTATTTGAAATGCCGATATGTTATAATATAGCCATCGAAAAAACAAATATAGCTGGATGATGGCTGCGGGAGAGTTCGTCCCTCCCTCAGGGACGGCACCGAAGGTATAAGTGGGATTCATCTGCCGAGTGGTCCCGCCAATTTCTCAGGTTTCAGAACCGCGGTCGGACAGGACTCTGAAAAGACCATGATTCTCGTACATGGCACCGAAGGGGCAACTCCGATAGCTTCGAAAGCGGGGGAAACTCTCAGGTTTTAAACAGGGTGCAGGGCAGATGTAGTAATACGTTGTGTTCTGTATCCTGTTTTTTCTGCAAAGGAGAGAGTGCCTTGCTTCTGGTGACAAACAACGAGAAAGTCCGGGATCAATATGGTTCGCTGTGTACGCTTCAGTTTGTGGACGGCGGCCATGTGGATGTCCTGACACATGTGAGAGACCTGGTCCACAGCGGGCATAAGCTTCTGACCCATCCGCTGGCCGGCAGTGTCAAGCCCAATGAAACCCCCTTCCGCTCGGTGGCCCTCACCGAGGAGGCGGGGCCTCTGGATCTGGAATCTCTGGACCTCATCGAGGCCGCTCTCGGCGTGTGCCGTCAGTTCAAGCCCCGGTTCCACCGGGGAGATGACGCGCCTGCCGACATGCGTGAGGACTTTGCGGAAATCGATTTTCGGCTGATCCATGGGGCGATTGCCCCGCATCTACAAAAAGGAGAGTGAGACTATGCGGCTGGAATTAGGCGAAATTCACATCAGCGACATTAAGCTCGGCGACTGCTCCAAGGTGGAGAACGGCACCCTCTACGTCAACGTGGAGGAGCTCCGCGCTCTGCTGCTGGAGGACGAGGACCTGGCCTCGGTTGACTTCGAGGTGGTCCATCCCGGCGAGTCCGTGCGCGTCCTGCCCGTCAAGGACGTCATCGAGCCCCGCGTCAAGGTGGAGGGCAACGGCGGCGTGTTCCCCGGCGTCATCTCCAAGGTCGGCACCGTGGGTAGCGGCAAGACCCATGTTCTCAAGGGCTGCGCCGTGGTCACCACCGGCAAGGTGGTGGGCTTCCAGGAGGGTATCATCGACATGAGCGGCCCCGGCGCCGACTACACCCCCTTCTCCAAGCTCCACAACCTGGTCATGATCTGCGAGCCCAAGGAGGGCATCAAGCAGCATCAGCACGAGCACGCCATCCGGATGGCCGGCCTGAAGGCTGCCACCTACCTGGGCGAGCTGGCCCGTACCCTGACTCCTGACGAGACCAAGGTCTATGAGACCTCCGGCGTCATGAGCGGCAAGGAGAAGTATCCCGACCTGCCCCGCGTGGGCTACGTCCTGATGCTCCAGAGCCAGGGCCTGCTGCACGACACCTATGTCTACGGCGTTGACATGAAGCGCTCCATGCCCACCATTCTCAACCCCACTGAGACCATGGACGGCGCCATCCTGAGCGGCAACTGCGTGTCCGCCTGCGACAAGAACACCACCTATCATCACCTGAACAACCCCGTCATTGCCGACCTGCTGGAGCAGCACGGCAAGACCCTGAACTTCGTTGGCGTCATCATCACCAACGAGAACGTGTACCTGATGGACAAGGAGCGCTCTTCCGACTGGTCCACCAAGCTGGCTCAGTTCCTGGAGCTGGACGGCGCCCTGGTCTCTCAGGAGGGCTTCGGCAACCCCGATACCGACCTGATCATGAACTGCAAGAAGCTGGAGGCTGCCGGCATCAAGACCGTCATCATCACCGACGAGTACGCCGGCCGTGACGGCGCTTCCCAGTCCCTGGCCGACGCTGATCCCGCCGCCGACGCGGTGGTCACCGGCGGCAACGCCAACATGGTCATCCACCTGCCCAAGATGGACAAGGTCATCGGCCACCCCGAGGCTGCCAACATCATCGCCGGCGGCTTTGACGGTGCTCTGGAGCCCGACGGTTCCATCACCGCTGAGCTGCAGGTCATTACTGGCGCCACCAACGAGATGGGCTTCAACAAGCTCAGCGCCAGATAAGGAGGGGAACTGTAATGAGTTTTAGAGTTGTTCATTATATCAACCAGTTCTTCGCCCAGATCGGCGGCGAGGAGAAGGCTGATTACGCGCCCGAGTACCGCGAGGGCGCTGTGGGCCCCGGCCTGGCGCTGAACACCGCGTTCAAGGGCGAGGCTGAGATCGTCGGCACTGTCATCTGCGGCGACTCCTACTTCAACGAGAACCTGGACGCTGCCAAGGCCACCGTGCTGAAGATGATCTCCGACGCCAAGCCCGACGTGGTCATCTGCGGTCCTGCCTTCAACGCTGGCCGTTACGGCGTGGCCTGCGGCACCGTGGCTGCCGCCGTGAAGGATGAGCTGGGCCTGCCCGTCGTCACCGGTATGTACGAGGAGAACCCCGGCGCCGACATGTTCAAGAACAAGGTCTATATCATCGCCACCAAGAACAACGCCGCCGGCATGCGCCAGGCCGCTCCCAAGATGGCCGCTCTGGCCCTGAAGCTGGCCAAGGGCGAGAAGGTCGGCGCCTCCGCCGAGGAGGGCTACATGCCCAACGGCCTGCGCGTCAACTTCTTCGAGGCTGAGCGCGGTTCCACCCGTGCCGTGAAGATGCTGCTCAACAAGCTCGCCGGCAAGCCCTACACCACCGAGTTCCCCATGCCCTCCTTCGACCGCGTCGCCCCCGGTCCGGCCATCACCGATCTGGCTCACACCACCATCGCTCTGGTCACCTCCGGCGGCATCGTGCCCAAGGGCAACCCCGATCACATCGAGTCCTCCTCCGCCTCCAAGTTCGGCCGCTATGACATCAGCTCCTTCGAGGATCTGACCGCTGCCGACCATGAGACCGCTCACGGCGGCTACGATCCGGTCTACGCCAACGAGGACGCCGACCGCGTTCTGCCTGTGGACGTGCTGCGCAAGATGGAGAAGGAAGGCAAGATCGGCGGCATCTATCCCTACTTCTTCACCACCGTCGGCAACGGCACCGCTGTTGCCAGCGCCAAGAAGTACGGCGAGGCCATCGGCAAGGAGCTTCGGGATGCCGGCATTAAGGCCGCCATCCTGACCTCTACGTGAGGCACCTGCACTCGTTGCGGTGCAACGATGGTTAAAGAGATCGAGCGTGCTGGCGTGACCGTGGTGCATATGTGCACCGTCACCCCCATCTCCATGACGGTTGGCGCCAACCGTATTGTCCCCACGATCGCGATTCCTCACCCCCTGGGCAACCCCGCCCTCACCCACGAGGAGGAGTTCGAGCTGCGCTACAAGCTGGTCGAGAAGGCCCTCAAGGCTTTCCAGACTCCCGTGGATGACCAGACCATCTTCGACTGATTTTCCAAATCAGCTCCGAAATCCCCGTCGCCCATTGGGCGGCGGGGATTTTTTCGTGCCGGGAGGATTTACAGGAGAAGGCTCTTTTGGTATCCTTTTTTCAGACTATATTCAGATTCAAGCGGTAGAATGACAAAAACGACTTGATATCGAAGCAAGGAGGGATCGCCATGCGAGTCCTGATCGTCGAGGACGAACACCGTCTGGCCGAGACGCTGAGCCAGATCCTCAAAGAGCAGCACTATCAGACTGACACGGTCCATGACGGGACCGACGGACTGGATTACGCCCTCTCCGGCCAGTATGACCTGATCCTGCTGGACGTGATGCTGCCCCGGCTCAGCGGTTTTGAAGTAGCCCAGCGGCTGCGCTCCGCCCACGTCTCCACCCCCATCCTGATGCTCACTGCCCGGGATGAGGTCAGTGACAAGATCGCCGGGCTGGACTGCGGCGCTGATGACTATATGACCAAGCCCTTTGATACCGGGGAGCTGCTGGCCCGGGTACGGGCCCTGACCCGGCGGCAGGGAGAGGTGCTCTCGGAGAACCTTACGGTCTTTGATCTGACGCTCAATCTGTCCACCCGCTGCCTTGGCTGCGCAGGAAGATCGGTGCGCCTGGGGTTCAAGGAGTTTGATGTGCTCCGCCTGCTTATGGCCGCGCCCCGGGCGGTGGTGCCCAAGGAGGACATTATCTCCAAGGTCTGGGGCATCGAGTCCGACGCGGAGGACAACAATGTGGAGGTCTATATCTCCTTTCTGCGGAAAAAGCTGGCTTTTCTGGGCTCCGGGGTGAGCATCGCCACGGTGCGTAAAGTGGGATACCATCTGGACTTCCCGGGGAACTGAGGAGAACAGTATGCTGAAACGGCTGAGACGGACCTTTATCCTGATCAATATGTTGCTGGTGAGCCTGGTGTTGCTCATCGTCTTCGGCGCACTGATGGGTTCCACCTCCCAGCGCCTTCGGGGCCAGAGTGTGGCTGCCATGCGCGTGGCGCTGAAGTGGCCGGAGGGCGGTCCGACGCCCAGAGTGGAGATCGGACTGCCGCCCATGGAGCGGGAGCCGGAGGGACGGGAGGACCGTGGGCACGGTGAGCGGCAGACGGCCATGATCCCGGTCTTTACTGTAGTGCTGGATGAAGAGGGAAATATGGTCTCCTCCACCCTGGGCGGGAACATTCAGGTGTCTGAAGAGACCCTGGAGCAGGCAGTGGCCCAGGTGTGGGACACCGGGGAGCGGGAGGGGACCATCTCCGGGCTCCACCTGCGCTTTCTGGCGGAGGAGGACGGGGCGGGGAATCTGCACATCGCCTTTGCCGACCTCCGGTGGGAGCAGGAAAACCTGGCTGATCTGGTCCGTAACTCCCTTCTGGTGGGGACGGTGGGCCTGATGGGATTTTTCCTGGTGAGCCTGTTTTTGTCCACATGGGCGTTGCGTCCGGTGGAAAAGGCATGGAAGCAGCAGCGGCAGTTCGTGGCCGACGCCTCCCATGAACTCAAGACCCCGCTCACTGTTATTCTGGCCAATGTGGGTATCGTTCTGGCCCACCCGGAGGACCGGGTGAAGGAGCAGCAAAAATGGCTGAGCTATATCCAGGAGGAGGGGATCCATATGCGGGGCCTGGTGGAGGACATGCTCTTCCTGGCGAAAAACGACGCGGCCCGGGCGCCCCTCCACCCTGCGGAGCTCTCAATGAGCGAGCTGACCATGGGCTGTCTGCTGCCCTTCGAATCGGTGGCCTTTGAGGCGGGAGTGACGTTGGAGAGCCGGATCGAACCGGGGCTCTCCCTCCGGGGGGATGAGGCCCAGCTCCGGCGGCTGGTGATGATCCTGCTGGACAATGCCGTCAAATACGCCGGTGAGGGCGGAAGCGTGGAGCTGACCCTCCTCCGGCAGGGAGACCGGCTGAAGCTGTGGGTCCGCAACACCGGCGAGCCCATTCCGCCGGAGCACCTGCCCCGTCTTTTTGAACGGTTCTACCGGGCGGACAGCTCCCGCAGCAGGGAGCGGGGCGGCTACGGGCTGGGACTGGCCATTGCACAGACCATTGTGGACAGCCACGGCGGCCGCCTGTCGGTGACCAGTTCTGCCGAGACGGGCACCTGCTTTACCGCCCTGCTGCCCACCGCCTGCAAAGGCATCCGGATTTGAAAGAAACAGCGCGCGGACGTGTCTCCCAAACGGGACGCGTCCGCGCTTTTTGTGCCCTGACAGGGGCCGGGCAGCGCAGTCAATAGGAAAAACGCTATTTTTTATGTTTCCTTAAGGGGATTTTAAGGATCAAGGAGAGTCTTTCTAAAAATTCTTCCTGTATGATAAGGGCAGAACAAAGGAGGGAGCTCTATGAAGATCCTGATCCTGACGGGAAAATTCGGTATGGGACACTGGTCCGCCTCCCAGTCGCTGTGCCAGCAGCTCACCCGGGCCTTTCCCCGGGCGGAGGTCCGGGTGGTGGACCTGTTCGCCTACGCCATGCCGGGCGCCTCCGAGGCGCTCTACCGGGCCTTCCATCTGCTGGTCACCTACGGATACGGCCTGTTCAACACCTATTACCGGCTCACTGACCATCTGCCCGCCGACACCGGCTCCCCGCTGGACAGGCCCATGCTGGAGCGGCTGGAGGAGCTGCTGCTGGAGGAGCGGCCCAACGCCGTGGTGGCCACCCACCCCATCTGCGCGGGACTGGTGTCCCGCTTCAAGGAGGAGACAGGGGAGGATCTGCCCCTCATCACCTGCGTCACCGATCTGTCCACCCACAATGAGTGGCTCCACCGGGGGACCGATTGCTATCTGGTGGGCAGCCCCGAGATCAGGGACCGGCTGGCCGCCAAGGGAGTGGAGGAGGAGCGTATCCTGGTCACCGGTATCCCGGTGAAGGAGGAATTCCGGCTTCCCGGCCACCGCCGGGGCGGGGAGAAGCGCCGCCTTCTCATCATGGGCGGCGGACTGGGACTGCTGCCCCGGAAGGACCGGTTCTACGAGGCCCTGAACGGCCTGCCCGGGGTGGAGACCACCATGATTGCCGGGAACAACCGGAAGCTGTACCACCGGCTCCATGGACGGTATGAGCACATCGAGGTGGTGGGCTTTACCGACCGGGTGTGGGACTATATGGCACAGGCCGACCTGATGCTCACCAAACCCGGCGGTATCACCGTGTTTGAGGCCATCTTTTCCGAACTGCCCCTGCTGCTGTGGGAGCCATTTTTGCAGCAGGAGAAGAACAATGCCCGCTTCCTGCTCCGGGCGGGCCTGGCCCGGTCGGCGGCCAAGGAGTCGGAGGAATGCCTGGAGGCCATCCGGACACTGATCTATGACGACCATGCGCTGGAACAGATGGCGGAGCGGATGCGCGGAAGAAAGGAAGCACTGGAGTCTCAGGCGCTGGACCGGGTGCTGGACGCCATGGTGCACAAGAGGGAGGTGTACGCGTGATGAGCGGAAAAAAAGGCGTGATTCTTCGGCGTGCGCTTGCCGCGGCCGGACTTGTGGCCGCCTGCGGGGCGGTCTGCCGGGTATTGTCCGGCCTTTGCCGCGGAAGAAAACGGAGGCAATGACCGTGTGGGGAAGAAAACATCTGCTGGGCGGTATTCTGCTGCTGGCCCTGATGGCGGCCACCGCCTGGCTGCTGCTGCGGGACCAGCCTCTCTCCGCTCTGCTCCTGGTGCTGGGGCATACAGACACCGGATATCTGCTGCTGGGCCTGGGGCTGATGTTCCTGTTTGTGGGCTGTGAGGCCATGTGCAGCCGCCTGGTCCTGAGGCGGCTGGGCTGCCGGGTGACTTGGCGGCAATGCCTGGGGTATTCCTTCGCGGGGTTTTACGTCAGTTCCATCACCCCCTCAGCTACTGGGGGACAGCCGGCCCAGATCTACTATATGTCCCGGGACGGGATACCTGCCGCCCACGGGGCCCTCAATATGATGCTCATCGCCGTGTGCTATCAGGTAACGGTGCTGGGATATGCCCTGACAGCCTGGCTGGCCCTGCCGGAGCTCCGCACCGCCCTGGGCGGCGGCATGGAGTGGCTGCTGCTGTACGGCGGCGGGGTGATGCTCTTCCTTACGGTCGGGATGCTGGTGATGATGTTCCTGCCCGGCCCGGCCAACGCCCTGACCAGGGGTGTGCTGGCCCTGCTGGCGGCGGTGGGGGTGGTCCGGGACCGGGAGGTGGCCGAGGAGAAGCGGAAAAAGCAGCTGGCGGCCTATGCCGCCGGGGCCCGGTGCCTGCGGGGACACCCGGAGCTGCTGCCCATGCTGCTGCTTCTTACCGCGGCACAGCTGACGGCCCTCTTCGCGGTGCCTTATGTGGTCTGTCTGGCGTTTGGACTGCGGGGGGAGGGGCTGCCCATCTTTCTGGGTACCCAGGCCCTGGTGACACTGGCGGTCTCCTCCCTCCCGCTGCCGGGGGCGGTGGGCCCCGCCGAGAGCGGCTTTGTCCGGGCCTTCACGCCCCTCTTCGGCGCCGGGCTGGTCACCCCCGCCATGCTGGTGAGCCGGGGCATCAGCTTTTACGCCTTCCTGCTCATCAGCGGCTGCGTCACTCTGGCGGTCCACCTGAGAGGCAGCGCGAAGCGGGTTGACGCAGGCAGAGAAAAGCAGAATCTCCGGAAGCACACGGTTTCCAGGTGCAAAGCGCCCCAAACTGTGGTACAATAGCTTCACTTGGCGAGCTGC
>Ga0129306_1002860_pt1 | contig 14213 bp, 13 predicted proteins | sample P827metagenome_FD_94438 | JGI IMG/M metagenome (GOLD analysis project Ga0129306, IMG submission 94438) | Capybara group fecal microbial communities from Wisconsin, USA - P827 metagenome | ecosystem: Host-associated > Mammals > Digestive system > Large intestine > Fecal | place: USA: Wisconsin...
CACCTGGCGCCCATCGCCGTCCTGGTCCTGTCGAGGACCCAGAGGAGCGAGCCGTGCTTTTCCTTTTCGCGCATCGTCTCGACAAGCTCGAGGTTCCTGCGCGAGGAGGAATCGATGACCAGGTACTCTCCGCCCGCGTAGGGCCGTATCTCCGTGATGAGCTCGCAGGTGTTTTTCTGCGTGTCGTAAAGGTACTGCATGACCGCGCCCGCGGCGATCATCCCCTCCGGGAAATCCTTAAGCCCGAGCGCCTCGACCGAGGCCGCGTGGAAATGCGCCGTCAGGAGCCGCTGGCAGCTGTCATCCGAAAAATAACTGTCTCCCGGGTAGCTGACCGCGACGCTCCGCATGCCGAACAGGCCTTCCCTGGTCGCGCCGCTCATCTCGAACGCCGGGTTCAGAAGGATCTCGGAGGGATTGAACTGGTTCAGGGTATCCTGCAGCTGGCGCACGGAGTCCGCCTCCGTGACGAAGAAATCGCCCGTGCTGATATCCGCCGCGCAGATACCGAAACGGCCCGCCGCGTAGACGACGCCGGCGAGGAAGTTGTTCTTCCCCTCCTCGAGCGCCGCGGCAGCCGTGATCGTGCCGGGCGTCACGACCTTGATGACTTCACGCTTGACAAGTCCCTTCGCGAGCTTCGGGTCCTCCATCTGCTCCGCGACGGCGACCTTGTAGCCCTTTTTCACAAGGCGGGCAATATAGCCGTCCGCCGCGTGGAACGGGACGCCGCACATGGGGGCGCGCTCCTCAAGGCCGCAGTCCTTGCCGGTCAGCGTGAGCTCGAGCTCGCGCGAGGCGGTCTTCGCGTCCTCAAAGAACATCTCATAAAAATCACCCAGACGGTAAAAAAGGATACAGTCCGGGTAAGCCTTATGAGTCTCAAGATAATGCGTCATCATCGGTGACATGGAAGAAGCCAATTGATATCCCTCCTCCGGACCGGCCGCGCGGCCGGTCCTTAAAGCGGCAAAGCCAGCGGGCACGGCCAGGAGCGTCAGCCCTTCAGCCTGCCCATATAATAGAATCCCTTGGATTCCGTAAGCTCCACATCGACGATCTCCCCGACAAGGGAGGCATCGCCCTCAAAATGCACCATCAGGTTGTTTCCGAGCCTGCCCGTGAGCCAGCCCGGCATATGGTCGTTCAGGCCTTCCACGAGGACCTTCGCGGTCTCTCCCTCGCCGCGGTCGGCGACGCTGCCCGCCAGCTCCGAAACGAGCGCGAGGAGGCGCTTCATGCGCTCCGCGGTCACATCCTCCGGCACCTGGTCTTCGTAGGAGGCAGCCGGCGTGCCGGTGCGCCTGGAATAGATAAAGGTGAACGCGGACTGGAAGCGGCACGCGCGGATCACGTCGAGCGTGTCCTCGAAGTCCTCGTCCGTCTCGCCGGGGAAGCCGACGATGATGTCCGTCGTGAGCCCGATGTCCGGGACGGCCTCCCGGATGCGCCGCACGAGGTCGAGATAGCTTTCCTTCGTGTAGTGCCGGTTCATGCGCTTTAAGAGGCGCGTGCTTCCGGACTGCAGCGGAAGATGCAGGTGGTGGCACACCTTCGGCTCTTCCCTGATCACCCGGATCAGGTCGTCCGAAAGGTCCTTCGGGTGAGGTGTCATGAAGCGGACGCGCTCAAGCCCGGGGATCCTCGAGACGCGGCGCAGAAGGTCCGCGAAGCTCACCGGGATCTCCAGCGTTTTCCCGTAGGAATTCACGTTCTGCCCGAGGAGCATGACCTCCTTCACGCCGTCGTTCACGAGCGCGCGGATCTCGTCGATGATCTCCTCCGGCTCGCGGCTCCTCTCCCGCCCCCTGACGTACGGGACGATGCAGTAGGTGCAGAAGTTGTCGCAGCCGTACATGATGTTCACGCCGGATTTGAAGCTGTATTTCCTGCGGACCGGCATATGGTCCGCGTACTGGTCCGGCGTTTCGGCCGTGTCGAAGACGCGCTCGCGCCCTGTGAGGCTCGCGTAGAGCAGCTCCGGGAACTTCCAGAAATTGTGCGTGCCGAAGACCAGGTCCACGAACGGGTAGCGCTGCCGGATCCTGAGGACCTCGTCCTTCTCCTGCATCATGCAGCCGCAGATCCCGATCAGCATGTCCGGGTTTGCCTTTTTATAGCGTTTCACCTGGCCCAGGTGGCCGTAAAGCTTCTCGTTTGCGTTCTCCCGGACCGTGCAGGTGTTGAAGAGGAGGATGTCGGCGTTCTCGCTTTCCGTTTCCTCCGCCCCGATCTCCGTGAGGATCCCGGAAAGCTTCTCGGAGTCCCTCGCGTTCATCTGGCAGCCCATGGTCATGATATGGTAGGTCGGGCGCCTTCCGGAAGCCTCCGTGCGCTCCGCCGTCGTTTTTTTCAGCGCCTCGATAAAGAGACGCTGCTTTTTTTCTTCTTCTGTATTGCGGGTATATGTCATTTGTGTTTCCTTAAAACCTGTTTCCTTTATTATATTGGGGCTACCGGCAGACGGCCGTCAGCCGCACGTGAAGGTCCCATCCTCCGTGACGACCATGCTGACCGGGAGGTCATGCGCTTCTTTCGGGACCTCCCTCCCGAGCTGGAACGAGTAGCACACGCCGGCAAGGAGATTCCCCGGATGCGCCGAAAAGTACGCGTCGTAAAAGCCTCCGCCGTAGCCCAGGCGCCCGCCGTTTCTTCCGAAGGCAAGACCGGGGACCAGCACAAGGCTTCCCTCCGCCGTGTACTCCGGGCAGTGATCCTTCGGCTCCCGGATCTGCATGCAGCCCTCCTCCAGGTCGTCAAAGGACCGGATGAGGCGGAACACCATCCGGTCTCCGAGGACCTTCGGCACCGCGACGCGGGCTCCTTCGGAAAGAAGCGAAAGGATCGCGCCGTCCAGGGAGACCTCGTCCTTCATCGCGCAGTAAAGGAGGACCGGGCGGTCCGTCCTTCCGCGCGCAAGGTCCAGGACCCGGGCGCAGATCTCCCGGTCTGCCGCGCGTTTCCTGTCCTCCGGAAAAACCCTTCTAAGCGCCTTCATTTCCCTTCTAAGCGCCTGCTTTTCCGTCTTCATTCCGCCCTGCGCTCTCCCGTCGGGGTAAGCTCGTGCATATAGGCGTCAAAATCGAAATCCGAGATCCGGCTCGCCTCGAAGAGCGTTCCGACGTCCTCGCCGCGGATGATCCGCCCGAGGATGGACATGTCCGCGCCGCTCGCGATGATCATGTCCGCGCCGCTCTTGCAGGCGATCTGGGCAGCCTTGAGCTTCGTCTGCATGCCGCCGGAGCCGATGTCCGTCGTGCTGGACTCCTTGCCCATATGGAGGAGCGTCGGCGTGACGGCCTGCACCACGGAGATGAACTCGGCGTCCGGGTTCACGTTCGGGTCGTCAGAATAAAGCCCGTCGATATCGGAAAGAAGGACCAGGAGGTCCGCCCCGATCAGGGAGCTCACAAGCGCGGAAAGGCGGTCGTTGTCGCCGAAACGGATCTCGTAGGTGGATACGGTATCGTTCTCGTTGACGACCGGCACGGTCCCAAGCCTCAGAAGCTCGTTGAAGGTGTTGTGCGCGTTCGCGCGCGCTTCCTCGTCCTGCATGGTGTAGCGGGTCAGGAGGATCTGCGCCGCGGTCATGTTGTACTCCGCGAAGAGACGCTGGTAGACCATCATGAGCCGCGCCTGGCCGATGGCGGAAAATGCCTGCTTCTCAGCAAGCGTACGGACCTTGCCCTTTACGGACATCGCCTGTTTGCCGGCGGCGACGGCACCCGAGGATACAAGGACGACCTCGATGCCCATGCCCTTCAGGTCACTGATCTGGCGCACCAGCTTCTCGATCTTTTCGATATTGATGGAACCGGTTTCCGGGTGCGTGATGGTCGATGAACCGACCTTGATGACGATCCGCTTTTTATCGCGGAGCTTTTCGCGCAGCGTGCTGCTCATAAGCGTCCTCCTTTATTCCCGGCATGAAAGCATGCCGGATCTCCTTTGTACCTGGCATGAAGGCATGCCGGATCTTCTTTAAAAACCTGCCGCCGCGGACAGCACCCGCGGCGGCATCCGAATATGTTATTTTATCGTGTTAAGCCCGTTTCGTCAAATCCTGCCGGGCGTCATTCCGCCAGTTTCGTCAAGTCCTGCCGGCGTCATTCCTCCTGCGGCGCGTATTTCCGGATGACGGCCTCCGCGACCTTCAGCCCGTCCATCGCGGCGCTCGTGATCCCGCCGGCGTATCCGGCGCCCTCACCGCAGGGATAAAGCCCGCGGACTCCGGCCTCCAGATTTTCATCCCGCGGGATGCGGACCGGCGAGGAGGTCCTTGCCTCCACGCCCGCAAGCACCGCGTCCGGGCGCGAGAAGCCGCGGATCTTCCTTCCGAAGGCCTCGATCCCCTCCTTCACCGCGCCGGCAATATACTCAGGGAGGACCTCGTTCAGGTCCGCGAACGCGTACTGTCCGCGGAAGCAGGGGCGGACTCCGCCGAAGCCGGTGCTCTTACGCCCCTCGCGGAAGTCTCCGTAAAGCTGGACAGGGACGGCGCCGTTCCCCGCGCGGAAGGCCGCCGCCTCGAGCCGTCTCTGGAATTCGATCCCGGCAAGAGGACCCTCTCCCCCGAAGTCGCCCGGATCCACCTGGGCGATCACCGCGGCGTTCGCGTTCTCTCCCGCGCGGCCGTGGTAGCTCATCCCGTTCACGCAGGTCCTGCCCTCCTCGCTCGAAGCGTCGACAACGTAGCCTCCGGGACACATGCAGAACGTGTATACCGCGCGGCCGTCCGAGGCCTTCGCGGTCAGCTTGTAGGGCGCGGGAGAAAGGAAGTCCGCCTCCTTTTCCCCGTACTGGGAAACGTCGATCATATGCTGCGGGTGCTGGATGCGCACGCCGACCGCAAAGGACTTCGGCTCAAGCGTGACGCCGTCCGAAAGAAGGTTCCGGAAGGTGTCCCGCGCGGAATGGCCTGTCGCGAGTATGAGGACCTCGCAGGGGATGGTCTCAGTACCTGTCCTCACCGCGGCGATCCTTCCGTTTTCCGTAACGATGTGCTCGAGCCTCGTTTTGAAGCGCACCTCGCCGCCGAGCGCGGTGATCTCCTCCCGCATGGCGGTGACGATCCCGACCAGCCGGTCCGTCCCGACGTGGGGCTTCTGCTCGTAGAGGATCTCCTGGTCTGCGCCGAACCGGACGAAGGTCCTTAAGACCTCGCGGTTCCGCCCGGCACTGTCCTTCACCAGCGTGTTGAGCTTCCCGTCGGAGAAGGTCCCCGCGCCGCCCTCGCCGAAGGAGACGTTGGACTCAGGGTCAAGGGGGGCATTTCCCTCCCAGAAGGCCTCCACCGTTTTCCGGCGGTCCGACGCGCATTCGCCGCGTTCAAGGACCAAAGGCCGGAAGCCTGCGCGCGCGAGCGAGAGCCCGGCAAAGAGCCCCGCGGGCCCGGTGCCGACGACGACGGGCCGGTGAGGGAGCGGCATGCTGCCGTGCTCCGGAAGCCGGTACGGGATCTCCGTATGGCGCGTGACCCGCTTGTCGCGGCACCTCTTCAGGGCGCGTTCCTCATTCTTAAGCCGGACGTCGACCATATAGACGTAAAGGATATCGTCCTTTTTTCTCGCGTCTATGGATCTCCGCGCGATATCTATGGAGAGAAGCTCCTCCTCCCGGACCTTCAGGCAGGAAAGGACCTTCTTTTTCAGGGCGTCCGGCCCGTGATGGACCGAAAGCGCGATGGGGTTGATCCTTAACATCCGCGCCTCCTCAGACCGTCTCGCCGGTCATGGCGTGGTGCTCCTCGCGGAGAGCGTCGTAAAGCTCCGCAAGCGTCCAGGAGGCGTTCCCCTCCGTGAGGAAAGCCTTCAGGGGGATATGGATGTCTTTCCTTCCGAGAGCGTCGATAAAGCTTCCGGCAAGCCCGGAAGGGACCCTGCAGAAAACGAGGACAGGCTGGTTCATGGAAAGGAGGGCCGTGCCTGAAGGCCTGAAGCTGCCTTCAGGAGCGTTCCCGGTGTCCTTAAGCCCGGCGATCTCTCCGACCTTTCTCCCGAGGTCCGCGGGTCCCGCGGTATGAAGGCGGATCTTCCCGAGCGCGCAGAGGACCGGGATCTCGGGGATCCTTTTCCCCTCCGGCAGATAGAGAATGAGCGCGCCGTTCGATCCGCCCTTTTTCTTGTTCATGTTTGCCGCCATCACTGTACCATCCTTCCGATCGTATTTCACGTTTCCCGGGCCTGCCCGTTCTCCGGCATTATATCAGAAAAAAGGCCTGACAGGAACCTGTCAGGCCGGTAAGCACGGGTGAAAGGACACAAAGCCTTACTCCATGTAGCTGTCGATATATTTCTCGTAGATCGTCTTGTAGTAATCCGCGCCGATGAACTTCAGGTAGTCCTGGAAGGAAATGAAATCTCCGTCGTAGCCCTCATCGGTGCCGTTCTCCTTCATATACTTCAGGAGCTTTAAGAGCGTCGCGGTCTGCGCGAACAGGAGGCTTACAGGGAAGGTGATGATCTTGTAGCCAAGCTTCCCGCAGTCCTCCGCGGTCAGGCCGTCGTTGATGCCCTTGTTCGCGTAAAGCCCGAGGTGGATGGGGCCCTTGACGAGCGGCGGGAGCTTTTCCAGCTCGTCCCTCGTCTTCGGAAGGATCTTTACCATATCCGCGCCGGCATCCATGTACGCGTTCGCGCGCTCGACCGCCTCCTCGAACGGGGCGTCGGTACGGGCGACGATCAGGAGGCTCGGATCCTCACGCACAGCGACTGCAGCCTTGATCTTGCCGACCATCTCCTTCATGGAGATCAGTTCCGGAGCCTTGATGAACGGGCAGTTCGGCGGCTGCTTCTGGTCCTCGATGAACAGGCCGCCGATCCCGGTCTTTTCATACTCCTTGATGGTACGGATCACGTTCAGGGCGCTGCCGTAGCCGCCCTCCGCGTCCGCGAGGATCGGGATATCGACCGCGTTGCACATCTTGGTGAGGACGTCGACCGTCTCGCTCAGCGTCAGCTGTCCGGTGTCCGGCTGGCCGAGGATGCAGCCGTGCATGCCGTAGCCGGTGGTTCCCGCGACTTTAAAACCGGCGGCCTCGATGCATCTCGCGCTCAGCGCGTCATAGGCGCCCGGGGCTACAAGATAGTCGTTTTCCGCAAGCAGCTTGCGGAGCTTTCTTGCCTGGATACTCATAAAAGCACCTCTTTTCTCCTGTATGAAACTTGATGTTATTCAATTCCATCTTCTATTATATTTTCTTTGTTGGTTAATTCCAGTTTGCAAAGCAAACGGAATCATGCGCGTTTTTCATGGATATCCGGGAAAAACCGGAACAGGATGCATGGATCCGGATATCAGATCCCTGCATCCCGCTTCAGCCCTTCTCCTCCAGCGCGCGCATGGAGTTCAGGATCGCGAGCACGGTGACGCCGACGTCGCCGAACACGGCTGCCCAGAGGTTCGCCATGCCGAGGGCGCCGAGGATGAGCACCGCGGCCTTTACGATCAGCGCGAAGGCTACGTTTTCCTTCACGATGCGGAGCGTCTTCCTTGCGATCCGAACCACCGACGCGATCTTCCGGATATCATCGTCCATGAGGACGATGTCGGCAGCCTCGATGGCCGCGTCCGAGCCGAGGCTCCCCATGGCGATGCCGACATCGGCCCGCATGAGGACCGGGGCGTCGTTGATCCCGTCGCCGACGAAGCCGACCCTGTGGCGGCCGTCGCTCTCCTTAAGGAGCGCTTCGATCCGTTCGACCTTGCCGGCAGGAAGAAGCCCGCTGTGGAACTCGTCGATGCCGGTCTCCGCCGCCACCGCCGCCGCTGCCTCCTCACGGTCCCCGGTCAGCATGACGGTCTTCCGTACGCCGATGGATTTCATGCGGAGGACCGCCTCCCGGGCGCCCTCCTTGACCGTGTCAGAGATCACGATGCTGCCTAGAAAGCTTCCGCCCGCTGCCGCGTGGATCACAGTGCCTGAGGGGTGTTCCTCCCCGGTGGCGATCCCTTCCGCTTCCATGAGCTTCCGGCTTCCTAAAAGGAGCTCCCTTCCGTCGACCGTGACGCGGATGCCGCGGCCCGCGGTCTCGTGCGCCTCGCCCACGCGCGTAAGGTCAGGCGTCTTTCCGTACGCTGCGAGCACCGACCGCGCAATCGGGTGCGTGGAGCTGCTTTCTCCGAGCGCCGTGAGCTCCAGAAGCTCATCCCTTGTAAGTCCGCCCTCTTTTGACGGAAGGACCTCCGTCACGCGGAATTCGCCCTTCGTGAGCGTTCCGGTCTTGTCAAAGACCACGGTGGTCATGCTGGCTGCGGCCTCAAGATAGTTGCTTCCCTTCACAAGGACCCCGATCCTCGACGCGGCACCGATGCCGCCGAAGAAGCCGAGCGGTACGGAGATCACAAGCGCGCAGGGGCAGGACACGATCAGGAAGATGCAGGCCCTGTGGATCCAGCCGCCGAACGGCTGTCCGAGGACAAGGGGCGGTACGGCTGCCAGGAGCACGGCGCCGGCCGTCACCAGCGGCGTATACCAGCGCGCGAAACGGGTGATAAAGTTCTCGAGGCGTGCCTTCCTTTCGCTTGCCGTCTCGACGAGCTCAAGGATCTTCGCGACGGTGGAGTCCTCGTACACCTTTGTCGTGCGGACGCGGAGCGTTCCGTCCCCGTTCACGCAGCCGCTGATCACCTGGTCCCCTGCTGAGACAAGGCGCGGGACGGACTCTCCCGTCAGCGCCGCGGTGTCGAGGAAGGACTCCCCCTCGATGACCACGCCGTCCAGCGGGATGCGCTCTCCCGGCCGGATCAGGATCACACTGCCTACCCCGACCTCATCCGGGTCCGTCTCCTCGACGGCGCCGTCCGTCTCGACATTCGCGTATTCCGGGGCGATCTCCATCATCTCGCTGATCGACCGGCGCGACTTGCCGACGGCATAGCCCTGGAAGAGCTCCCCGGTCTGGTAGAACAGCATGACGGCGCAGGCCTCCGCGTACTCCCCGATGCAGAACGCCGCGATGGTCGCGACTGTCATGAGGAATTTTTCGTCGAACACGTTCCCGTTCCGGATGTTCTTAAACGCGCCAAGGATGATGTCGTATCCGACGATGAGGTAAGGAACCATGAACATCACGGTGAGCGCCGCTCCGGGAAGCCGGGCGAACGCCCCGGACTTCAGAAGGATAAGGAGCGGGAAAAAGAGAACTGCGGCGATGATCACACGCCGCAGGAGTTTCTTCAGTTTCTTTGACATGGCGGTCAGAGCTCCACCTCAAACTCGGCTTCCGCCTTCTTGCCGGCCTTCACTGCCGCCGCAAGGACCTCCTCGAACGCCTCGTCGGCCGCTTCCAGGGTAAACTTCTGGGTCAGGAAATTGACCTTCGCGTCAATGACGCCGTCCACCTTCTTAATGGCAGCCTCGACCTTCGCGGCGCAGTTTGCGCAGTCGATCTCGCATTTGAATTTCTTTTTCATGGGGCCTCCTCCTTTTATTCTGTCACGTTCCGTTATGCGGAAGCGGGTCTTACTCTTCGATGTGTTCCCTGCCCTGCCCGATGATGGTCCGGACGTGGTCGTCCGCCAGGGAATAGATCACGGTCTTTCCGTCCCTCCGGGACTTGACAAGCCGCGCGTTCTTTAAGATCCTCAGCTGGTGCGAGATCGCGGACTGTGTCATGCCGAGCGCCCCGGCGATGTCGCAGACGCAGATATCGTCCGCGAAAAGCGCGAACAGGATGCGCATGCGCGTGGAGTCGCCGAATACCTTGAAAAGCTCGGCGAGGTCATAGAGCTCGTCCTCCGAGGGCATACGGCCGCTGACCTCAAGCACCTTGTCCTGGTGCGGCTCGAAGACCTCGCAGTGCTCTGCGCCGGGCTCCGGGATATAGCTGTGTTCCTTGTGATGTGGGATCTGCATGCTGCTTTTAAATATCCTTTCATGTATCTGAACATTTGAACATTTGCTCATATGTTTGATTTAAATATAGCACTCTCCGCGAGGAAGTCAATCCCGTTCCTGAAAAACAGACAAAAAAAACCGGGAGCTTACGCTCCCGGGATCCAGACCCCGTCCGCGCCGACGTAATAGCCGTCCGGCGTCCGTGTATTCGTGCACATGGCTCCGCTGGAGCCCATATAGTACCAGAGATCCTTCCATTTGACCCAGCCCGTGACACGGTAGCCCTGCTCGTCAAAAAAGTACCAGCAGTTCTCGATCATCATCCAGGTGCTCACCGGGAACTGCCCGTCGGGGGACGCGTACCACCAGCCGCCGTCGTCGCGGTGCCAGCCGGTCTTGATGTGGGCCGGGGCCTGGTCAAAGGTCTTCTGCTCATGGTATTCCGCCCAGATGCTGTCGGACCAGTCGCTCCACCCGCTCTTTCCGTCCTCAAAGATCGCGCGGACGCGGAAGCTGTAGTACCCGGTCTGCGCGATGTGGGGAGCCATGTCATACTTCCCCGCCTTCACGCGGGCGGAAAACACCGGGGTCTCGTAAAGCCTGAGCTGCACCTCGTAGCGGCTGGCGCCGTCTGACGCCGCCCAGTTGGCTTCGTAGCTGTTCCACCACAGACGGCGGTATACGAGGACCTTGTGCGAGGTGTTCCCCTGCGCCGCCTGCTCGTCGGCGTAGGCCCTTGCCTCCGCGTCCCTCGCCGCCTGCTCCGCCTCGGAAATGACAGGCTCGAAGCTGTCGCCTCCGACTGCCGGAAGGCGCACGGTGATCTCGTAGAAGGAACCGCTTTCCGTGATCTTTGAGGATACGAAGGACGCGTTCAGCCCGCTGACGGACACGGCGCCTCTGCCTGTCGTCGTAAAGCGGTAATCGTCCTCCGCCTCGAGGATGATGACGGCCTCCGGGATAGGAAGGCCTGTTGGAGACCAGCGTGCAGAGATATCGGAACACCTCGTAATCGTAGGAATGGATGTTCCTGGCGATGAACGCGCCGCTCCCGATGTTTCCGGAAATGCGGAGCCTGTACCCGCCAGTCTGGCTGTCTGCCGTGAGGTTCAGGATCGGCGTCTCCTTGTTGTCCGCGAGCGCGCTGTAGGTGATCCCGTCCCTGTAAAGGTGGAAGATCCTCTGCCCGTTGGCGACGCTCTGGATACGGGAGTTGAACGTGTTCAGCATGTCAAGGCAGCCGGCAAAGTTCTGCTCGTATCCGTGGATAAAACGCATGGGGGACTGGATACGCTGGTCAAGGATGACCTGGCCCTCCTGCTTCCAGACACCGTCGCTGTCCACGAAATATCCGTCGGGCGTCATACGGTCGCGGAGCATGCTGCCGTCATCCAGCTGGAAACGGCTCACGCCGCTTTCCTTGATCCAGCCCGCCGCGTATGCCGGAACCGCCGGCACAAGAAGGGCGAGCGCAAGGAACAGCGCCCCCGCGGTCCTCCTTAAACAGGATAAGCTTTTTCTCATTTCAGGTAACCTGCCTTTCTAAGGTACTCAAAGATCTTGTTCATCGAGGTCCGCCACGTTCCGTCTCCGTACTCTGCTTCATATTCTGCCTTGAGGCGGTCGGTGACCTCCTTGACTGCTTTCTTCAGTGCTTCGTCGCCTTCCGGAAGCTTTTCACCGTAATTCGCGACGGTCAGGGCGTTCAGGACATCCTCCTCATTCTTAAAGGACCGGACCAGGCTTTCCATGTCGGTGTCGACGCCGTCCTGCGCCATGTCCGCGTAGGCAAACACCGCCTCCCTCAGATAGAATGCCGAAAGATCCTTCGGGATCCGGATATTGTAGGCGATGTTGTTCATCGCGTGTACCCACTGCCGGTCATTCATGTGGTTTCCGGTCTTCAGCCATGTGATGGTCTGCCGCATCGCGGTCACCTGCTCGTCCACGCTGTCCATATGCGCGGACTCCGAGGAGGCGTCCGTACCGGGAAGCGTCGAATCGTCCGCGATTGTGATATCGCCCATTTCGTCGGCGACGTCCTGCGTTTCGAACGGCTGGACGTCCGCGTCCTTTCCGGCGAACGTCTCGTCGACCACTTCCTTCACCTTTCCCTTGAGGATAAGCTCCGGACGCTTCGCGGCGATGTAGTACTCATATTCGGACATATACTTCGCGCCGCCGATCTCATTCAGGAGCTCTGCCGCAAGCTCGTCGATCTTCGCCTCGTTCAGGCTCACGCTCGTTGCGGGAGGTACGTCCGAATGGTCCTCGGTATGGCTGAACTCATACCAGAAATCAGATTTCCCGGCATCCGGGTACATGAGATGCAGGAAATCCTTCGCCGCTTTCATGCGTCTTGAGTCAAGACTGAAAAGGAAATTCTCATAGTCGTCCATGCGGCTCGAGTTGCTCCCGAGCGAAAGTATGCCGCGGACCTCGTCCCATTTCTGGCGCATGGCTTCCTCCGAGCCCGCCCCGCTGAAGATCTCCGGCTTCCGGCTGATCTGCGTGATCATGCCCTGGAGACGCCACTGCTCGTCGTTGATGTTGATATTGTAAAACTTGAAGCATGGAAGGTCCGGCTCACCGTAAACATAGTCGGAGCACATCATGCCAAGCCCCCAGAAGCTCTGGACCGCGGCGGCTGTGAAGGCCCGTTCGCTTCTCGCAAAGGCGTACATGGGATACGGAATGATCTGGCATCCGTATTCCGGATTGTCGATCGGGAACTTGCATACGCCGTTGACGATACCTGCGACATAGATGTACGGGTGCCCGTTTTCCACCTGCATGTCAAATGCGTACGGGCTGTGGGAATCGATCAGGGCATTTGCCACCTTGAATTCCTTTTTCTCTCCCCCTCCGCCGGAAAGGATCCTTGTCCGGAAATCCATATCAAGGGATGTGACCTCCTTTCCGTCCGCGTTGATGTTCATGGCCTCGTTCGAGATCAGGAAACGGTTGGAGTCAAAATTGAAATCGAAGCCCTCGACCTTTCTTTCACTTGTTTTGATCAGGTTGAACCAGCTGGGTCTGGACAGGAAATTGAACTGTACGCCGTCCGACAGCCTTGCTACCTTTCCGTTCTTCAGATTCAAGCGCGCTGAGCTCCATGCGCATGCGCCCCTTCTTCAGGGCCGGTTCCTTATTAAGCCCGGCGTACCGGTAATTCAGCTCGTCCGCGCACTGCCCGAAGGCGGAACGCGGGGAGACCTCCCTCAGCTGGTCAAGACTCACGCTTTCCCAGAAGGGATCCCTGTCGGGAAGCACCACGATCCCCTTCGCGGGAATGCTCCCGCGGCTCCGTACGTCCAGGCGCTCCGGGACCCGAAGCTCCTTTTTCAGTTCGTTCATCCGCTCGCAGAAGGACCAGAGCTCCGCTTCCGTGAGCTTTTCCTGCAGGTTGTCCCGGACCGTCTGCTCGTCCATCGCAAGGATCCGTTCTGCTGTTGAAGCACGCATGAAAAGCATCTCTCCTGGCTTCGGCATGAAACGGCGTCCGTGCGGAAGGTCCTCAGCGGAAAACGTACCGAAGGAAAAACCGGTGCTGCTGATGTTTACGCCCGCAAGGGCCAGCCTCCCGGCCTTTTCCTCTTCAAGAAAATGAAGCGCGTTCCCGCCGGGGATGGTGTTTCCGCAGAGCCAGTTTACGGCCTGCAGGTCCGAAACGCTTCTGATCACGTCCGCCTCGCGCACGGTTACGGAACGTCCCCGGGGGCCTGCGCTGTCCTCTGCGGAGGGAGCATTTTCAGTATCCCTTCCGGGAGTGCTCACGCTGACGCCCAGAAGCTCCTCGACCTTGCGGAACGCGTCCCCGCGCCCTTCCAGGCTGCTTCCCGGCTTCAGATGCGCCACCCTGCATCTTGAGAGGCAGAGCTCCGTGTAGAACTCGTCCTGCAGATACTCCGAAAGCGCCGTCCGGAACCCGGGATTCCTTAAAAGTGCCCTTCCCCTCGGATCAGGGAAGTCATCCCGCTGCATGATATCCCCGAGAAGTCCGAAAAGCTTCGGACAGCCGGAGGGATTCTTTGCGAGCGTCTCAAGCGTGCCGCGCACGTCTGTCTGTGACTGGAGCGCGTACGGCACAAGACCGTTCTCGTGGAAGTAGCGGAAGATCCCGGAGTATTCCGGTGCTTTTTCCCCGGAGCGCTTTACGGCATCCGCGGCAGATTCCGGTACATTCCGGAAACAGCCGAGCAGCAGTTCGTCTTCGGTCATCTCCGCCCTCCTTTCCTGTGTCATTTTAAACGCCGGAAGCCTTGTTTCATAACTGCCGGCATTGATTCTTCATTCTGTAAACCAATAATAACAGGAGAAGTGATACTAAAGTGACACTGAAGGAGAACCTGGCGGATCTCCCGGACTGCTTGAA
>Ga0129306_1002861_pt1 | contig 14213 bp, 8 predicted proteins | sample P827metagenome_FD_94438 | JGI IMG/M metagenome (GOLD analysis project Ga0129306, IMG submission 94438) | Capybara group fecal microbial communities from Wisconsin, USA - P827 metagenome | ecosystem: Host-associated > Mammals > Digestive system > Large intestine > Fecal | place: USA: Wisconsin...
AGGTAGTCGTTGACGGTGACGATGTGCACGCCTTCGCCGGTCAGGGCGTTGAGGTAGGACGGCAGCACGGCGACCAGCGTTTTGCCTTCGCCTGTCTTCATCTCCGCGATGCGCCCCTGATGCAGCACGACGCCGCCGATGAGCTGCACGCGGTAGGGGTAGAGCCCGATGACGCGCTTTGCCGCCTCGCGCACGGTGGCGAACGCCTCGGGCAGGATGTCGTCCAGCGTTTCGCCGTCCGCAAGGCGCTGCTTGAACTCCGGCGTCTTGGCCTGAAGCTCCGCGTCGCTCATGGCGGCGTACTGATCCGCCATCGCCTCGATCTTGTCGACGATGGGGTAGATGCTCTTGAGCTCGCGCTCGCTGTAGGTGCCGAATAGCTTGGTGAAGAGACCCATGATGTATTTACTTCCTTTCCGGATGATGCACAAAATAAGATCTATATAGTATAGCACGCCGGATTGCAATATGCAAACGCATTTGTGTGAACGTATTGTAAAATGTGGCGCGGCGGCGCGAAATAAGGCTTTTTCCGCAATGCGTCTTGCATATTATGTGCACTTGTGCTAAAATCAAATTCGATATACCCAGAATGTTTGTATAATACGGGGAGGTACGCGATGAAACTGCATTTTTATGGCGCCGACCGGATGGTTACGGGCTCCTGTCACTGCGTGGAGATCAACGGCAAGCGGATCCTCGTGGATTGCGGTTTGCAGCAGGGACGCGACGAGATGAACAACGAGCTGCTGCCCTTCCCTGCGAACGCCGTGGACTATGTTCTCGTCACCCACGCCCACATCGACCACTCCGGCCGCCTGCCGCTGCTGGTCAAGCAGGGCTTCCAGGGCGAGATCCTCACCACGCGCCTGACCGCGCGCCTGCTGGAGATCATGCTGCTCGACTCCGCCAACATCCAGGAGAGCGAGGCGGCGTATGAGAACCGCAAGGGAGAGCGCGCGGGGCGCGCTCATGTGGAGCCGCTCTACACCATCGCCGACGCGCAGGCGACGCTGCAATTCCTGCGCTCCTGCGAGTATCACCAGACCATCGAGCTGTGCGAGGGCGTGAGCGTGACCTTCACCGACGCGGGGCACCTGCTCGGCTCGGCGAGCATCACCATGACGCTCAGCGAGGGCGGCGTGACCAAGACGGTCGTCTTCTCCGGCGACATCGGCAACGACAGCCAGCCCATCCTCTGCGATCCCGAGCCGCTGACGGCGGCGGACTATGTGCTCATGGAGTCCACCTACGGCAACCGCGACCACGAGGGCGAGTGGAACTACGAGGGGCACCTCGCGCAGATCATCGACTCCACGCTTGCCGCGGGCGGCAACGTCATCATCCCGTCGTTCGCCGTCGGGCGCGCACAGGAGCTGCTGTACTTCATCCGCCGCATCAAGGACTGGGGGCTGGTGAAGTCCGTGCCGGACTTCCCGGTCTACATCGACTCGCCGCTGGCGAAGGCGGCGACCTCCATCTTCTGCGGCGACGTGCACGGCTATGTGGACGAGGAGTCGCTGACGGACTCCACCGACGATCAGCGGATGCTGACGTTCAGCAACCTGCACATGGTCGAGTCCGGCGAGGACTCCAAGCACCTCAACGACGACCCCACGCCCAAGGTCATCATCTCCGCCTCCGGTATGTGCGACGCGGGCCGCATCCGCCACCACCTCAAGCACAACCTCTGGCGCTACAACAGCACGATCGTCTTCGTCGGCTATCAGGTGCCCGGCACGCTGGGCCGCAAGATCATCGACGGCGCGGAGAGCGTCAAGCTCTTCGGCGAGGAGATCGCCGTGCGCGCCAAGATCGTCAACTTCAAGGGCCTGTCCGCGCACGCCGACCACGGCCAGCTGGTGCGCTGGGCGCAGAACTTCGACCCGAAGCCGGAGCGCGTGTTCGTCGTCCACGGCGACGAGGACGTCGCGCCCGCCTTTGCCGAGGAGCTGAAAACGCTGGGCTTCACGGCGGAGGCGCCGATGTACACCGCCTGCTTCGACCTCGCGCGCGGCGAGATGGTGGAGCAGGGCTTCATGCCCGAGCGCCAGCGCAAGAGCGAGGCGCGCAGCCGCGCCGACCTCATCTATCAGAGGCTCGTCGCCGCCGCGGAGGAGCTGCTGCGCTTCGTCAAGGGCGCGCGCGGCATGACGAACAAGGATATGGCGTCGTTCACCTCGCAGATCTCGGCGCTGCTGGATAAGTGGAAGTAAACGTGGAAGAGCTCAGAAAGAACCAGACACACACCGTTCGCATCGAAGGCTATGCGGACAACGGCGCGGGCGTTGCACGAATCGGCGGCCGCGTCGTTTTCGTGCAGGGCGCGCTGATGGGCGAGACCTGCGAGATCCTGCTGCTGAAGGTCAACGCGCGTCTGGCGTTCGCCAAGGTGGTCAGGCTGGACACGCCCTCGGTGCACCGCATCGAGCCGGACTGCCCGTACTTCCCGCGCTGCGGCGGATGTACCTACCGGCACATGGAATACGCCGAGGAAATGCAGCTCAAGCGCCGCCGCGTGCAGGACGCGCTTGCGCGCATCGGCGGCAGCGACGTGCAGGTGGAGGAGATCCTCGGCGCGGCGACGATCCAGCGCTATCGGAACAAATCCATCTGGCCGGTGTCGCCGGACGGCGCGATCGGCTTCTACCGCGCGCGGACGCACGAGGTCGTCAACGCCGAGCGCTGCCTGCTCGTCCATCCGACGGCGGAGGCGGCGGCGGACGCGCTGCGCGAATGGATGGCGCGCTTCGACGTGCGCGGCTATGACGAGACGACGGGGAAGGGCCTGATCCGCCACCTGTTCGTGCGGAACAACGTGCGGGGCGAGGCGCTGCTGTGCATCGTCGCCAACGCGCAGAAGCTGCCGCACGAGGCGGAGCTGGTCAGCGCCCTGCGCGCCGCGTGCCCCTCGGCGGCGGGCGTCGTGCTGAACACGAACGAGAGGCGCACGAACGTCGTCCTCGGCGCGGCGTACCGCACGCTCTGGGGCTCGGACCGGTTGGAGGACACGCTCTGCGGCCTGCGGTTCCGCCTGTCCGTGCCGTCGTTCTACCAGATCAACCACGACCAGTGCGAGCGGCTGTACGCCAAGGCGGCGGAGTTCGCCGCGCTGACGGGCGGGGAGACGCTGCTCGACCTCTACTGCGGCGCGGGCGCCATCGGGCTGTCCATGGCGAAGGGCGCGGGGCGCGTCATCGGCGCGGAGATCGTGCCGGAGGCGATCGCGGACGCGCGGGAGAACGCCGCGCGCAACGGCGTCTCCAACGCGGAGTTTTTCTGCGGCGACGCCTCCGCCGTGGCGGCGAAGCTCGCGTCGGAGGGGCTGCGCCCCGACGTCGTGACCGTCGACCCGCCGCGCAAGGGTCTTGCGGAGGACGTGGTGCGCGCCGTGGCGGACATGGCGCCGCAGCGCGTGGTCTACGTCTCCTGCGATCCCGCCACGCTCGCGCGCGACGTCGGGCGTTTCGCGGAGCTGGGCTACGCGGCGCAGCGCGCCGCCGCGGTGGATATGTTCCCCCGCGCCGACCACGTCGAATCCGTCGCAAAGCTCGTTCGAGCCGGGCGGTGACTGCGAAAACACCGACGCAGAAGGAGGCCGCGGACAAGCGCGGATATGATGCCCGTTCGACGGGACGGGCGCTGAGGCGGATCCTCCGAGGGAGCTGTCATTGAGGTTAAGTACAATGGTATCCAATTATTTTCTGGAGAACTGGGCGTTGATCCTGATCCTGCTGGCGTTCACGGCCATACTCAAAACAACGGTTTTTCTCGACAGGAAGACCATTCAACGTATGTATGTGCTGATCGTCCTGGCTTTCCTGCTTTCGATCGTTGTTTATATTGAGTTCCTGCTGGCCGATCAGACCGGCTGCAGGAATCTGCGGCTTGTTTTGATGGCGGTCAGGTACAGCGCGACCCCGTTTATCATTGCGCAGGTCATCTTCGCGCTGGTCAAGAAATTCCGCGCGTACATTTTGGTCCCCGCGATCGCCCTTGCGCTGGTCGACTTCGTTTCGATCTTTACCGGCGTTGTGTTCGGCGTCGACGGCGACAACGTGTTCTATCGCGGGCCGCTCGGCCTTTTGCCCTTCGCCGTGGCCGGATTGTATTGCGTTTTTCTGGTTTATGTCCTGTTCAAACGGAGCAACAAGACGTTTATAGAGATCGTTCCCATCGCCTTTCTCTGCTTTGCGTTTCTTTCTGGCCTGTTTCTGCCGTTCGTGTTCGGCAAAGCGTATTCCCATCTGTTCTGCACGATCATCGCCATCGCGCTGTTTGTATACTATGTCTTTTTGATCCTGCAGCTGACGACGATCGATCCGCTTACGGGACTTCTCAACCGTCAGGCGTTCTATGCCGATATCAGCAGGAAACCCGAAGAGATCACGGCGCTGCTGTCGATGGACATGAACGGGCTCAAGGCCATCAACGACACCGGCGGCCATTCGGTCGGCGACGAAGCGCTGGTCACCCTCGCCGTGTGCTTTACCCGCGCCCTGAAACACGGACAGTCGGGTTACAGGATCGGCGGCGATGAATTTGCCATCGTTTGCCGAAAGTCCTCTCAAAGTGAGATCGTGCAGCTTGCGGAGCGGATCAAAAACGCTGTCGCGGAAACGGCGTACAGCTGTTCCATCGGCTACAGCTATCGCTCGGACGGGACGGAATCGATCGACGATCTTCTCAAAGAGTCGGACAAGATGATGTACGCGGATAAAGCGCGGCACTATGCGGATTTCAAATGAGAGAGCGTTTTGCAGGGGAATAAAGGAATGAAATACGAACAGAGGATCGTCCTGAAAAACGGCGAAGAGGCTGTGATCCGGAACGGCGACGCATCGGACGGCCTCGCTGTGTACGAAGTGTTTAACCTCACGCACGAGGAGACCGATTATCTGCTGTCGTATCCCGACGAAAACAGCCATGATCCGGAGCAGGAAGCGCGGTTTCTGGAAGAAAAGGCGGAAAGCCCCAATGAAACGGAGCTTGTTGCCGTCGTCGACGGCAGGATCGCGGGGGTTGCCGGGATCGAGGCTGTCGGGAAGAAGTACAAAGTGCGGCACAGGGCGGAATTCGGCATCAGCGTGTTAAAGGCGTACTGGGGGCTTGGGCTGGGAAAGGCGCTGGCCAAAGCCTGCATACAGTGCGCCGCGGACGCGGGATACAAGCAGCTGGAATTGAACGCGGTCGCTGAGAACGACAGAGCGATTTCCCTGTACCGGAGCCTGGGATTTGTCGAATACGGACGAAATCCGAAGGGATTCAACTCGAGAACAAGCGGCTATCAGGAAGTGGTTTATATGCGGCTCGAACTGTAGACGGCTCCCGCCGGAGCGAGAGAAAAGCATGGCGCGAGACAAGGAGCGAAGCATGAGGGTTCGGACGTCGAAAATGAAATGGCGCAGGAGGCTGGCGCTGGCCGCGCTGTGCCTGCTTGTCCTGCTGGCCGCCGCCGTGCCGGCGGCGCGCGCGGCGGCGAAGGAGAAAAAGACCGTGCGCGTCGGCTGGTACGAGTCCACGTTTTGCCACCGGGACAAGTTCGGCAGGCGCTGCGGCATTGCCTACGAGTACCAGCAGCGGATCGCCATCTACACCGGATGGGAATACGAATATGTCGAGGACAGCTGGCCGAATCTGCTTGAGATGCTCAAGGCGGGCGAGATCGACCTGCTCAGCGACGTGTCGCTGACGGAGGAGCGGAGGGAGGAAATGCTGTTCCCCGACCTGCCCATGGGCGCGGAGGCGTACTACATCTTTGCCGACGCCGACAACAACAGCATCGACGCGGGCGACCCCAGCACGCTCAACAACCGGAAGGTCGGCGTCAACGCGGGCAGCGTTCAGGCGGGCTTTTTGAAGGATTGGGCGCGGAGGAACGGCGTCCTGCCGAAGATCGTCGAGCTGACGGGGGAAGAAGCGGAATCCATGGATATGCTGGCGCGGGGCGAGCTGGACGCTTACGTCTCCATCGACTCCTTCGGCGCAAAGGACCGCTGCATCCCGGTCTGCAAGGTCGGCTCGTCGGACTTTTATTTCGCGGTCAACAAGCAGCGTCCCGACCTGCTCAAGGAGCTCAACGCCGCGATGAACGGCATACTGGAGGAGGACCCCTATTACAATCAGAAGATGTACGACGAATATGTCTACATCACCAAGACGAACGCCTTTCTGAAGCCGAGCCGGGAGGAGTGGCTCGCCGCCCACGGGACGATCCGCGTGGGCTATCGGGACGATTATCTTCCGTTCTGCGCCGTGGACAAGGCGACGGGCGAGCTGACCGGCGCGCTGCGCGACTATCTGGCCCGCGCCGCGAACTGCATGAAAAACGCCGAGCTGCGCTTTGAGGCGATCCCCTATCACACGATGGTGGAGGCGCTGGAGGCACTGGAGGACGGCGCGGTCGACTGCGTGTTCCCGGTGAACCTGAGCACCTACGACGCCGAGCAGATGGGCGTGCTGATGACCGACCCCGCCATGAGCACGGAGATGCTCGCCGTGATGCGCGAAACGGACAGCCGGGGCATCTCCCGCGACCGCGACGTCACCGTCGCGGTGAACGCCGGCAACCTCAACACCGAGACGTTTTTGAGAGAGAAATTCCCGGATTGGACGGTGGCGCGCTATTCCGGCACCGACGCCTGCATCACCGCCCTCGCCACGGAGGAGGCGGACTGCACGCTGATCTCCTATTACCGGATCAACGCGCTGGAAAGCCAGATGGCGAAGAACCGCCTGTACTCCGTGCCCACCGGCGAAACGATGCGCCTCTCCTTTGCGACGAAACGGGACGAGCGCGAGCTGTTTTTTATCCTGAACAAGACCGTGATCCTGACCAAGAGCGAGGACATGGAGACCGCGCTGGCCTCCTATTCCCGCATCAGTGAGAAGATCACCCTGCTGCGGTTCATGAACGACAACTGGATCGCCGTGGTCGCCTTCATCACTGTGGTGTTCGGCGTGATCCTGCTTCTGATGCGCCAGAAGCTGACGGCCGAGCGCGAGGCGGGCGAGCGGCAGCGGCAGGTGGACAGGGAGCGCATCGAGCGCCAGCGCGAGCAGGAGGAGATGCTCCGCCGCGAGCTGCGCCAGCAGCGGCAGCTGGATTCCGCGATCCATATGGCCTATACCGATCCCCTCACCGGCGTGAAGAGCAAGCAGGCTTACGTCGAGGCGGAGAGCCGGCTCGACCAGCGGATCGAGGGCAAGGCGGCGGCGGAATTCGGCGTCGTGGTGTTCGACCTCAACGACCTCAAGCGGGTCAACGACACGCAGGGGCACGAGCTCGGCGACCAGTACATCAAGGACGGCTGCAGGCTGATCTGCACCCGGTTCAAGCACAGCCCCGTGTTCCGCGTCGGCGGCGACGAGTTCGTCGTGATCCTGGAGGGCTCGGACTACCTGTGCCGCGCGGAGCTGCTCGACGGCTTTGAGCAGGAGATGGACGAAAACGCCAAGACGGGCGGCATCGTCATTTCCTCCGGCTGCGCGCTCTATGAGCCCGCGCGGGACGACTGCGTGCGCGCGGTTTTCGAACGCGCGGACGAGCTTATGTACCGGCGCAAGAGAACGCTGAAATCGATCCAAAAGGCAAGCGCCGCGCGGACGGCGACCATTTGAGGGAGGACGGGTATGAAGAACATCCTTATTATCTACACCGGCGGCACGATCGGCATGGTGCGCACGCCCAACGGCTACGCGCCGCAGAGCGGATACTTCCGCAAGGCGCTCGACGCCATCCCCGCGCTCGCGTCCGCGGATATGCCGCACTGGGAGCTTTACGAGATGTCGCCGCTGCTGGATTCGTCCAACATGACGGTCAACGAGTGGAACGAGATCGCGCGCCTCGTCGCGGACAACTACGACCGCTACGACGGCTTTGTCGTGCTCCACGGCACGGACACGATGGCGTACACCGCCTCGGCGCTCTCGTTCATGCTGGAGGGGCTGGCGAAGCCCGTGGTGCTCACCGGCTCGCAGATCCCGCTGTGCGAGCTGCGAAGCGACGGGCGCGACAACATCATCACCTCCATCCTCATCGCCGCGGGTGGCCGCGCGAACGAGGTCTGCCTCTACTTCGGCGGGAGCCTGCTGCGCGGCAACCGCGCCACGAAATTCTCCGCCGACGGGCTGCTCGCCTTCGTCTCGCCCAACTATCCGCCGCTGGCGCAGGCGGGCATCACCATCCGCTACAACGACGCGGCGCTGCTGCCGCCGCAGCAGGGCGGTCTGCGCCTGCAAACGCTGGAGAACGTGCCCATCGGCGTCATCAAGGTCTTTCCCGGCATCCAGTTCGAGCTGTTTGAATCCATCATGACCGAGAAGCTGCGCGGCATCGTGGTCGAGGGCTTCGGTGCGGGCAACATCCCCGGCGACGGGAACGCCCTGCTGCCCATCATCCGCCGCGCGTACCAGAACGGCACGGTGCTGACCGTCTGCTCCCAGTGCCCGCAGGGCGCGGTGTCGCTGGGCGAGTACGAGACGAGCAGCGCCCTCAAGCAGGCGGGCGCGGTCAGCGGTCTGGACATCACCACCGAAGCCGCCGTCGCCAAGCTGTATTATCTGTTCAGCCGCGGGCTGGACAGGGAGGCGGTCAAGCGCGAGATGGAGCGCCCGATCCGAGGGGAAATGACGCTGTAAGCCAAAAAACGCACGAAAAAGTCGCCGTACGGCGACTTTTTCGTGCTGTTTTTAATTGTACGCAATCGAAAGTTGCAAAATGCGCACGAGCGTTGTATAATGCCGACTTGTTCGAGACCACTTTAATCATTTAAAGGAGAAAATCATATGGAAAGAGAAAAACTCGGCAGCCGCCTGGGCTTTATCATGCTCTCGGCGGGCTGCGCTATCGGATGCGGCAACGTGTGGAAGTTCCCGTGGATGACCGGCCAGTACGGCGGCGGCGGCTTCGTGCTGGTGTACATCCTCTGCCTGCTGGTTCTGGGTCTGCCCGTTATGACGATGGAGTTCACCGTCGGCCGCGCCGCCCAGAAGAGCCCGGTCAAGATGTTCCAGACCCTGCAGAAGCCCGGCCAGAAATGGGGCTTCATGGGCTACGTCGCGCTGATCGCCAACTTCAGCCTCATGGCGTTCTACACCGTCGTGTGCGGCTGGATCATCAACTACTTCTGCAAGTTCCTCACCGGCCAGAATCAGGATCTCGGCTTCGTGCCCATGATTACGAACCCCGGCCTGAACGTGACCTTCCTCGCGGTGACCGTCGTCGTCGCCTTCGTGGTTCTGAGCTTTAACCTGCAGGGCGGTCTGGAGCGCGTGACGAAGTACATGATGGTCGCGCTGCTGATCCTGATGCTGGTGCTGTCGGTCCACAGCATCACGCTCCCCGGCGCGAAGGAAGGTCTCGCCTTCTATCTCGTGCCCGACTTCTCCAAGATCAACGGCTCCGTCATCGTCGGCGCGATGAACCAGGCGTTCTTCACCCTGTCCCTCGGCATCGGCAGCATGGCGATCTTCGGCAGCTACATCGACAAGGAGCGCTCCCTGCTGGGCGAGTCCGTGAACGTTATCATCCTTGACACGCTCGTCGCGCTGCTCGCGGGCTTCATCATGTTCCCCGCCTGCTTCACCTACGGCCTCGAGCTGGACGCCGGCCCGAGCCTGCTGTTCAACACCATGGCGACCGTGTTCAACAATATGTCCGGCGGCCGCGTCTGGGGCACGCTGTTCTTCCTGTTCATGGTCTTCGCCGCCATGTCCACCGTGCTCGCCGTGTGCGAGAACATCCTCGCCATGACCCGCGACCTCTTCGGCTGGAGCCGACCCAAGGGCAGCCTCATCTGCGGCGTCGTCGTGTTCTGCCTCGGTCTCACCACCGCGCTGGGCTACAGCGTGTTCTCCTTCCAGCCCTTCGCGGAGGGCTCCGCGTGGCTGGACTTCTGGGATTTCATCGTCTCCACCAACGCTCTGCCCATCGGCAGCCTTGTGTTCGCCCTGTTCTGCTGCAACAAGTTCGGCTGGGGCTGGGACAACTTCGTCAAGGAAGCCAATGCCGGCAAGGGCCTTCAGGTGAAGGCGTGGATGAAGCCGCTGTTCCAGTATGTCGTCCCCGTGGTGATCGTGTTCATCTACGGCTACGGCCTGATGACCTTCTCCTGGCACTAATTGTAACGCTTACCAAAATACCTCCCGCGGTCCAAAGCCGCGGGAGGTATTTTGGTGCAAAAAAAATAAGCCAAGTGCGAAAAAGCACTTGACAGGGTCGGCAATATGCGGTAAGATAAAGCGCTTATATGCGGAAGTGGGCCTTGGCGATTCCTCACCCATTACCGCAAGTGTAGCAGAGTGCAATAAAAAAAGCAAGGGCGGCGGAGCTGATTTTACAAACAAAGCCGCGCGTATCGAAGAAAATTTTCCGCCGAGGCTGAGACGCGGCGGAAGAAAGAAAGGCGTGAAGAGTATATGGCCCACGACAAGATGTACGGCAAGACCATGCGCAAGAACTTCGCTCGACACGAGGAAGTCATGGAGATGCCCAACCTCCTCGAGCTGCAAAAGACCTCTTACAAATGGTTCCTGGACTACGGCCTGCGCGAGGTGTTCGCGGATGTGGACGCGATCGCCAACTATGCCGGCAACCTCGAGCTGAGCTTCATCGACTACAAGATGGACGAGCAGCCCAAGTACGATGTGGAGGAGTGCAAGGCGCGCGACGCGACCTATGCCGCCCCGCTCAAGGTGGACGTCCGCCTCTACAACTCCGCGACGGGCGAGATCAAGGAGCAGGAGATCTTCATGGGCGACTTCCCGCTCATGACCCAGTCCGGCACCTTCGTCATCAACGGCGCGGAGCGCGTTGTCGTGTCCCAGATCGTCCGCTCGCCCGGCATCTACTACGGCAAGGAGATCGACCTCAAGACCGACCTGCCGCTGATGACCGCGCAGGCGATCCCCTACCGCGGCGCGTGGCTCGAATACGAGACCGACGCCAGCGAGATCTTCTGGGTCCGCATCGACAAGAACCGCAAGCTGCCCGTGACCGAGCTGCTGCGCGCCGTCGGTCTGCGCACCGACCGCGAGATCCTCGACCTCCTCGGCGACGACGAGCGCATCGTCGCAACGCTGGAGAAGGACGCCTGCAAGACCTACGAAGAGGCGATGCTGGAGATCTACCGCAAGCTGCGCCCGGGCGAGCCGCCCACGGTCGAGGCGAGCGAGACTCTGGTCAACAACCTGTTCTTCGATCCGCGCCGCTATGATCTCAGCATGGTCGGCCGCTACAAGTACAATAAGAAGCTGTCCCTGCGCACCCGCATCCGCGGCCAGAAGCTCGCGGCGCCGGTCGCCGACCCGCGCACCGGCGAGATCCTCTTCGAGGCCGGACATGTCGTCAGCGGCGAGGACGCGGACGAGATGGACGCCATCGGCGTCAACGACGTGACGATCGACGTCGACGGCAAGGCGCTGCGCGTGTTCTCCAACCACATGGTCGACCTGTCCCGCTTCGTGGACTTCGACCCGAAGAAGCTGGGCATCCGCGAGCGCGTGCGCGAGAGCGTCCTGCGCGAGCTGCTCGAGCAGTACTCCGGCGAGGAGCTGAAGGAGGCCGTGCGCGACAACATCGACCGCCTCGTGCCCAAGCATATCCTCGTCGACGATATCCTCGCCTCCGTCAACTACATGAACGCGCTGGCGCACGGCATCGTCTTCAAGGACGACATCGACCACCTCGGCAACCGCCGCCTGCGCTGCGTGGGCGAGCTGCTGCAGAACCAGTTCCGCATCGGCTTCAGCCGTATGGAGCGCGTCATCCGCGAGCGCATGACGATCCAGGATCTCGACATCGTCACGCCGCAGAGCCTCATCAACATCCGCCCGGTCACCGCGGCGATCAAGGAGTTCTTCGGCTCCTCGCCGCTGAGCCAGTTCATGGATCAGACCAACCCGCTGGCGGAGCTGACGCACAAGCGCCGTCTCTCCGCGCTCGGCCCCGGCGGCCTCTCCCGCGAGCGCGCGAACATGGAGGTCCGCGACGTGCACTACAGCCACTACGGCCGTATGTGCCCGATCGAGACGCCGGAAGGTCCGAACATCGGCCTGATCTCCTACCTCGCCACCTACGCCCGCATCAACGACTACGGCTTCATTGAGGCGCCCTACCGCAAGGTCGACCACGCCACCGGCAAGGTCGCCGACGAAATCACCTACATGACCGCCGACGTCGAGGATCAGTACATCGTCGGTCAGGCGGCGGAGCCGGTGGACGAGAACGGCTGCCTCATCAACAAGCGCATCACCTGCCGTCACCGCGACGAGATCGTCGAGGTCGACCGCGCCCGCGTCGATTATATCGACGTTTCCCCGCGCATGATGGTCTCCATCGCCACGGCGATGATCCCCTTCCTGCCCAACGACGACGCGAACCGCGCGCTGATGGGCGCGAATATGCAGCGTCAGGCAGTGCCCCTGCTCAAGCCGGAGGCGCCCATCGTCGGCACCGGCATGGAGCATAAGATCTGCATGGACGCCGAGGTCGACGTCCTCGCCGAGGGCGAAGGCGTCGTGACCAAGATGGACGCCCGCGCCATCACCGTCGCTTACGACGATCCCGAGCTGGGTGTCAAGGAGTACAAGCTGACCAAGTACCTGCGCTCCAACCACGGCACCTGCATCAACCAGCACCCGATCGTCGACGTGGGCGAGCGCGTGCACGGCCGCAGGTACGCCGAGAACGGGCGCATTCTGGAAGATCCCACCGTCCTCGCCGACGGCCCCGCCACCGATCAGGGCGAGATCGCCCTCGGCCGCAACATCCTCGTCGGCTTCATGACGTGGGAAGGCTACAACTACGAGGACGCGGTGCTCCTCAACGAGCGCCTGGTGCGCGAGGACCTCTACACCTCCATCCACATCGAGGAGTATGAGCTCGACGCCCGCGACACCAAGCTCGGGCCCGAGGAGATTACCCGCGACATCCCGAACGTCGGCGACGACGCGCTCAAGGACCTCGACGAGCGCGGCATCGTCCGCATCGGCGCGGAGGTCCACGCCGGCGACATCCTCGTCGGCAAGGTCACGCCCAAGGGCGAGACCGACCTCACCGCCGAGGAGCGCCTGCTGCGCGCGATCTTCGGCGAGAAGGCGCGCGAGGTGCGCGACACCTCCCTCAAGGTACCCCACGGCGAGAGCGGCATCATCGTCGACGCCAAGGTCTTCTCCCGCGAGAACGGCGACGAGCTGGGGCCGGGCGTCAACATGGTCGTCCGCGTCTACATCGCCCAGCGCCGCAAGATCCAGGTCGGCGACAAGATGGCGGGCCGCCACGGCAACAAGGGCGTCGTGTCCCGCGTGCTGCCGCAGGAGGATATGCCCTTCCTGCCGGACGGCACCCCGCTGGACATCGTCCTCAACCCGCTGGGCGTTCCGTCCCGTATGAACATCGGTCAGGTGCTCGAGGTCCATCTGGGCTACGCCGCCAAGACCCTCGGCTACAAGGTCGCCACCCCGATCTTCGACGGCGCGAGCTACGAGGAGATCCAGGAGGAGCTGGTCAAGGCCGGCCTCGACCCCGAGGGCAAGAGCTGGCTGTACGACGGCCGCACCGGCGAGCGCTTCGACAACAAGGTCACCGTCGGCTACGTCTACTTCCTCAAGCTGCACCACCTGGTCGACGATAAGATCCACGCCCGTTCCACCGGCCCGTACTCCCTCGTCACCCAGCAGCCGCTGGGCGGCAAGGCGCAGTTCGGCGGCCAGCGCTTCGGCGAGATGGAAGTCTGGGCGCTCGAGGCCTACGGCGCGAGCTACACCCTGCAGGAGATCCTCACCGTCAAGTCCGACGACGTGACCGGCCGTGTCCGCACCTACGAGGCGATCGTCAAGGGCCACAACGTCCCGCAGCCCGGCGTGCCGGAGTCCTTCAAGGTTCTGGTCAAGGAGCTGCAGGCGCTCTGCCTCGACATCCAGGTGCTCGACCGCGAAGGCAACGAGATCGAGCTCAAGGAGGACGAGGACGCGATGGATACCTTCAACCTCGCCCGCATGGACGCCGAGGACGAGCGCAGCCGCCGCAATCCCTTCGCCGACGAGGCGGAGTTCGCGGACGCCGGCTTTGCCATCGGCGAGGGCGACGAGGACGAGGGCAGCATTTATGCCGGCACGTTTGACGACGGCGACGGCGACGAGGAAGACTAAGGAAAGGGGAGAGCTAACAAGATGAGTTATGTACCGTTTGACGCGATCAAAATCGGGATCGC
>Ga0129306_1002863_pt1 | contig 14191 bp, 12 predicted proteins | sample P827metagenome_FD_94438 | JGI IMG/M metagenome (GOLD analysis project Ga0129306, IMG submission 94438) | Capybara group fecal microbial communities from Wisconsin, USA - P827 metagenome | ecosystem: Host-associated > Mammals > Digestive system > Large intestine > Fecal | place: USA: Wisconsin...
AGAATTTTTCAATCTTTGTCCAAGCCCATCCCTCAGGAACTTCAAACGGAATCTCATCTTCAATATCTTTCACTGTTCCATCGGCGAACTTCTCATAATGTCTCTTATCATCACCAACAAAGATATATGAATCTTTCTTATCTCTTTTGAGTTCACCTTTTGCAATTTTTTCTTCTTTTTCTGCACGGATTTTTTCAAGCAGTTTTTCTGCAGATTCATGTTCTGGATTCTGTGGAACAAGTTTTCCGTGAATTGCGAGATCAAGGATTTTTGCCTTTAATGCTTTTGTATTCATTATTCAGCCTCATCCTCTTTAATATCTTTTACTAAATCTAAGAGAACTTTATATGCAGCTCCGATATTTGCAGCTTTTTCACCAATATCTTTCATTAGATCAGCAAGAGTGCCGTCATATTCATCTGTCTCGTCTTTGATCCATTTAATATCAAGACTTGTTTTGTCATCTTTGAGAATTTCTTCTACAGAGAACTTTCGCCATCTTCCATCAGGAGTTTCTTCTGACCATGTTTCCTTGCGTTTTGAAAGATCATCTGCACAATAACATTCCACAAAGTCATCAAGGTTAGAACGCTTAAGAGGATTTGTAACAAGAGTATGTTTAATTCCTGTTCGGTAATCGTAATACCAGATGTCTTTTGTTGGTTCACCTTTTGTAAAGAAGATTACATTAGCTTTGACTCCGTTAGCATAAAAAATACCTGTAGGAAGTCTGAGAACTGTATGAAGATTGTAGTTTGTCAAAAGTTCCTTACGGAGTTTCTGTCCTGCACCATCAGCGAAGAGCACATTGTCTGGAAGAACTATAGCTGCACGGCCTCCACGTTTTAATGAAAGCATCATGTGCTGCAAAAAGTTCAACTGGTTGTTGTTTGTTGTAACAATAAGGTCTGTTCTCAAAGTTGAAATATCTACACTTCCACTAGCTCTATCACCAAATGGAGGATTTGCAAGAATAACATCTACGAGTTTTTCAGGTTCTTTTTCCAAACTGTCTGCACATTTAATAGGTGTTGTATCTGGAGAAATATCATGAAGGTACAAGTTCATTGATGCCAATGTTACAACCAAAGGAGTAATATCATTTCCACTTAAAGCTTCTGTCTGCAGAAATTTAATCTTCTGCATATCATTGCTCTGAGGCTTCATGTAATCATAAGCTGCCAAAAGGAATCCACCAGTTCCACAAGCTGGATCACATACGGTTTCTGTAATCTTTGGTTTTGTTACATCAACCATTGCTTGAATGAGTGGACGTGGAGTAAAGTACTGTCCAGCTCCAGATTTTTTATCCTGACCGTTCTTCTCAAGAATGCTTTCATAAATAGCACCTTTAAGATCACCGTCCATACTGAACCAGGAATCTTCATCTATCATTCCAATCAACTTCTGAAGAAGTGCTGGTTTATTAATTTTATTCTGAGCTTCTGTAAAGATAGCTCCAATCAGGCCATCTTTTTCTGACAGGTTAGCAAGTATCTTTTCATATTTATTTGAAAGGTCTGTTCCTTTAAGACCGATCAAATCTTTCCATTTATTATCTTCTGGCAAAGCAGATCCAAGACCAAAGGATTCTTTTTCATCATCCATTTTAAGAAACAGAAGATATGTGAGCTGAATAATATAGTCTGTAAAGCCAACTCCAGCTCCTGCAAGAACATCTGCCATGTTCCATACTTTTTTAGTAAGAGAGCTTTCTGATTTTGTATCTGCCATTTATTATGCCGCCTTTCCGTAGTAAATATATTTTGTAAGAGTCTGTAATTCTTCGTTTATATTGTTTGCTCCAAAAATTGGAACAAGTTTCTTAAGTAAATCTGGTTTTGTTGCATAAAGTTCTTTGTTATCAATACAACCATTCTGCAGAATATACAAAGCAACTTCTTTTACAACTGCCTTTTGAGCTTCATCGTATGAGTGCTGTTTCTGACCACAATAAAGATTGAAGATACTACCAAAAGAACTATTCAAACTGAAAAGTTCATCATTCTGTTTATATGCAAAACGTACAAGCTGAATGATATTTGTAAGAAGTTCTTTTTCTTCCTTAAGAAGTTTCTTTACTTTTCCATTTTCACCATTAAGTGCAAGATAGCATTCCCACAAATATTCTGTTGTAAGCTGATTATTAAACTTTAAAAGTTTCTTTTCCAAATCAAGAAGCATATCATGAGTTATAGCTACGTTTTCCTGATTGTAAAGAATACGAAGAGCTTCAACTTCATCCTTGTTATCATTGATATATGATTCAAAGATTTCTGTATATTCTCGTGCCTGTTCCTGTGAGAAACCTGCACTTATCAATGTATCTGTTTTTTCGATTGTGATTTTTATGAAGCCTGCATTAATTTCCAGAAGCAATTTACGGGCTTTCAGATTATCAATCAGTTTTGTAATAAGTTTCTTTCGTTCCAGATTAGGTGCATTCTTATCAACAAACTCTGGGAAAGTTGTGTTTTCAGGATTGATCGCATCATATATATCCAGACACATCTGCTTTACAGTAGTTCCCATTTCTGTATTAAGTTCAAGCAAGTCCTTTGTTTCAGCCTTCTTATTTACTTTAGAAAGGTATCCACAAAGAAGATCAAGATTTTCATTTGAAAGTTCTCCATGAGAAAGATGCTCTAAAAGTTCAGCAAGAGAATATACCTTTTTAGGACCTTCTCCTCCTTCAATTGGAGATGGAATTGATTTTTCATGTTCAGTAACACCTACTGCATCAATTAAATAGAAGAAATCTTTACTTTCAGCATTTGTAGTTACTGCTTTGAGTTTATCATCATCAATTGTGCGGCAACCACGTCCTTTCATCTGTGTGTACAATACTTCGGAATTAACATCTCGCATAAAGATGAGACACTCCAACGGACGAACATCTGTTCCGGTTGCAACCAGAGTTACTGTTACGGCAATACGGAAATCACTGTGATTTCTAAAATCAGAAATAAGCTGGTTAGTATTTCCTTGTGAACAAGTAATTTTCTTTACAAAGTTTTCAGGTACTTCTTCATTTGGAAATTCTTTCTTGAAAACCTTCTTTACTGCTTCAACAATATCTGTGGCATGGCTTTCTTTTTTTGCAAAAATCAAAGTCTTTGGAACCATATTCCAATCTGGAGTACGGTCCGGGTAAAGTGTTTCAAAGATATTATCTTTATATGCCTGGATTACAGTTTCTATCTGACTTGGAACAACAATAGAACGATCTAACTGTGTCTTTTCGTAGTCCTTATCTTCATCCTGTTTTATCTTTTTCTGTTGGCCTGTAAGATTTGATTTCTTATTTACCTTTTCGCCTTCATTGAGAGTTGTTCCATTTTCTGTGATTTCTGTTTTGATACGGAATACACGAGCTGGAACGTTTACACCATCAGCAATTGATTTGTCGAGTGTGTAATTTACAACACGATTATTATTAAAGAAAGCTAAAGCTTCTGGAGTAGGAGTTGCGGTAAGGCCGATTAACTGGGCACCTTTAAAATAATCTAATACAGATTTCCAAAGTCCATAAATTGAACGATGACATTCATCTATGATAATTACATCAAAGAAATCTGGTGGGAGATGTGGATTATCAGGAAGAATAACAGTGTTTGTTGTTGAATCATCGTTATCTACTTCTGTGTCATCGTTATCGTCATCATCTGGATTACCACTCAAAGCAGCAAAGAGTCTTTGAATTGTTGAAATAACAACACTGGAATTTTTAGCTTCATTCTTATTGTCTGTATTTTCAACAATTATTTCATTGCCATTTTCATCTTTTACTTTTTTTGTCAGAGGCTTCAATCTGCTTACAATGAATTCACTGGTAAATGAATCCTTTGTTTCTGTGAGTTTATATGTACCAAATTCACCTTCCGCTTGTTTACCCAAGTTATTTCTATCTACAAGAAAAAGAACACGACCTTTGTGAACATAATTAAGAAGACGGTATGCCGCTGTACAAGCTGTAAAAGTTTTTCCTGCTCCTGTTGCAAGAACAATCAAAGCTTTCATTTCACCTAACTTCATTGAAGTTTCAAGATTTGAAATTGCTTCATACTGACAGGCACGAAGACCTTTTGGACCTACTGGAGGAATTGCAGGAAGGTTTGCAAATCCATCATCAATATCTGACATTGAAACAAGCTCTTTTGGTGTATGCATTTTTGGCAGTTTAACATAAGCCATATCTGGTTCAGCCAAATCCTTAAAATATAATTCTTCGCCATTTGAAATATAGGAAAAACGTAATGGATTTGACCAGTACTGATAAAAAGAATTAAGTGATCTACAGTATTTTTCAGCTTGTTCCTGAACTTCTGTTTCAAGGTTGTTCTCTTTTCGTTTTGCTTCAAGAACGGCAATAGCTTTACCACCAGCAAAAAGCAGATAATCAGATTCCAGATTTCCCTGCATGAGGGCTTCTTCAATAGCACAAGCAGGACGATTAGGTGTCATTTCATCTCTTTTAATTACATCCCACCCAGCATCTTTTAAGAGTTTATCAATTTTTATTCGTGCTTTTTCTTCTGGTTTCAAATCTGACATAATCTTCTTCCGATAGTTAAGACTTATAGGAAGTATTATAGCATAAAAAATGGAGATTTTCTTCCCCAAATCCGTATAGTCTATCTCCAACAAATCTGATTTGCCTATAAAAAAAGGGCCTTCGCAACCTTGCGAAAGCCCCAAAATCCTCTAAAAACCTTCAAAATGTACCTACATTGTCATTACAAAACCTTTCGCAACTTTGCGAAACCGTCATTTTCCTTTTTCAGCCTCTTTATAAAGCTTGTATCCCTCAGACAGATACTTCCTGTAAAACACATTCAGATTCGGATACTTCTGTAAATCCTTTCCATCAATATATTTATATAGAAGATAACCAACTTTTACCTTGCTGATGTTTTTGGCTACATATTGGCAGGAATCTTCTGTAAACTTTCCGCTGGACTTATAGCGTTCTACAGCTTCTTCTTCAATCTTTTCCTTTACATCCGCTAGGGCAATTTCTGCAGTCTTTTTCCCATTGCCATAACTTTGGGCGAACCACAGGCTTCCAATTCCTAAAATGAATATTGTAGCAGCAACAGCTATCATGTTCATAACTAACTTAAATTGATTTTTGTAATCTCTCTCACAAATCTTTTCGTAGTTTGTCAGATAACTGTCTAATCGACTTTCTGCAATTTTAATTGATGAAAAACTGGTATCAATATGAGACTCCACTTTGTCTAGAAGTTCGTCTACGTTTTTTTGGAATGTCCGTGCCGATTCTTCCGTCAATGTTTTGCTCTTCGTTTCCAGGTCCTCTTTCAGACTCATTCCAACTTCTTCCATTTTGTCCTGAACGTTCTGAAGCTCCGCCTTGTTCTTCTCCAGCATTTCGGAAATTGTCTTGTACAGAAATTCCTTCTGTTCCTTTCTGTCGGCTTCCAACGTTTTCTCGCTGCCACTGCTTAAAATCTGAGTCACTATAGTTTCCAGATTCTGACATTGTGCTGTCAGTTCCATCAACTGGTCGCTCATTACCTGTAATACTTCCAAGCTGCCGTTTAAGGTCTTCTGCTCTTGTGTCTGTTTCTTCTCCTCTTGGTATGTTTGTTCGAAGTTCATTTTCTAGCATCTCCTTGTTGAATAAATCAACGTTGTAATAATCGAACAGCCTGCTCAGGCGGACACGGTTTTTCTGTTCACCTGCAGCAAGTCTTTTATCATCAATGAATGTCACATTTTTGTTTTTCCAATTCACAGTGTAGCCGTCTTTCTTCATGTTCTGAATGAACTCTTCTTTTCCACATGAGTCTTTTACATTTTTGAAAACTGAATATGCAATGTTCTGAATGTAACTTTCGCACTGTTTGTTTTCTGCCTTTTGTAAAACAGCCCACAGGTTTCGATTATTTGCTACTGTCTGTTCTCGTTTCTTTCCGTCATGAGTGAATCCTTTTTTGGGTGCCGCTTTAAGGCCAAGACTGATATTCAGCTCATTCTGTTTCTTTTTCCATTCAGCAAGTTTTCCTCGTGTGTAATGAAACTTATAGCCGGTATTAAAACTTACAGAGTTCACAATAATGTGACTGTCTATATGATTGTCCTTATCGTGATGAGTTGCGACAAGAACCTCATAATCCTTAAACTCAGGACACATTTCAACAAACTTTCTTGTTACTTCATGTGCCTGTTTGATTGTAATTTCTTCATCTGGAGGAAAGGACTGTATAAAGTGATAATATTCACGGCCACTGGTCTTTCCCCAGAATTCTTTTGTCTGCTGCATTTGTACTGCTGCCTGTGTAGGTTCCACATTTATGCCGGAGAAAATAAGTTTATCTTCTCCGGCGATTGAACTTTTATGTTTTCGTAAAACATAGTTCACGATGTTTGGGATTCCTTTGGCTTTGTACTTTTTTGGATTAACAGCCTTAAGGATTGCCATGTATTTTCCACTTCCTCCAATGCTTTTTCTATTCTCGGAACTTCCTGAACCACGTTTCCCATGTTGCAAGACTTAGCTATCTGATTCAGGTTGTTTCCCTGCTTTCGTGCTTCATAAACCAATTCACGAAAGTCATTTTTTGGAACAACAACATTTGCTGTCACAGCCATGTGAAGAAATTGTTGCTTGTTCCATCCGCTTTCTTTTACGTGTTCATTAAGCTGTTCATTTTCTTCTGGCGTAAGCCTGAAGCTCACTGTAACACGCTTGTCTTTGTACAAATGAACACCTCAATTTTTAGCAAGGGGTCGAGGGGACTGCAGGTCCCCCGCAAGATACGCATAAGTGCAATAACGAGAAGCCGTAGATTTGAAACGAACCGTCAGCCGTAAATGGATAAATCACTCGTAGTTGATTTATCTAAACGGCAGCGGGAAGTGTAAAATCGCAGGTTTCGAAGTGCTTGCACTTATGCGTATCTTGCGACATTATGGCGACGGAATCGCAGCAATATGTGGGAAGCGGATGCTGTTTTGTCGGATTGGTCCCCGTGGGTAACAATCCTGACCGGCATCCTGCGAACCCGCAAAATTGCGAAGATGTAGCCGCCATAATGTCTTTACCCTCACACTACACTTCGACAGGCTTCAACAAGCCAGCCTTATCCAGCTTGTTTGCTGTCACCATAAGATTTCCCCAAAGCTGGGAATACACTTCCTTGGGGAACACACCATCATAAAATTTGTTCAAAGAAACAAGCATTTCTTCAGGCAACTGGGTTCCAAATTCTGCAGAAAGATTTTCAAAAAAATCCTGAAAACTTTTCAAAAGAAAAAAGAACTTTTCATCATAGTCTTTTGAAGAAAGATCCAGAACAAACTTCTCTTTCTTTTCAGCAGTCTTTTTCTTAGATTCAGTTGGACTCTGTTCTGTCACTTCTACTGGTTTTTCAGATGCAGCAACAGCAGCAGCTTCTTCCTGTTTGATTTCTTTATGAACCTGGTTCAAAGTTGTTTCACCTTTACGGATTGATTCAAGCTGTTCTGGAGTAGCTTTCTTTTCAATCTCTTTCATCTTCTGAACCTGACGAGGACTTACATCAAGCTGTTTTGCAATTGCTTCATCACTGAACTCACTTACATCTTTTCCTTCGGCTTTTGCCTGAGCCTTAAACTGCTGAAGTTTTTCAAAGTGAATCATTTTTTCAGCTTCAGTAAGATTTCGGCGGTCCAGCTGAAGATGTTCCATGTACAAAAGCACATCATTTCTAGATTCAAACTCCTTTATAATAACTGCAACTTCAGTAAGCTCCGCTTCAATGGCACCCATCAAACGAGAGTGACCGTCAACTACAGTTCCATCAGCTTGTATGATAATTGGCTGACTTTTATCATAACCGTGTTCTTTCATGTTTCTTGCAATGTTATGAACCTTGTCTTCTTCCTGTGCATACAATGCCTTATATTCCGGATCAATTTTCAAATCCGAAATCTTCATCATTTTTACTTTGTCTGTTCTGCTGAACAAACCTTTAATTTTGTCACTATAAGATTTTTTTGTTTTGATCATAATTCTAATCCTCCAAAAATTGCTCCAGATTACAGATAACCAGGAGCTAACGTTTAAGCGGCAACATATTTGATGCCATATTTTTCGTAGACGAGTCGAGTTTTCTCTTCCCGTTCTTTAATCAACTGTGGGTTTCTAAAATCAAAAAGATTTATAGTTCCCACAACCTCACTCAGTTCATTTTCAAGACAAACTTTGTCTTCTTCCGAAAGATTGAAAATAGCCTTGTTGAACTGGACCTTTTCCACATTTCCAAAATCAAGAGTTTCTGTTCCGCAAACAGGACAGATGTAATTTGTTTTTGGAATTTCCTTTCCACACACAGGACAGGTAATCATTTTGATTTCCTGTTTCTTTGGCAGATGCATCATGAAGTTTTGAATAACATCAGGAGCAGCAGCCAGCTTTCTGTACAGTCCAGGAATAGATGATGGATTTTTGGAAATAGTTCTCTCATAGACTGAATCAAGATAACTTCCAATCAAATTGTCAGTCATTCCTGCATCCAATATAGCTTTCTCAATTTCACCAACGAACTTCTTGTCGAAAACAGTAATCGACTTAAACTGTTCATTAATTTTCTTAGTGATAAGAGCTGCTGCTGCACTGTCTGCAAAATCGTCTTCGCCTTCCATTGCAACTTCCATGCTATCAACAGCTATATAATCTATCTTATTAGCTATATTATTATGTCCAGTTTTCGGACCTACCTGGTCTGATTTCTGGACCTGGGTGGTCTGATTTTCGGACCTAGTAGGTCCAGTTTCCGGACCGGTCTGAATTTCGGACCATATGTCAGGACTAATAATTTTTGACGGATTTTGATTTATCAGTCTTTCTGATTCAGGTTTTCTGGATTCAACTGTGTAGTAAATATTGTAAAATTTGCCATCAATGCAGACTTTTTTTACAACGATAAACCCACGTTTTTTCATGTCATTCAAAGCTTCAATCACTGTGGATTTTGATTTGCCGGTCCATTCTCTGAAATACCGCTGGGAGCCAGAATAACAGTTTCCGTCCCGGCTAAAGCCATGAATAATTGCATAAATAATCAGCTGTGGATTACTTAAACTCAATTTTGTCATCCAGTATTCAAGTCGAACAAAAGATGCGTTATCTGCCATTTCTATACAACCTCCTTGGGCGGACAGTTGAAATAATTTGTGAAATAGCGTAGAATTTAATCATTAAGTTTTTTGACGAACTTTTTACTGCGCTTTTGAGTTGCCGCTCATTGGCGCATTTTTTTTGCCTTTTTGAAATTATCCTGCGCAAGCTAATTCCCCCCTGGCCCTCCGTGCCATTCTTTCGTACTTTTCAGGAACAACAGGTATTCCGCATTCCTTTGCGTACTCGCTATAATCTGCATCGCTATACTTCAGCCATTTAAGAACTTCCTGTTTTTGGAAACAAAGTTTTCCTGCAACGTAGCAGTCATACTTTGGATTTCCACAGCCTGGAAGATAAAAACGGTTTGCTTTGAAAGTATTCAATGCAGCACCACCCTTGAGGAGAGCACAATCTTCAATTGTGTAGAACTCCTTGTCCATTGCCTTACGTTCTTCTGGATGTTCTAAAAACTTAAGAATCTCCGTAACAGAGCGTGAAAGCTTTTCATTCTGAAGCTGAATTTCTTTCAACTCCAAATCAAAGTTGTTAGCCATTTGGCCTCCTTTCGAATTTTGTCTATTGGGATATATAAACAAAATTCAGTTAGTGTGATATAATTGGTTACAAGCATTTGCTAATCAATGATCTGACAGAATGTGATTAGTAATATTGTCCCATAAATAGTTTTCTGTCCTATATTTGGGACATTTATAATATACTGCTCATATTTGGATATGTCAATAAAGTTATGCGCAATAGTGTAGAAATTCTTGAAATTTTGGATAATTATTTGGACTCAAAAAAAATTAGCAGAAGACAATTCTGCTTAGACACCGATATTCCTAAATCGACTATTGCAAACTGGAAAACAAAACCAACTTCACCTTCTGTAGATTTAATTAGCAAAGTTGCAAAATATATGAATGTTTCTTTAGACTGGCTCGTAAACGGTGAAGATCCAAAAACAGAAATCAGCATTGCTACCATAAGCCGCCACACAATCATGGACCGCATTGAAACAATTCTTCGTCAGAACACAAACTCATTCCAGACATCTTTTGAAGAATTATATGCAGAGCATTTAGGGAAAATTGCAGATTTCGATCTCATCAATAACTGGTCATTAGGCCGCACAAATATTCCTGAATCAATCCTCACAGGAATTGCAAAAGAATTAAAAGTAACGTCTGACTGGCTTCTTACAGGAAGAGAAGAAACAGATCAGGTTATTGACACATATCTTTATAAACTGGCAAAAGAACATGAAGGTGTCCTGAAAGGTTTTGACTGCCTGGACCCAGAAAAACAAAAGGCCATCAGCAAAGAAATTGCCGATAGCCTTGAACTCCGCCGTCTCCAGCGTGAAGCAAAGTTGAAGCAGAAATAGAATTCATATGCTCAATATTTATTTTGGGAATCTGAAAGAGGTTGTTTACAACACTGCAGTTTACTTCAAAAACTCTTATGAAGACGGCTGGATTACATCCACCTTATCAAAAGAAATAATCAAAGATATTGATAAATCCGAAGTTCTTCCTAACGGCATTATACAAAGTCCTGTCCTAGGTTATATTTCTCCGCTTCAGTTGTCACACGGATCGAAAACTCTTATTCTTATTGCCAATGATAATTCCAGAATCTTTAATGCTTCACCATGTGGTGACAACTGTGCAAAATGGCTTCTAAAAATAGCTGAATCAAAAGACTTAACTATCAATCTTCGTCATATCATGAACTTTGGTGATGGAGATTTTAATATTCACGTTCTAAATACAAATAAGACAGTTCACAATATGAAAGAACTTATTCCTATTGCAGGACTTTTAGTCTAAAAATTTACTATGCATGGCAATAGTGTTGCTCTATCCAGAATTCACTTTTATGAGAGTTTCGGTAGTTATGAATAAAACTGCCAAAACTCTCATTATTTGCAATTATCAACGTGGATTCAATTCCAGATTCAGTCCAAGTAGGTTGGCAATACGAATAGCTTTTCCTTGTTCAAAAGTTGCTTTGCCATTCTCCGGTTCCGACAAGAAGCTTACACTAAATCCAGTAAATTCACCGATGTATTGCTGTGTATATCATAACTGCTTGCGTCGTTCCATTAAAGCCTGTCCAAATGATTTTGAATCTGTAATCTGCATTTGCCTTTTTCTTTACGACGTTCTTAAACAAGCTACATCTTTATATTCCGGAGTCAATACATTCCAATAATCTCTCATTGAAGTAAACAATTTAATTACACCTTGTGTTGTTCCCCAACCATTTGGTGAATCATATTTCTTGTATTCATCTTCATTCTGAATTAACTTCGCCAAAGCTTTATTAATATCCGGCATTAAGTCTTTAAGCAAGCCAATGTATCCATTCTTGAGCCAATCATCTCTTTCTGTAGTAGCAACAAGAATATCCCTGACATTATACGTAATATTAAAACTTGGATTATGATATTCCTCTTCAAAATATTCAGGTGCTTCTACATACTTCATTTTGTTTTCTTTTTCAACACCCTCTATAGGCAAAACCACATGAAAATCATATGACATAAAATCCAAATCCTCCTTTTTTTCTTTTAGTATTTCTTTAGTTATTACTCGTAACACAAAAGGTGAGTCAGGCCTTCCAAATTTATAATAAGAAACTAAATGTAAAGATGAATCTATGAAATACAAATACTTCATTTCACAATTCAAATCCTTAAACACAGCCTCTCCAAAATTTCTGGCAGAATACAAATAAGTTAATTCAGGGGTATCTCTATACAAAAATTCATAATCATGTTTTCTTGTACACATGAATAATTTGTATCCTATTTCTTCCAATTCAGAATTATTATTTGAACGAAAAACCTGATAACTCTCTTCCCCATGTTTCCAAATTACTTTTGCTTTTACAGCCACAATATTCTTCTCCTGCTTCTTAAGCTTTTATTCCTAAATAGAAGCTGCAATTAAAACAGTCCTTTCAGGTTATCATTAGGCTCCGGTGGTATTTCGAGTGCTTCCGCTAAAAGTTTCATAGCCTTATCAGAGAAAACAACATCCTCGACACTACCACCTCCTGTAAAACCAATAAAATATCCCATCATAACTGGTTTATAATCATGAACATCTGCACAGCAATTCACATAATTTCCAACAAGTTTCTCATTTACACACTGATTCCATTCATCCTTATGATGAAGTGGAGAATTGTGAATATGTCCATGCAAATTCAACTTCGATTCATCCTTAATGAACACTGGTTCATGGCTCAGTATATACTTTCCGTTCAGCAATACCGGTTCCAGCCCAGAATACCAAACAGAACTTGCTCCTGTGTCATCATTTTTTTGCAAAAAGATTTCATCCAGTTTTACAGAATCAATTTCTTTTTCACCAGCATTCTTTACAAAAATCCTGTCGTGATTTCCAAGAATCGTAATTACAGAAACACCATTTTTAAGCAAATCTGCAATTACATTCCGAACCATAAAACGATTTGTGTCTCCATGAGAAAGCATTGCCCAATCTCCAAGGTTCAAAAGAGTACAGCCCGCAGAAATCTGCATTAGATTTGAAATCAAAAATTGATTCATTTCTTCAAGACCTTTATCACTGAACTCCCAGGGACGATTGCAGTATTTAATTATATTTTTGTGGTTCAGATGTAAATCCGAAGTCACAAAAATTGATTCTATTTCTTCTAAACTTAATTCAATCATTTAAACCTCCACAAGAAAATCTTTTCTATGAAGCTTGTTAAATACTCTGGCATGTTCATTAGGATATGCATTTGGATGAATCAAAATCTGTCCATCCTTATAAGCATCATGAACATGACCGCTGCACCAGATTCGCTTTGAATTTTCTGCCAAATAGTCATCAACAATTTTATTATCAAAATAAAAATATGTTGAATATTCATTAACCTTGTAGTGAGCTGGCATGCTATTTCTAAGCGGAGAAAAATGTGTAAGCATTACATCAGGTTTTTCTTCAAGCACAGTCTTCATTTTTTCAAACTGAACTGCACGGATTTCCTTGATGTTCTGATTGCAATAATTCCAATGAACACCGTCAAACCAGTTATGCTTCCAGATGTAATTCATTTGAGATTCTGCACATTCGTCATAATACAAAAATGAATAATCCCACATTCCCATGCATCCGCCAAACTTAACACCATCAATTGTTACAGTGCGACCTTCAAGCATATGAACATTTTGGAAAGAATCACACAACTTCTGAAGAGCCTCAATTTTTTCTTCTGAAGTTTTAAATGCACCATTTTCCCAAGTAATTGTCAAATCATGATTTCCAAGACACAGTACAACATTCTTATACCGTTTTGAAATTTCCTTCAGGAACAATTCCATATCAGCAATAGTGTTTGCAATATCACCTGCAATAGCAATTGTGTCCGCTGGCAAAAATCGTTGTTCAAAAAATCGATCCATATTTCCATGATAACTTTTAAGATAAAAATCATAATGTATGTCAGATAAAATATAGAGTTTCATTTTTTACGTCTCCTTCAATACGTCTTCAAAGTATTCTTCTGCAGTTTTTCCAGGCCAGAATTTACGGTTCTCATCTCTTTCAGAATCATGCAAAGCATTAAAATGCACGTTCATTTCAGCAAGGATTCCTTTTACTATTTCTTGCTTCCCGAATTTCTTCAAGGCAGAAAGAAGCTGTGAATAACAGTCACCTTCATAAAATGACATTTCTTCACCATCAGCAAATTTCACCTCAATGCGAGTGTACTTAAAAAGATGATTGCAAACCTGATATTTATAAGCTGCACTTACAATATCCCGAATGTTCACCCAAATATAATCAAAATGTGGATGGCCTCTCTCCATTGGATAATATATTTCCTCTGGAGGTGGTTCTCTATCTGTATATTCCTCAGAAACTGCAGGTTCATCATCTTCGTAATAAGTTGCCTCTTCACCTTTGGGCCAGTAATAAAGATGACCTTCATAGTCTGGAGCATAAACTGTTTCATGCTTACCTTTACTTCCAGTCCACTTAATTCCGAAAAAATCCTCTACGGTTACTTCATCCAAAACAAACT
>Ga0129306_1002866_pt1 | contig 14181 bp, 14 predicted proteins | sample P827metagenome_FD_94438 | JGI IMG/M metagenome (GOLD analysis project Ga0129306, IMG submission 94438) | Capybara group fecal microbial communities from Wisconsin, USA - P827 metagenome | ecosystem: Host-associated > Mammals > Digestive system > Large intestine > Fecal | place: USA: Wisconsin...
AATAAGGAGGAACCACTGTGAGTAAAAAGAAAACAGAGGATATTCTTAACACCTCTCAGGAAGACCTTTTGGCTCAGAACGAAGAAACAAAGGTCACTGAGTCGGTAAAAGAAAAAAAGCCAAAGGTAAAGAAAACTACAAAGACAGAAAAGGCAGAGACTGAAAAGGAGCAGCCTAAAAAACCGACAAAGAAGCAGCTCTTAAAAGAAAGACTTGGTGATCCAAACAAACTTACAAGTGAAGATATTGAAAAAGCTTTTGATAAAAGAAAAGCCTTCATGCTTCAGGATGATGAAGAGATCAGAAAGAAATACAAAGAGAAGCATGCCAAAACCGTCGAAGGTGATGAAGCTGCAAAAGGCGAAAAGGCGAAGATAAGAGAAGAAGCAAAAGCTCTTATGACAAGTGCCAGATCAGAAAGCGAACGTATTCTTGAAGGATATGTAGACGGTTACGGAAAAAACAAACAAGGTGTATACCTTGTAAACATCTCTCTTGAAAATGGTACGGGCGTTAACCAGATAAAGATTCCGGCGAGTCAGTTTTTCTTTGAAGACGTGGATGAACTCTTAAAAACTGATGTTGGGGAGACTCATTTAAGAAGTATGCTTTCCGCACATATGGGAGCAAAGGTTAAATTCGTAATCTTTTCATTTATTGAAAAGACAAACGTGGCACTTGCTTCAAGACTTGCCGCCATGGATATACTCGGCCATGCATACTATCAGCGAGTTGGGAAAAATGGAAAGACAAGGATCAAAGAAGGCGATATCGTGACAGCAAGAGTAATCTCAGTAATGAGGGATAGACTTGTTGTAGACTGCTGCGGAACAGATGTAGTAATGAGAGGGCCAGACCTCAGCTATACAGCCCTTGGAATCCTTACACAGGAATTCAGAGTAAATGACACTTTCCCCGTAAAAGTAATGAGCATCGGTGATGAAGAGGTTGTAACTGTAAATGGTAAGTTCAAGTACCGCAAGCAGAACATCACCGTATCCCGCAAGGAAGTTCTCACAAACCCTGCTGATAAATTCTACGATCAGTTCAATGAGGGCGATGTTGTAAGAGCCACCATAAAGACGGAAAACACCGAAAAAGGCGTATATGTTACCTTACAGGATAAGATCAATTGCCTTTGTTCAGTAGTTCCGGGCGATGTAATAAGAGGAAGTAAGTGTCAGGTACTCATAAAGAAGAAGTACGATGACCATAAAGTAATTCTTGGTTACATTCTGCCGAACACTATTGAGGCTCCAAGAACTTATTAATAGCTTACAAGTTACTTTTTCATTTTAGTACAGGGAGGTGTAAGATTGGGCTCTACGCCTCCCATCTCCTAAAAAACACGAAAGGAAAAATATAATGCGAAAGAAAAGCAAAATTAAACCAATTCTTATCACATTTCTTATTCTTGCCCTTATCGGCAGCGGAGTATTTGGATACTTCCAGTATGACGCGAATCAGAAAGCAAACGCTTCAATTGAAGAACTCAACAAAGAGATCAGCGAGAACTCCAAGACTGCGTGGGTAGCCTTAAGCGAGATTAAAAAAGGCGAGACTATTGAGCAGGGAGTAAACATAGAACTCAGACCGATTTACACCGGCATTCCTGCGCTTCAGTATTTTGAACCTACAAGCGATGAAGTATCAGTAGCAATTACAGATATTCCTGAAGGAATTCCTGTGATGAGTAACATGGTGACTGGTTCGGTTCCAAAGCCTGACGTAAGAGCCGTTGAAATCTCAACAGTAAACCTTATGACTACTCAGGCAGATTACGATAGCGTAGATGTCAGAATTAGCTTCCCTGACGGTTCCGATTATGTAGTATTAGCAAAGAAGAAAGTAACAAACCTTGACCTTGTAAACTGCATCTTTACTGTAGAGGCAAATGAAGCAGAAATGCAGATGATGACAAGTGCAATTCTGGATACATACCTTACCGAAGGTGCAAGAATGTACACAGTAAGATACACCGAAGAGAATCTTCAGGATGCCGCAGTTGAAAACTACCCAGTAAAACCGGCAACTCTTTCACTCTTAAACAAGGCGAGCAACGTAAATATATCGGAGCTTATTTCAAAAGCAACGCTTGAACTTAATAAACAGGCAAGAAATAGCCTCGAAGAGAGACTCGGACTGATCACAGAAGAGCAGGCACAGCAGGCAAAGGCTGCATGGACAGAAGTTCAGCAGAGTTATATTCAGAAGGTACAGCAGGCTGCAGAAGAGGAAGAAGAGTAACGATGGTTAATACATCAAATGCATTACCTTTTATTTCTGCCCCGATAAAGCTAAAGAGTGAGGGAAGATCAGTAAAGATTTTCCCTCCCGAAGAAAAAGGCGGAAAAAAGAATTTGAAGTTTGAACTTGATGGTAAAGAAGGGGCTGCGAGTTACGTCACAGGAATGACATCTATCAATAAAAGCCTCGAAAACATCAAGGCAATAACAGAATACAATTCTCTCAGAAATAAATTCTTAGAATACTCGTCAAAAAAGCATAGCGATTTGATAAATGATAAGAACGCAAGAGAGATTCTTTTTCATTCTGTTATAAATGAAGATAAAAACGCAGTAGGGCTGATTTACATGGATAAGAAAGGAAGCCCCGAAAAAGTATTTTTATCAACTAGTTGCGAAGATTACGAATTTATTAAGGAGGGCTAAAGAAAATGGGATTATTTTCAAAAGCAGAAGCGCCTCTTGATATCGAGAAGATAAAAAGAGAAATGAAGCACAAGGTCAATGTTATCGGCCTTGAGAGAGGAGACGAGATTGTCTTCCTTGCATATGTTGCAAAGCAGATAGGTCTTAAGGTTGCTGTATGTGACAATTCTTTAAACCATGACGTATTTGAGGCGTATGGAAGAGCGTTAGAAAAAGATAGCGACAACTACTATGTAGATCTTGGAAATCTTGTCATTGGAAAAAATGTTGCCGCCCCTGAAGACCATACATACGATCTTGTCATTAACTATTTCGGAAGAAATAAGATAACAGACAAGGCAGATTTTACTATCTGCAATATCTCACCTGATGAAAAAGATATCAGAGCTTTAAGAAAGTTCGTCAAAGAGACAGGCGGTTCTGCACCGATGAGAGTAGTATATAGGGACTATAACGATAATTACAAGATTTCAAGCGCATGCGCAGATGCCGGTATCAAGACCAGTAGAGAAGTTTTTGTTTCAAAAAGAGACTTGAAAGAAATTGATCAGTATGAATCATTAACAAGGGATAAGAGCACTGTTCTTACATTCCCATCAGCGGCGGAAAGTTTTGTTAATCTTTGCTGCGATATCCTTAAAGTAGAGGATAAAGATGTGATGCGCTACCTTAAGAAAGGAGTACGCTTATAATGATAAATTTAGTAAGAGATATGTACGGCGATTCATTTGCCGCCCTTAAGACAGCACTTTCTCTCGCTGCCATTAACGCATATAGAGGAGATTCAAGCCTTGTGTTACAGTTCGTAAACAATGGCGAGCAGGCTGCAGAAGATGTAATTTTTAAAGAAGATGCAGACACCATCACAGGAAGCGAGATGCATGTTTATTACGAGACCGGCATGGATGCCCTTATCAGTAAGGCTACCATGAATAAACTCACAAAGGAAGAATTTTACGACCTTTGCGAGCCATATCTTCAGAATAAGCATTTTGATGTGGCAAAAGTGTCAACAAAAGCAAATTTCCTTGAACTCCTTCAGGATAAGAAAGAGGCAGTAATCATTCTCTTAAAAGCAGCCTCGCTTGTATACAATCAGGTATTTATTATTTCCGGAGAGCATAACTTTATTGATCTTTTTGAGGGCGACGTAGAAACACTTAATCAGATCATTGATAGAAATATTTGGTGCGTACGTCAGGGAAGACCTATCAAAGAAAACATCTTTAAGAAAGTAAAGATTCATAACTTTGCTGAAGGAACTGACACAGAATATGATCCGCAGGGAAAAGCCTATGTAATTCTCACAAGATATTCTAACCTTTCCGAATTCAATATCGGACTTGTGACAAAAGACGCAAAAAAGAGAGGCTTAAAAATGCCGATCTTCCCTCTTTCAGAGCCAATCGCTATGAGAGATAACGCTGACAAGAACAGACTTGGTCTTTTCTTCAGAAAGGCAAAGATTGCAAACGTAGGCGATACGATCACATCAGAGACAAACGAGTGGAATAGACAGGTAACAGATATTCTTGACTCATTCGGAACAGTAGTACAGAAGCTCACAGTCTTCAGCAGGATCGAAGGAGACGAAGATGAGGTAAGATTATTACCAAAGGCTCCGGTGAAGGAAATTCTTACCGCAGAGCAGCAGAAAAAGCTTGATAAGCAGGCAAAAGAAAATGAGAAAAAGCGTGTAAAGGAAGAAGCAGAGGCCGCAAAAAAGCGAGCTAAAGAAGTCAATGCCGCTCTTGATGGCAACAGCGAAAAAGGAGAGTAACCTTTTATGAATGCAATCGCAATATTTTTAGTAATCGCATCCTTTGTAGGACTTGTATATTACTATATAAGCAAAGATTCAAAGAAAACGCCCGCAGAGGAAACAATGATGGACGAGGATACTGAGAATGAGTACACCATAGACTCACTTGCAGACCTTGTTAGTCAGTATTTCACAGAGCAGCTTCGAAGCAGGATTGAAGACGAAGCTCTTACCGAGCGCGGATACAAAAAGAAGCAAAAGGACATGGCAGACCTCCGTTCAAGTCTTGACGGAGCACCTATGGGCGTAGCCACTGCCCGCACTTCGCTAAAAAATAGAATTCAGACCATTCTGACCGCTTCTGAGATCGGAATTGCTTTAACAGAAAGAGATATTGATAAGATCATCCCTTTTGGTAAACCTGAGTCGCTCACAGAGGCACAGATTCATGAAATTCTCATCCACTTGTACAGCAAAACATACGGAGCAAAAGGCTTTAAGCAGATGGTAAAAGAATTTAAGCTTGATGAGCCTATAACTATCGAAAAGAGCGATGGTACAAGGGAAGAATATAGAAAGATCCCTAAGGCGGAAATACGTTCTGTATACTCTGACGTATTTAGTGGAAAGCGAAGAAAAAGAATAAACCGCGAAGGTAAAGAAGAAGAGTATGGCACATCTCTTACAAATGTAAGACTTACATACAATGACAAGCTTGAGATTCTTTCTCAGCTTATTTTTCAGAGCAGATACGGTTTATCCGTAATTGATTCGCTGTATCATTCAGAACTTGACGAGATTGACTGCGGCGTGTCAGGTATTCCTGTTGGCGGATTTGACGTAGCGGTGGCAGCAGGCGGAGATGAAGTCCTTTACTCATACCAGAGTATATGGGTAGTTCTTGGAAGTAATATTCAGCTCGAATACCTTGGTTTCCCGTCAGAGGAAGACTACGTAAGAGTAAATGACAATATTTATAGATACAATGCAAAAAGACCTCTTTCACAGAAAGAAGGAGCTATTGTAAGCACAATGCCGGACGGTTCCCGTATCGAGATCAACCGCCCTCCATTCTCACAAAATAGAGCTTTCTTCCTTCGAAAGTTTGCAGCACCAAGCGCAGTGCATCCAAGAGCACTTACGCAGGCATACAAAAATAACTGGATTCCACTTACTTTTATGTTTTGGTCAATGAGAGGTCAAAAGACAGCAGTTCTCTCAGGAGGAACCGGAACAGGTAAGTCAACTATGATCAAGGCACTTATCAGATACATTGATACACACTTTAACTTGCGTATCTATGAGATTGCACCGGAGCTTAACCTCCGTTACGCTTATCCTCTCCGAAACATTCTTGAGCTTGCTTCAACAGAAACAATTGACATGAAAGCAGCTACAGAATACGGTAAGAAAATGAACCTTGACGTTTCTATTATAGGTGAGGCTGCCGATACCGTACAGGTATGTAGATTCCTTGATACCGCAAAGAACAACTCAAAGATTGGACTTACTACTCAGCATTCGCTTACTCCCGATGACATGGTTGAATCATTGGCTGAAGCAGAAGTTGCCGAAGGACTCTTTAAAGATAAAGGGCCTGCTGTAGCAGACGTTGCAAAGACCGTAAACATCAATATCGGTATAGCAAACACAAAAGGATATAGGCATATCAACTATATCTCTGAAATCGTGCCTTACTCATCAATAGAGTTCCCATCAGAGAGCGAAGCATACGCAAACGCATCAGAAGAAGACAAGACAAACGCTGATGCAAGAAAATACTATAAGGATAGCATCAATCCTAAAAAATACGAAATTAATCAGCTTATGCATTGGACTGAGAATGAAGATGCAGAGGGTAAGCCTACAATGAGATTTGTCCTTGATAATCTTCCTTCAGAAAAGTTCGGTAAAGACATCTATAACAAGCTTGGCGACAAAGAGAAAGCACGCTATGATCACGACATGGAAATGCTTCAGAAATGTTGGAAAAACTATGAAGAAGGACATGATGAGATCAATTACGATGGAGAAAGCGAGGAAGCGAGATGGATAGAAGATATCTTATCGCGATGATTGCTGTGATGGCGTTTATTCTAGTAGTAAGCGTCATCTACACCTTCATAAACTTAAAAAAGAATAACAAAAAGGATGAAGACTTCGTTTCAAGAAAAAAGAAATCAAGCTCTTATTCAGATAACGAGTTTAACATCAAGGTAGCTAGATTTTTTGCTAAATTTGCACCAACTAAAAAACTCTATGCAAGAGTAAGAGCTACAGTCTCAACTCTTAACCCGACAAGTAGCAGGGAAGTAGAAAGCGAAACGGGAAAAATCCTGATGAAGGCAATTGTTGGCGGAGTTACAGTATTTATAGCAAACATTGCTTTAAACTTCCTTGCAGGTTTTTCAATCTTTTACCTTTGCGCCGGAGTATTTGCCGCAACCATCATAATCAAAGCAAGCCTGACAAATGCCATAAGAGAGATCCGCATGGAGCTTCTCCTTGAAGAGCAGACAGCTCTCTCAAGCATTCGTCATAACTATCACACCACAAATGCGGTAGATAGAGCCATAAATATGACTATAACCGAGTGCAAGCCGACTATTGCGGCGCATCTTTCAGAAATTTACAGGATTGTCACAAGTGCAAATATGGAAGCGGAGTCAGCAAACTATATAGCTAAAAGACCTGATAGATACCTTCTTATGTTTCTCTCTATTTGTACCGCAACAAAAGAATTTGGCGACACGATCCTTGAAAATGGTCAGAGTCTTTTTAATACGAACATAGCCTTCTTAAAAGAAGAGGTAGAAAATGAAGTTCTCGCGTTAAAAAAGCAGACAGATGCATTTCGCGGAGTACAGACAATGATGCTTGGCCCGCTTTTTGCCATAAAGCCTCTTGAGGCATGGGCAAAGACAAGTATCCCTGAAATTGGAGCTTATTACACCGGAATTTATTCTTCGGCAGCTATCGTGTTTACGTTTCTCGCCACATATATCATTTACTCAGTAGTTGAGGGTATGCAGGACGGAACAGATGATATTGTTTCACAAAATGATAGCATATGGGCAAAGATAGCACAAATCCCATTTATTTCTAAATGGCTTAACCGCCATATTTCGGGCCCTAAATATAACTACTATAAAAACCTTGACTCAAAAATGCGAGGTATTGGAGACCACACAGGAACAAAGGCGTTTATAGTAAAGAGAGTAGGATTTGGAATAATTGGTGTTGTCGCAATGCTCGCTGTGTTCTTTGTGGGAACGTATTCGGGCAAAACAAAGATTTTGAAAGATTTCTCTAATGATTTTAATGAGTCAGTGCAGGCCACAGACGAGTATAAAGAGATAATGCGTGAATCCGCAGAACTCTTTGTTTCACAGAATATCAATAAAAGTACAGACGAGATCAATCTTGTATCAGAGTTAAAGAGTTTATACGGATTTAATGACACTACGGCTAAAGAAATAGAAACTGCGATAAAAACGCATATAAGCGAATATAAAAATAAATACTTTAAGTGGTGGCAGCTCTTGTTAAGTATAGCTGCGGGGTTTGCTCTTTCTTTCTTACCACTGCTCATCATTAAGCTTAATGAATCACTTATCGACGCAAGACGACAGGAAGAAGTAATGCAGTTCCAGACACTTATGCTTATTCTTATGCACATTCCTTCGATGGATGTATCAAGCATTCTTGAGTGGATGGGAAGATTCTCGTCAGTATTCACGGAAAGCATTGTAGCAGCAAGGGCAAAGCTTGGGTCAGGTATGAAAAAGGCGCTTCTTGAGATGAAAGACTCAGAAGTATATGGGCCATTTAAGGAATTTACCGACAATTTGCTTGCTATAGATGATATTGGAATAGCAGACGCATTTGATGAAGTGCGTTCAGACCATGAATACTACATGGAAACAAAGAAAGCAGAAAAGGACGCAAGTATCAAAAAGAAATCTGAAAAAGCGCATTTTTTATGCGAGATACCATTTTACATGGTGCTTGGAATTTACCTTATCATCCCAATGATAAGATATGCTATTTCAATGTTCGAAGTTTTTTCTGGAAATATCAATTAAAAGGTTTGCAAAAGCCGTAAATATTGATATAATACACATGTAAATAATTTTTCATAGAAAAGGAGAAAAAAAACATGTCAGATCTTATCAAGAAATTTATGCCTATCATTATAGCACTCGGCGTTGCAAGTATCGGATTTCTTTTTTATGGAATCTTTAGCAACTTTGCAAACAATAAAGCCAGTGACCTTGAAAACATGGAATACAAACAGATGATCAAAGCATATGAAGATATGGATGGAAGGGACGATATAAAAGGTAGTGAGGTTCTCACATTCTTATCAGCTCATAACGGCGACAAAGTATGTATTACTGTAACCACCGGTAAGGGAACAAAGAACTATAACTACAAAGATAAGACCCTTGCAACAGAGGAAACTGATACAACAAAAATGATCACAAAGGCAAAAAAGAAGACAGATGTTGGATACATTAATCCATCAGGAACTTTTGAAGCCAGCTTAGATTATGATGCAAACAAAGTAATATGTCAGATCACATTTAAACAGAAGTAAAAAGCTGCCTAAAAAGGGGAGGGAAAAAGTTCCCTTCCCTTTTTAAGTGAAAGGTAAAAAGAAATGAATGAAGAAGCAAATTTCATTGATATGTTTGTAGCCGCCTTAGTCGGAATCGCTGCATTAACAGTAATCATCACGTTAAATTACTCCACAAAAGGTGCAAATGCCACTGCTATGAAACATACACAGGAAAACTCCTTTTCGCAAGTGCTTGAGGAAAGAGGCACATATGATGACGAAGATGTGTTAACTAAGGTGGCAAACAGAGACGGAAAAAGGGACATAACGGGAAGAGCAGTGCTTGACTATAAAACACTAATAATGTCCCGCGATGAAGTGATCACGCAGATTTATGCAGCAAAAGACTCAGCGGTTAAATTCATAGTAGGCGTGACTGACATGAGTGGATATACAACTCTTGAAGCCATAAAGAGTCATGTGCCTGACTATAACTACACAAAAGAATCAGCGTATGACTATGATGGTAATCTGGCTGTAGTGACATTTACATATATACCAAACTAAAAAGGGGAGGTAACAAAACTTGGTACAAAAAATGCTAACCACAATTTTGTTTTTCGTATCGCTCATAGTGCTTCTAGCTCTATACATGGTTAATCTTGATATAACAAGCCAGACTATAGCAAAAGATGCAACATATGAGTTTGTTGATAACGTAAGAGCAAGCGGAAAAATAACTCCGAGTGAATACAGATCGTATATAACAGATCTTACAAACAGAAAAGATTTTAAGGTTGAGCTTACTGTAAAGCATACAGAAAAGATTCCTGAGCTTGATGGAAGTGGAAAACCAACCGGAAAGACACTTTTTATCACAAAAACATATCATAACGATGAAATTCTGACCGCTATGTTTCCGCCCGAAGATAACAAGCCTGAAGCCGAGTTTGTTCTCGAAAAAGGCGACACCATAACAGCGGTTGTAAGACGTTCGGGAGCAGGGTTCACGTCAATCCTTGCCTTAATGCATATGGAAGGCAAAGACGGAGACAGAATTTTAAACTATAGCGGATCATGTTACCGCGTGGAGGGTTAACCTATGAATGTTGTTGATAATATCAGATTCATAATCGAGGACGCAAAAGAAGAAAAACAGCTAAGGGAAAAAAAGGTAGATAAGGACGGATTTTATCCTGAAAGCCTTGACGATGTTTCAAACGCTGCAAGTGATGACGTAATAACTGTTGCAAAAGTAGGCGGGCTAACAGCCATAACAATTCTTGCAGCAGTCACAGGATTTTTTCTTGTAAAATGTTTTAAAGGAGTTCATTAATGAAGCTTGAATTTTGGTTATCAATGCTCATATTGGTTGCACTCATATTTACTGCCACGCTCACATTCACACGAATAAGAACTACGGAGCAGTCAGTAAGCACAGAAGATTTAAATGTATCCGTAACTAACTCGCTTTATGACGCTGCGTTAAAGAATAAATGGAATTTCGATAACGAAGCAGAAAGGGACAGTTTTGTCACGGACTTTATAGAAGAGCTTATGGAACATAAAGACGAGGTATATAGTGAGGCAGGAGAACAGAATTTTCAAGAAAAGATTCCTGCGATAGCCCTTACTGCAACAGACGGCTTTTACCTTTGCTTTCTTGATACATATACCGAAGTGGGCGGTTTTACGTACTTTAAGAAAAATTATTCATTAAAGCAGCCATACTCTGCTCAGATAATAGCCGGAGGCGGCAAGTGTATTCTGATGATGAGTTATGACGGAACAGTAGAAGTGCTTACTCCGGACGATATGACCATAAAAGGCACAAGGGAAGATGTTTTTAATAAGATGGGAAGACCTATAGAACTTGATTTTTTAGCAGACGAGCAGGAATATTACGACTATATTTCAGCAAGAGCCGTAGAGCAGATCGTCAAAGCCTTTGAAAACACTCTTAAAGAGCACTCTTATGGAAATGACGTAAATATGGACTATTCTTTGTCTCTTCCGCTCGGAGAGACCAGCACTCATAGAGCCATTACAAATCAAACAGTTTTTGCTTTATATCAGGACAAAATAGATAAAAACGGGGAAGTTTGGACAGATATTTATAGTATTTGTGCCGCAGAGCTTGTAAAAGGCGCAAAATATGGTATCATTAAAAGCGGTAACGATTTCGTGTATTACAACACAAAAGACGGTTTAAGAAGCGGAACAATTTTTATCGGAAGTGATGATGCCTGTGCAGCCTTTGGAGCAGTACCTGAAAGCTACTACAACTAAAGGAGAAAAACTTATGGCAGAAGAAAAATACGTTGCAGCATCTTATACGTTGCCAAATAAAAAGTTTATCAATCACTACATAAATCTTATGAAGGAGCATGGTTCACACCTTTATATTCATGCCCATAACGTTGCAGCATACTCAGAGATGATTGCAAGCGAGATGGGTATAAATGAGGATGTGAAGACGCAGATAGTGCGCGGCGCTTTTTTGCATGATATTGGAAAGCTTTCTGTCCCTCTTGAAATTCTTGAAAAGAAAGAGAAACTAACAGAAGCAGACTGGAAAATAATCCGCCGTCACCCTATAAGCTGCCTTGACCTGTTGCCAGCCGACATAACTAAGCTTGAACTTCAGATCATAACCATGCATCATGAAAAAATGGACGGTGAAGGGTATCCGTTTGGCATAAACAACATCTCACAGGAAGTATTTATAGTACAGACCGCTGATATATTTGATGCGTTAGTAAGCGAGAGGGCGTATAAATCTGTATACAGTACAGAAGCTGCTTTTGACAATCTCTATGACAGAGTAATTTTAGCACAAATGCCGGAAGAACCTATGGCTGCCCTTGAAAGAGTAATAGCAAAACGATACAAAGGAGAAGCGATATGATTGGAGCAATAATAGGGGATATAGTAGGAAGCCCTTATGAGTTTGATATGGGGAAAAAGATCAAAGACTTTGGGGAGATTTTTATAAACGAGAGTCACTTTACAGACGATTCTGTTATGACTGTAGCTGTAGCGAAAGCACTTATGAGCATAGATAGAAATGCGAATGAAGAGACAGTTAAAAGCGCAGTAATAAGCTCCATGAGAGAGTACGGTAAAATGTATCCCTATGCTGGCTACGGCGCAAGATTTAGACATTGGCTTTTAGAAGAACATCCTGAGCCTTATGGTAGTTTTGGAAATGGTTCTGCTATGAGAGTATCATCTGTTGGCTGGCTTTATGACTCGCTTGAGCGTACACGCGAAGTCGCAAGATGGACAGCAGAAGTTACACATAATCACCCTGAGGGAATTAAAGGGGCAGAATCTACCGTCTCTGTTATATACCTTGCAAGACATAACGTTTCCAAAAAAGAGATTAAAGAATATGTCACAAATACATTTAACTATGATCTGTCAAAGACACTTAGCGAGATAAGACCGACTTATCATCACGTAGAATCATGTCAAGAGACAGTTCCGCAAGCAATCACCGCTTTTCTTGAAGGGGAGGATTTTGAAGATGTAATAAGAAATGCAGTAAGTCTTGGTGGGGACTGCGATACGCTTACATGCATAGCTGGAAGCATGGCAGAGGGTATGTACAAAATACCTGCCCCACTCTCTGCAAAGGCGTTTGCCGCACTTGATGCCTCGCTTCAAAAAATTCTGTTACAGTTCAAGAGCAAGTGTAACCGTATGTAAACTTGACAAAAAGGATATTTTGTGGTATAATACACATAAAGATAGAGCATGATTTGTTTTGGAGGTATAAGGATGAAAAACAAAGTATTAAATAAGATTATAACGTTTGTGCTCGCGGTAGCTCTAATAGTGCCAACAGTTGCAGGGGTAGTAAAAGAGAGAAGCGCATTTAGGCGAGACTTAACACTTAAGAGCGAGATTGATCCGAGTATGAACAAATATAACAATGTCTTAAACATGCTTTACTTATATTTAGACGGTTATACGATAGTCACAGAAGAAGACCTTGATTATATGTTTTCAAACGGTTTTCCTTATTCGCTTAATGACAAGGATTTTGCATCGAATTATATTTTCGATGTCGATCATTTGTACGATTATTCTGCCGTACCGGTGGTGACAGATGAGTGGTGGTACGATATACGTGAAGTCCTCTACCCTTGTTTCGACAATCTAAGCCTATATAGTTTGGTATTGGCTTCATTTGGTTTTATGGATAACGTAACAAAAGAAGAAATGTTGAAATATGCAGAACTATTTGACGACAACGAATATCCTTTCGTTTGGTATTGGCACAAACAAAATAAAATATACTCAGCGTATTTCGATATTAACACTAAAAGATTTGTTAGAGTAACAGACGATTTATATGCTAAAGGAAAGGTAGAATATCCAAGTATATATGTATGTAAAGAGGAATACCTTGTTCTTAAAAATGTCGATTTAGCCAAAGCGGGGCATACTTATACCGGTGCCTATGCTCCTGATGGAAGTAATAAATTAGGGCCGAACGGAGGAAATATTTACGACTATTTTGCAAAATATAAAGAAGAAGGGTATCCTACTTACGCGGAATTAGGGGCAGACCTCTCAGTGATCACTGACGGTAATCCAAATAAGGAAAAAGCAAAAAACAAAACAGAAAAGAAAGACAAGACAGATAAAACAAATAGTGAAAAAAAAGATCAGACTCCAGACAAAATAAGTAGAACGGATGAAGCGGATAAATCAAAAAAGACCGACAATGCTGAAAAAACCGAATTGACTGGCGCTGACGAAATTAACGAGAAAAATGATGACTTACAAAAATTTCCGCAAGAAGATTCTGCGGACTTAAATGATAAAAAAATCTCTATCGTAGAAGAAACAACAGTAAAAGAACCAACTTGCGAAGAAAACGGGGTGAAGATTTTCACTTATAATGATGGTTCTACCAAAGAAGAAATAATCCCTTCCACAGGGCATGAATATGAGCTGACCGAAAGCATTTCTGCAACTTGTGAGCACGATGGCAAAAACGTATACAAATGTGCCAAGTGTGGTAATACTATAGAGGAAGCTATTCCAAAGACGGAGCATAGCTTTGTATCTGAAGTAGTCAAGGATGCTGCTTGCGAGGAAGAAGGAGAAACAAGAAAAACCTGCGAGATATGCGGTATCGTAGAACTTGAAAAAATACCTGCCACTGGTCACAC
>Ga0129306_1002867_pt1 | contig 14181 bp, 11 predicted proteins | sample P827metagenome_FD_94438 | JGI IMG/M metagenome (GOLD analysis project Ga0129306, IMG submission 94438) | Capybara group fecal microbial communities from Wisconsin, USA - P827 metagenome | ecosystem: Host-associated > Mammals > Digestive system > Large intestine > Fecal | place: USA: Wisconsin...
ATCCCCAAAGGATTCCAAAACCATTGGTTTTGGCGGCTTTTTGGTGACTTTTTCGGCGGCGAAAAAGTCACCCGCGCCCGCGGGCGCGGAACCCTCCCCAGCGCGCCGGGGCGGGCGCGAAAAAACCTCTCCGTCAAACGCCTTGCGGGAGACGGCGTTTGCCACCTCCCCTTTCAGGGGAGGCAAGGGGGGCGCCCGGGCGGGCGCGAAAAAACCTCTCCGTCAAACGCCTTGCGGGAGACGGCGTTTGCCACCTCCCCTTTCAGGGGAGGCAAGGGGGGGCGCCCGGGCGGGCGAAAAAACCTCTCCGTCAAACGCCTTGCGGGGGACGGCGTTTGCCACCTCCCCTTTCAGGGGAGGCAAAGGGGTAAAAGATCAAACCTCGATCACACTGCCGCCGTGCATGGCGCACAGCCGCTCGCCGAGCGTCTCCCGCAGAACGGCGAACGCCTCCGCGCCGGTGCAGTGCCCGGTATAGAACACGGTGCGCTCGCGCGCCGCAAGCTCGCGGGCGATGGCCTCGACCAGCTCGCGCGGCTCCGTGCGGCGCAGCGAGGGGCTGTAGAGATGAAAGCCCGCGAACACGGCGTCGGGCGCGCGGCCCAGAAGCTCCTCCGCGCGGCGCAGGATGTTCACGATCCCGTTGTGCGCGCAGCCGGCGAAGAGCGCCGTCCTGCCGTTCTCCGTGACCAGAAGGCACTGCTCGTGCAGAAAGCGGTCGGGCGGGAAGTCCTCGCCGGACTTCTCGCGCAGGGAGTCGTTGGCGTGGCTCCAGTAGTCGCGGCCCATGCCGCCGGAGAACAGCGTCAGCCCCTCGTCGATGCGTGTCACGCCCTCGACGAGGCGGAAGCGCTCGTCGTACCTGTGCAGCGTCCGCTCGAGGCCGATGTATTCGCACTTTTTCGGCGTGACGACGTAGTAGTCGCCCCACGCGCGCGCCTGCAGGTAGACCGGCGCGTGGTCGTTGCGCTTGCAGAACAGCGCGAGACCGCCGCTGTGGTCGTCGTGCGCGTGGGAGAGGACGGCGGCGTCCACCGCCTTGACGTCCACGCCCAGCGCCTCGGCGTTCTCCAAAAACATGGCGTTCGGCCCCATGTCGAACAGGACGCGATGGTTTGCCGTTTCGATGTGCATCGAAAGCCCGTGCTCGTGCTTCACGCCCGCGCGGCAGGCTTCGTTTTCAAGCAGGACGGTGACCTTCATTCCGCTACCTCCCCATAGAGCGCCCAGGTGTTGCTGTCGGTGATCGTCACTTTGGCAAACGTGCCGATGCGCGACTTGTCGCCCTTCGCGCGGACGAGGCGGTTGCCCTCCGTGCGGCAGGAGAGCGGGAACGCCTCGTCGTCGCTCTCGCCGTCGACGAGGACGCGCAGGGTCCTGCCGATGTACGACGCGTGCTTCTCGGCGCTGCGGGCGTTCTGCACGTCCAGCAGGCGCTCGAACCACTTCTGCTTCTCGGCGCGGGGGACGGGATCGTCCATCTCCGCGGCGGGCGTGCCGGGGCGCGGGGAGAAGATGAAGGTGAACAGCGCGTCGAACTGCGCCTCGCGGACGAGAGACACCGTGTCCATCGCCTCCGCCTCGGTCTCGCCGGGGAAGCCGATGATGACGTCGCTCGTGAGCACGAGGTTCGGCATGGCGCGGCGGGCGCAGGAGATCAGCTCCATGTAGCCCGCGCGGGTGTAGGGGCGGCGCATCGCCTTGAGCACGCGGTCGTTCCCGCTCTGCACAGGCAGGTGCAGGCACTTGGCGACGTGGGCGCAGCGCGCCATCGTGTCGAACAGCTTGGGCGTCGCGTCCTTGGGCTGGCTGGACATGAAGCGCAGCCAGTAGTCGCCGGGGATGGCGTCGATGGCGGTCAGCAGGTCGGCAAAGTCGTAGTCGATGGGGAGATCGTTGCCGTAGCTGTTGACGTTCTGCCCCAGCAGGTAGATTTCCTTATAGCCCGCCTCGATCAGCTCGTGGCACTCGGCGATGATGCGCTCCGGGTCGCGGCTGCGCTCGCGCCCGCGGACGTAGGGCACGATGCAGTACGAGCAGAAGTTGTTGCAGCCGTACATGATGCTCACCCACGCGCGCACCGTGCCGTCGCGTTTGACCGGCAGGCCCTCGGCGATGCGGCCGTGCTCGTCGTCGATGGCGACGGCGCGGCGGCGCTCGGTCAGCACGCCGTACAGCAGCTCCGGCAGCCGCCACTCCGCCTGCGGGCCGAGGATGAGGTCGACGTGGCGGTAGCTCTCGCGCACCTTGTCGGCGATGCGCTTCTGCTGCGCCATGCAGCCGCACAGCACGATGATCTGCTCCGGGTTCGCCGCCTTGGTGTGGGTCAGCTCGCCCAGCGAGCCGAACACGCGCTTTTCCGCGTGCTCGCGGATGGCGCAGGTGTTGAGCAGCACCACGTCGGCGCGCGCGGCGTCGTCCGCCGGCTCGAAGCCCATCTCCGCGAGCATCCCCGCAAGCACCTCGCCGTCGGCGACGTTCTGCTGGCAGCCGAAGGTGTCCACCAGCGCGGTCGGCGCGCGCGTGAGCACGTCGGTGATGGCGCGCACCTTGCGCATATACTCCTTCTGGCGCGCGAGCTCGTCCGCGCTGACCAGGATCTCGTTGCGTTCCAAATGCGTATCCTCCAAGTAGACATACTATAACCAATACAGTTTATCACAAAGCGCGGCAAGTTGCAAGGACGGGTTCGCCGGATATCGCGCGCAAAAAAGCTCTCCCCCGTCGGGGGGAGAGCTTTCGTGATTTCGGCCGGTTTACAGCGCGTCCGGCTCGAACGCCATGAACTCGCCCGCGTCCAGCGCGGCGCGGCACAGCGCCTCCAGCGTGCCGCGCACCGCCTTGCCGCCCATGTGGCCCGTGCCGGAGAGCAGGCTCGCGTCGTAGACCATCGGGCGGGAGAAGTACGCCGCGTGCGTGCGCGCGGGGGCTTCGGCGATCGCCTGAATGTCGCGCACCACGGCGTCCGCCGTCGGCACGCCGCCCGCCCCCTGACCGTAGAGCTTGATCTCGCCCGCCTTGTCCGCGCGGAGCGTGAACAGGTTGAAGTTCGTGGGAACGTGCGCCTCCAGCGCGTCCAGCGGCAGCACCACCGGCGCGACGCCGATGGCGTAGCGGTCGCCGCGGCGCACGGACAGCCCGAAGAGCTTGACCGTCTTGCCCTTGGCGGCGAAGTCGTCGAGGATCTGCCTGGTCAGGCGCTCGATGCCGCACATCGGGAACTCGGTCGTGCAGTAGCACTTGTAGGCGGTGTTGGAGATGATGATGATCTTGTTCTTCACGTCGAAGCCGCTGAGGTCGGCGGTGGGGTCGGCCTCGGCGTAGCCCAGCTTCTGCGCCTCGCGCAGCGTCGGCTCGAACTCCGCGCCCTCGCGGTTCATCTTGTCGATGATGAAGTTGGTCGTGCCGTTCATGATGCCGTAGACCGCCTCAATCTCGTTGGTCTGCGCCAGCTTCAGCGTCTCGGCGATGTCGGGGATCGTGCCGCCGCACGCCGCCTCGTAGCGCAGGAACAGCCCGCGGCTCTCCGCCAGCTCGATCAGTTCCTTGAAGCCGAAGCACAGCGCCGCCTTGTTCACCGTGACGACGTGCTTGCCCGCCTCGAGCGCCATCTTCATATATTCATAGGAGGGGTGCGTGCCGGGCAGGATGTCGCAGACCAGATCGACCTCCGGGTCGGACATGATGACGTTGATATCGGAGGTCATCTTCGGCTCGGTGGCGAGCTCGGGACGCTCCAGGATCCACTTCAGCTCGTGTTCGGCGGACGCCTCCAGCGTCGCGCAGACGTGGCGCCCGATGACGCCGTGACCCAATACAGCAATGCGCATGGTGTTGTTTCCTTTCTCTTTTGTGATTTGCCCGTGGCCATCATACCATCATCGCGCACGGAAAGCAAGGGGAAAACCGCTCCGTCAAACGCCTTGCGGGGGACGGCGGCGCCGCCCGTTTTGAATGTTTCCGTTCATAAATCGTTTACAGGGAAACTATTGACATTCCGCGGGGGCGGTGGTACACTCCGTTTAGCACTCGGAGGAAAAGAGTGCTAAAGGAACGGAACAACGATGGAATTGAGCGAACGCAAAAAGCAAATACTGAAGGCGGTCGTCGAGCATTACATCGAAAGCGCCGAGCCGGTGGGCTCGAAGCTGCTGGCAAACGAGCTGGGCGTCAGCTCGGCGACCGTGCGCAACGAGTTCGCGGAGCTGTGCGAGCTGGGCTATCTGGAGCAGCCCCACACCTCCGCCGGGCGCGCGCCCACGCCGCGCGGCTACCGGCTCTATGTCAACGAGCTGATGGAGCGCCGCGCCGTCTCCGAGCAGGAGGCCGAGCGCATCGACGAAACGCTGCGCGGCAAGCTTGCCGGCGCGAGCGGCGCGATGGCGAACGCGGGCCAGCTCGTCTCCTCCATCGTCAACTACCCCGCCTACAGCGTCAAGCGCGGCAACGACGCGCTGACGGTCGAGCGCTTCGAGCTGCTGGGCGTGGACGAGCGCAGCTTCATCACGGTCGTGATGACCGGCGACAAGAACGTGCGCAGCCAGCTGCAGCAGACGGCGCTGCCCTTCGACGCGCAGCGTCTGGGCGACCTCAAGCACCTGCTCAACACGCACTTCGCCGGCAAGACCCGCGCCGAGATGGCCGCGCGCCTGATGAGCGTGGGCGACCAGCTTGCCCCGGAGCTGTTCCTCGTCGTGTCGAAGACCGTCGAATACGCGGCGGGCATCCTCGGCGAGGCGGCGCGCCGCGACGTGGAGACCACGGGCGCGAGCCGCATCCTCACCATGCCGGAGTACCGCGACATGGACCGCGCGCACGAGCTGATGACCTTCCTTGTGGACAACAAGGAGCAGCTCCCCGTCCCCGAGGGCGACGCGCCGGTGCAGGTGCTCATCGGCCCGGAGAACGTGGACGCCGCCCTGCGCGACACCAGCGTCGTCGTCGCCAGCTACGACATCGGCGACGGGATGCGCGGGCTGGTCGGCGTGGTCGGCCCGACGCGCATGGATTACGCCACCGTCACCGCGCGGCTCGCCTACTTTGCCGAGAGCCTCAGCAAGATGTTCGGCAAGGGCCTGCCCGACGGCAAACAGGAGGAAACCCCTCCGTCAGCCTGACGGCTGCCGCCTCCCCTTTCGGGGGAGGACAACAGGAAGGAAGTTTTTACATGGCAAAAGAAAAGAACACCAATATTCCTGAGGAAATGCCGGAGACCCCCGCCGAGGAGACGGCGGAGCAGACCGCGGAACAGTCCGCCGGGCCGGAGACCTTCACCGTCACGCGCGAGCAGATGGAACAGATGGAGGCGCTGGCGCAGCAGCTCGCCGAGCAGCAGGACAAATTCCTGCGCCTCGCCGCCGAGTACGACAACTACCGCAAGCGCACCGCCAAGGAAAAAGAGAGCATCTACGCCGACGCCAAGATCGACACGATCACGGCGCTGCTGCCCGTCTACGACAACCTTGAGCGCGGCCTCGCCCAGTACGGCGACGAGGACTCCCCCCACCGCAAGGGGCTGGAGATGATCTTCACGCAGTTCAAGGAGAGCCTTGCGAAGCTGGGCGTCGCCGCCATCGACGCGGCGGGACAGCCGTTCGACCCCGAAAAGCACAACGCCGTCATGCACGTCGAGGACGAGTCCGTCGGCGAGAACACCGTCGTCGAGGTCCTGCAGCAGGGCTTCATGCTGGGGGAGAAGGTGCTGCGATTCGCCATCGTCAAAGTGGCGAACTGAAAAGCGGAAAACCTCTCAGTCAGCTTCGCTGACAGCTCCCCTTTCAGGGGAGCCAAGTAGGAGCGGAAAACCTCTCAGTCAGCTTCGCTGACAGCTCCCCTTTCAGGGGAGCCAAATAGGAATATTATATAAGAAATATACAGGAGGCAATCATTATGTCTAAAGTCATCGGAATCGACCTTGGTACCACCAATTCCTGCGTCGCCGTTATGGAAGGCGGCGAGGCTGTCGTCATCGCCAACGCCGAGGGCAACCGCACCACGCCGTCCGTCGTCGGCTTCAGCAAGACCGGCGAGCGCATGGTCGGCCAGGTCGCCAAGCGTCAGGCGATCACCAACCCCGACCGCACCATCAGCAGCATCAAGCGCGAGATGGGCACCGACCACCGCGTCACCATCGACGACAAGCGCTACACCCCGCAGGAGATCAGCGCGATGATCCTCTCCAAGCTCAAGGCGGACGCCGAGAGCTATCTGGGCGGCCCCGTCACCGAGGCGGTCATCACCGTGCCCGCGTACTTCACCGACTCCCAGCGTCAGGCGACCAAGGACGCCGGCAAGATCGCCGGCCTCGAGGTCAAGCGCATCATCAACGAGCCCACCGCCGCCGCGCTCGCCTACGGCGTGGACAAGGAGCAGAGCCAGAAGATCATGGTCTACGACCTCGGCGGCGGCACGTTCGACGTGTCCATCCTCGACATCGACGACGGCGTGATCGAGGTGCTGGCGACGGCGGGCAACAACCGCCTCGGCGGCGACGACTTCGACGAGTGCGTCATGAAGTGGCTCGTGAGCGAGTTCAAGCGCAGCGACGGCGTGGACCTCTCCGGCGACAAGGTCGCCATGCAGCGCATCAAGGAGGCGGCGGAGAAGGCGAAGATCGAGCTCTCCGGCGTCACCACCTCCAACATCAACCTGCCGTTCATCACCGCCGACGCCACCGGCCCCAAGCACATGGACGTGACGCTGACCCGCGCCAAGTTCAACGAGCTGACCGCCCACCTCGTCGAGGCGACGATGGGCCCCGTGCGTCAGGCGATGAGCGACGCCGGCCTCAAGGCGAGCGACCTCGCCAAGGTGCTGATGGTGGGTGGCTCGAGCCGCATCCCCGCCGTGCAGGACGCCGTCAAGAGCTTCACCGGCAAGGAGCCGTTCAAGGGCATCAACCCCGACGAGTGCGTCGCCATGGGCGCGGCGCTGCAGGCGGGCGTGCTGACCGGCGACGTCAAGGGCCTGCTGCTGCTCGACGTCACGCCGCTGTCCCTCGGCATCGAGACCATGGGCGGCGTGTGCACGCGCCTCATCGAGCGCAACACCACCATCCCCGTCAAGAAGAGCCAGATCTTCTCCACCGCCGCGGACAACCAGACCTCCGTTGAGGTCAACGTCCTGCAGGGCGAGCGCGAGATGGCGGCCGCGAACAAGAGCCTCGGCCGCTTCCACCTCGACGGCATCGCTCCGGCGCGCCGCGGCGTGCCGCAGATCGAGGTCACCTTCGACATCGACGCCAACGGCATCGTCAACGTCAGCGCGAAGGACCTCGGCACCGGTCAGGAGCAGCACATCACCATCACCGCGTCCTCGAACATGAGCAAGGAGGACATCGAGAAGGCCGTCCGTGAGGCGGAGCAGTACGCCGCCGAGGACGCCAGGGCGAAGGAGAAGGTCGAGATCCGCAACGCCGGCGACCAGATGGTCTACCAGAGCGAGAAGACCCTCGGCGAGGTGGGCGACAAGATCCCCGCCGACGAGAAGGCGAAGGTGCGCTCGGGCGTCGACAAGCTCAAGGAGACGCTCAAGGGCGACGATACCGACGCCATCAAGGCGGCGACCGAGGAGCTTCAGCAGCTGTTCTACGCCATGAGCGAGAAGCTCTATCAGGGCGCGAACCCGCAGGGCGGCGCACAGGGCGGCTATCAGGCCGGCCCCGACATGGGCGGCCAGCCCGGCGGCGGTCAGCAGTACTACGACGCCGACTACAAGGTCGTGGACGACGACAACAAGTAATCATTCTTCAAGCAAGAGGCTTTGCCTCTTGTTTGAGAAGGAGTCGCTGCGCTTCCCGCACGCCTGCGGCGCACGGGCGCTTCGCGCAAAGAGTTTTTTCTGACGCGCGTGTCGTCAGAAAAAACAAATTAGGTTTCATTTGCGCCTGCGGGCGCAAAATAGCACGGGGACAGCCGGAACGGCTGCCCCATCGTGCCATTTTATAGGGAGTTCTTAAAATACCGACCCAAAGCCCAGCGCAGCGGGTTTGGGGAGGAGAGGAGGAGCAAGGGAGCGGCCTTTCTTTTCCGCGTCAGCGGGAAACAAAAGCAGGCGGACTTTGCGACGACGACATGGCGGATAAAAGAGATTATTACGAGGTGCTCGGGCTGCAGAAGGGCGCCTCGGAGGAAGAGATCAAAAAGGCGTACAAAAAGCTCGCGCGCAAGTACCACCCCGACATGAACCCCGGCGACAAGACCGCCGAGGAGAAGTTCAAGGAGGTCAACGAGGCGAACGAGGTGCTCTCCAACCCGGAGAAGAAGGCGCGCTACGACCAGTTCGGCTTTGCGGGCGTCGACCCCAGCTACGGCGCGGGCGCGGGCGCGGGCGGCTACGGCGGAGGCATGGACTTCGACTTCGGCGATCTGGGCGACATCTTCGGCAGCTTCTTCGGCGGCGGCTTCGGCGGCGCGTCGCGCGCGAACCCGAACGCCCCCCAGCGCGGCGAGAGCCTGCGCACCAGCGTGACCATCGACTTCGAGGAGGCCTGCTTCGGCTGCGAGAAGGAGGTCGTCATCGAGCGCGTGGAGCAGTGCGACGAGTGCCGCGGCTCCGGCTGCGAGAAGGGCACCACCGCCGAGGTCTGCCCCGACTGCGGCGGGCGCGGCGTGGTGCAGCGCCGCCAGCAGACCCCGCTGGGCTACATGGCCACCACCGCCGCCTGCACGCGCTGCGGCGGCAAGGGCAGGATCATCCACAAGCCCTGCAAGACCTGCGGCGGGCGCGGCATGGTGCGCAAGCGCAAGACCATCAAGGTCAGCATCCCCGCCGGCATCGACAACGGACAGACCATCTCCCTGCGCGCGCAGGGCAACGCCGGCAGGAACGGCGGCCCCGCCGGCGACCTGCTGATCGTCGTGTCCGTGCGCGCGCACGAGATCTTCCGCCGCGAGGGCAGCAGCATCCTCTGCGAGGCGCCGATCACCTTCGCGCAGGCGGCGCTGGGCGCGGAGCTGGAGATCCCCACCATCGACGGCAAGGTCAAGTACAGCATCCCCGAGGGCACCCAGTCCGGCACGACCTTCCGCCTCAAGGGCAAGGGCGTCCCCGGCATGGGCGGGCGCGCCCGCGGCGACCAGTACGTCACCGTCTACGTCGAGACGCCGCGCAACCTGAACCGCGAGCAGAAGGCGGCGCTGAAGAAGTTCAGCGAGCTGCTGGGCGAGAAAAACTACGAGGAGAGCAAGGGCTTCTTCGGGAAGTTCAAGCTGTGAGAGGGAGAGTGTGATGTTCAAGATGCGCTACAACGCTACGAGGGGCTATTACGGCTATCGCGGACGCAGAAACAACGGGAAGTGGCTGATCCTCGCGCTGACGGTGGTCATCCTTGCGGGGACGCTGTTCCTGCTCGCCCAGCGCTGCCGCGTCTACCGCTCCGACGGCTCGACCTACATCGAGCTGCCGTGGACGCGCTCCGCCGACGACGCCGCGGCGGCCGACGCGCCGCCGCAGGAGGGGGGCTGAGCCATGCGTCTGGTATCATGGAACGTCAACGGCCTGCGCGCCGCGCTGGGCAAGGGCTTTCTCGACTTCGTCGCCTCGGTCGACGCGGACGTGATCTGCCTGCAGGAGACCAAGCTCAAGGAGCATCAGGTCAGCTTCGACCTGCCCGGCTACCACCGCTACTGGAACTGCGCGGACAAGGCGGGCTACTCCGGCACGGCGGTGTTCTCGAAGACCGAGCCGCTGTCCGTTACTTATGACTTCGGCGAGGACGCGCACCGCCACGAGGGGCGCGTCATCACCGCCGAGTACCCCGATTTCTACGTCGTGTGCTGCTACACGCCCAACTCGCAGGACGAGCTGCGCCGCCTCGCCTACCGGATGCAGTGGGAGGACGACCTGCGCGGCTATCTCTGCCAGCTCGACGGCGTCAAGCCGGTGCTCTACTGCGGCGACCTCAACGTCGCCCATCAGGAGATCGACCTCAAAAACCCCAAGACCAACCACTTCAACCCCGGCTTCTCCGACGAGGAGCGCGGCAAGATGACCGAGCTGCTCTCCAGCGGCTTCATCGACACCTTCCGCACCCTGCACCCCGACGCGACGGACGCGTACTCGTGGTGGAGCTACCGCGCGCAGTCCCGCGCGCGGAACGTCGGTTGGCGCATCGACTATTTCATCGCCTCCGAGCGCCTGCGCGGCCGCATCCGCACCGCGTCCATCCTGCCGGAGGTCATGGGCAGCGACCACTGCCCCGTGATGCTGGAAATCGACTGAAAAACCCCCTCCGTTCCATTCGGAGGGGGTTTTTTGACGAAGTCATTTTTCGAGCCAGATCATCAGCGCCGCGACGTCGGCGGGGCTGACGCCGGAGATGCGGCTCGCCTGTCCGAGGCTGCGCGGGCGGATGGCGGCGAGCTTCTCGCGCGCCTCAAGGCGCAGGCCGTCGATGGCGGCGTAGTCCAGCCCGTCGGGCAGGGCGCGGCGCTCGAGCCGCGCGAACTCCGCGACCTCCGCCTTCTGACGGCGGATGTAGCCCTCGTACTTGACCGCGATCTCCACGCTCTCGGCAAGCGCGGCGGGGAACGCCGCGCAGCCCTCGTCGAACGCGCGCAGGTCGTCGTAGGATATCTGCGGGCGGCGCAGCAGCGCGAGCAGGGTCGCGCCGTCGTGCACCGCCGCGGTGCCGCGCGCCGTCAGCAGGGTGTTGAGCGCGTCGGAGGAGGGCAGGCCCGTGCGCTCCAGACGCCTGATCTCCGCGTCCACGGCGGCGTACTTTGCCTCCACCGCCGCGAGGCGCTCGCCGGACACCAGCCCGATGCGGCGGCCGACGGCGGTCAGGCGCTCGTCGGCGTTGTCCTGCCGCAGGAGCAGGCGATACTCGCTGCGCGAGGTCATCATGCGGTACGGCTCGTTCGTGCCCTTGGTCACAAGATCGTCGATCAGCGTGCCGATGTAGCTCTGCTCGCGCCCGAGGATCAGCGGCTCCTCGCCCTTGAGCCTGAGCGCGGCGTTGACGCCGGCGACAAAGCCCTGCGCCGCCGCCTCCTCGTAGCCGGACGAGCCGTTGAACTGCCCCGCGCCGTACAGCCCGCGGATCGCCTTGCACTCCAGGGTCGGCAGCAGCGCCGTCGGGTCGACGCAGTCGTACTCGATGGCGTAGGCGGGGCGGGTCATCTCGGCGCGCTCGAGTCCGGGCAGGGTGTGGAGCATGGCGAGCTGCACGTCCTCCGGCATGGAGGACGAGAAGCCCTGCACGTACAGCTCCTCGGTGTTCAGGCCCATCGGCTCGATGAAGAGCTGGTGGCGCGCCTTGTCGGGAAAGCGCACGATCTTCGTCTCGATGGACGGGCAGTAGCGCGGGCCGATCCCCTCGATGACGCCGGAGTAGATCGGGCTGCGGTCGAGATTGTCGCGGATGATGCGGTGGGTCTCGGCGTTGGTGTAGGTCAGGTAGCACACCGCCTCGTTATTGGGCGGCTGGGTCGTCGTGAACGAGAAGGGGAGGGGCACGGCGTCGCCCTCCTGCCGCTCCATGCGCGTGAAGTCGACGCTGCGGGCGTTGACGCGCGGGGGCGTGCCGGTCTTGAAGCGGCGCATGGGCAGCCCCAGCTCGACCAGCGAGCGCGCCAGCGCGGACGCGGCGTGCATACCGTCGGGCCCGCTGTCCTGAATGCACTCGCCGATGATCGTGCGCCCCGCGAGGTACGTCCCCGTGGACAGCACGACCGCGCGGACTTCGTACACGCCGCCGGTGGCGGTGACGACGCTGCGTACCGCGCCGTTTTCCACGCGCAGGTCGACGATCTCCGCCTGACGCACGAGCAGGTTTTCCTGCCGCTCCAGCGTGTGCTTCATGACCTCCTGATAGCGGCGGCGGTCCGCCTGCGCGCGCAGCGACCACACGGCGGGGCCCTTGCCGCGGTTCAAAAGCCGGTACTGGATGCAGGCCCTGTCCGCCGCCTTCGCCATCTCGCCGCCCAGCGCGTCCAGCTCGCGGACGAGGTGGCCCTTGCCCGTGCCGCCGATGGCGGGATTGCAGGGCATATTGCCCACGGCGTCGAGATTGATGGTGAAGCAGACGGTTTTGAGCCCCAGCCGCGCGGCGGCGAGCGCCGCCTCGATGCCGGCGTGCCCCGCGCCGACGACGGCGATATCGTATTGTCCGGCAGGAAATTCGTACATGGCGCGCTCCTCTTCCATGGATCGTCAAAGTGGCCGACGCCGCCCTCTTTGCGGGCGGCCGCGCATATTTTAGCGAAACGCCGCGGCTTTGTCAATGCGAAATCGCGCGTTTCGCTTGCCTTTTGCGGCGGCTTGTGATAACATCTAAAGGTTAATGCAAACACGAAAAGGAGATACCGCCATGGCCGTGATCGAATACGACAGCTACAAGCAGAAGCTCCACGCGATGGACGAGACGATCGTCAACCTCTTCAAGGCGCTGGAGATCGAAAGCTCCCGCCACGAGATCGAGCGTCTGCTCGCCGAGGCCGAGGAGGAGGGCTTCTGGAACGACGTGGAGCGTTCCCAGAAGAACCAGACCCAGCTCAAGCAGCTGCAGGCCAAGGTGCAGCGCTTCGAGAAGCTCTCGCAGGAGCGCGACGACCTGCTTGCCCTGGTGGACATGGGCGAGGAGATGGACGACGCGAGCCTGCTGCCCGAGCTGGAGGAGGGCTACGCCGAGCTGGAGCGCAAGCTCGACGAGGCGCGCCTGACCACCCTGCTCTCCGGCGAGTACGACCGCTGCAACGCCATTCTGGAGTTCCACCCCGGCGCGGGCGGCACCGAGGCGCAGGACTGGGCCTCGATGCTCTACCGGATGTATATGCAGTGGGCGAACAAGCACGGCTTTGAGTTCGAGATGCTCGACTATCTCGACGGCGACGAGGCCGGACTCAAGAGCGCCACCGTGATGATCCACGGCGAGAACGCCTACGGCTACCTCAAGGGCGAGCACGGCGTACACCGCCTCGTGCGCGTGTCGCCGTTCGACGCGAACGCCCGCCGCCAGACCTCGTTCGCGGCGATCGAGGTCATGCCCGAGCTGCCGCAGGACATCGAGGTCGAGATCCGTCCCGAGGACATCGAGATGCAGGTCTACCGCTCCTCCGGCGCGGGCGGCCAGCACATCAACAAGACCTCGTCGGCGGTGCGCCTGATCCACAAGCCCACGGGCATCGTCACCGCCTGCCAGACCCAGCGCTCGCAGTTCCAGAACCGTGACTACGCCATGGAGATGCTCAAGGCGAAGCTGGTGCAGCTCAAGCTGCAGGAGCACGCCGAGAAGATCAGCGACCTCAAGGGCGTGCAGCTCAAGATCGAGTGGGGCAGCCAGATCCGCAACTACGTCTTCATGCCCTACCAGCTCGTCAAGGACAACCGCACCGACTACGAGACCGGCAACATCCAGTCGGTCATGGACGGCGAGCTGGACGGCTTCATCAACGCCTACCTCACCAAGAGCGCCAACGGCGAGCTGAAGAAGTAAGGAAAGCACCATGGAATCCAAAGAAAACAAGATGGGCGTCATGCCCGAGGGCAGGCTGCTGGCGACGATGGCGGTGCCGATGATGTTCTCCATGCTGCTGCAGGCGCTGTACAACGTGGTGGACAGCTACTTCGTCTCCCGCGTCAGCCAGGACGCGTTCAACGCGCTGTCGCTGGCGTTCCCGCTGCAGGCGCTGATGATCGCGATGGGCGGCGGCATAGGGCTGGGCGTGAACGCGCTGATCTCGCGCTCGCTGGGCGAAAAGCGGCAGGACATGGCCGACCGCGTGGCGAACACGGGCGTGATGCTCTTCGCGCTGTGCGGCGTGCTGTTCGCCGTCGTCGGCGTCACCTGCTCGGGGCCGTTCTTCCGCGCGCAGACCGACGTGGCCGGCATCGTCGAGGCGGGCACGGTCTACTGCACGATCTGCCTCGGGCTTTCGTTCGGCATCTTCTTCCAGTTCTGCTTCGAGCGCTTTCTGCAGGCGACGGGGCGCTCCGCGCTCTCGATGGCGACGCAGGTCTCCGGCGCGCTGATCAACATCGTCATGGACCCGATCCTGATCTTCGGCTATCTGGGCTTCCCGGCGATGGGCGTGCGCGGCGCCGCCGTGGCGACCGTGCTGGGCCAGATGGTCGCGGCGTGCATGGGGCTTGTGCTCAATCGGAAAAAGAACCCGGAGCTCCACCTGCGCTTCTCGGAAATGCGCTGGCACAGGGACATCGCCGCCGAGGTCTTCCGCATCG
>Ga0129306_1002868_pt1 | contig 14178 bp, 10 predicted proteins | sample P827metagenome_FD_94438 | JGI IMG/M metagenome (GOLD analysis project Ga0129306, IMG submission 94438) | Capybara group fecal microbial communities from Wisconsin, USA - P827 metagenome | ecosystem: Host-associated > Mammals > Digestive system > Large intestine > Fecal | place: USA: Wisconsin...
CCGCTGACAAAGCCGATCTTCCTGACGCCGTGCTTTTCGATGACGTGCCTGATGGCCTTGCCGAATCCCGACTTGTTGTCGAACATAACGGAAGGGTATCCCTCCATGGCGGAGAAAAGTGTAACTACCGGAACTGCGGGAAGGCTCTTCATGAGGTCCCTCTGAAGTTCGAAGGAAGCCCTGGAACCGATGGTGCCCATGAGGACATAGAGGATATCTGCGGACTTTATGCTCTCGAGCCCGAAGACTGTATTGTACTGATACTCAAATTCCACCCCCTGGTACTTACTGTCTGTTGTTCCAAGATAGTGGCCGGGGAAGATAAAGAGATTGGCATCAAGTGCTTTTGCAGCCAGCTCCGCGCCCTTACAGGCCTGGGCGGAAAAATAGTTATCCAGATCGTCTATAAGAAAACCGATATTGAGTCGTTTATTCATAAGATGCCCTCTCTACATTGCTTAGAAAATTCTACCGCATCTTAAATAATAACATGACGCGCGGATTTATTCTATTCTTTTATCTTCTTTAGGAAGCTTTCGGAAGAAATATACCGCCATTACCAGGGATGGGATCACTGCCAGCACAAAAGCCATGGGTTGGGCTTCCTGGATACCGGAAAGGCCCCTGAAATGACTTAAGATTATAAGAAGGGGGATAAAGAAGAGTCCCGACCTCAGGGACGACAGGATAGATGCACCCAGCTTGTGACCGGTGCTCTGATAGAGCATCTCCGTGACCATACATGGCGGCAGGGTAAACAGTCCTATGAGATAGATCCTCAGGGCTCTTATGCCGATCCTTATGACCTCTTCGTCGTCCCTCATCCTTCTTATGATGGGGCCTGCGAAGATAAATACCGGGATAGCCACGATGAACATGAGAGCTTCCGCCATCAGGTTTGTAAACTTGTAGGCATCCCTTACTCTTTTGAACTTTCCGGCGCCGTAGTTCATGGCGCTGACAGGCTGGAATCCCTGACCTACTCCCAGGGCTATGGCAAAGACGAAAAATCCCACCTTTCCCACGATGCCCATGGCGGCTATGGCTTCCTTGCCGTAGGGTTCTGCTGCGTTGTTTAAGATGATGGTGGCGATACTTGTGAGACCCTGTCTTACCAGGGAGGGGAAACCTGTTCCCATAATGTCCCACATCTCTTTGATGTCTTTGGTGAACTTTTGGTAGTCCAGGACTACCGCCGTCTTTCCCCTGTTGTAGATAACAAAGAGGATGACAAATCCGGTGATCTGTCCGATGGCAGTAGCCAGGCCTGCGCCCACTATACCCAGCTTACAGACGAACATGAGCAGGGGATCTCCGGCAATATTGAGGATAGCTCCCGCCAGGATGCCGATCATTCCCAGGGATGCCCTTCCTTCGTATCTCAGGGCATTGTTCATGACGAAGCTGGCCATGGTGAAGGGCGTGGCTATGAGGATGCAGAAAAGATATTTCTGTGCATAGGGTGCGATCTCATCCGTACTGCCCAGCATAAAGGCCAGGTCCTTTGAGATGATCATGGAGACCACTGCCAGGATAGTGCCTATCATCAGCACAGAGATGAAGGCAGTGGAGGCGATCCTTGATGCCCCCTCCCTGTCCTTCTGGCCGAGTTTTCGCGAAAGGATGCTGCCGGCACCATGGCCGAACATAAATCCGATGGCCTGGATTATGGACATAAAGCCGAAGACAACACTTACGGCGCCGCTGGCCTCCGTGTTGATCATGCCCACGAACATGGTGTCCACCAGGTTGTAGATATTTGTTACCAGCATGCTGGTAATGGTGGGGACTGCAAGTCTTGCGACAAGTTTCCCCACCGGCATGGTGGTCATCTTTTTATATTGAGCGGAATCGTCTTCTTTCTTCACCACTTGGGCTGCCTGTCCTCGTTATAGAGTCCGAAATTGCACTCAGAGGCTTCAGGCCTGTCACCCTTCCACAGTTCGTCGAAGGCTTCGAAGATGAAGGCGATCACCTTATCCTCCTCAAGCCATGCCTTGAGCTCTGTGATATATCTCTTCTCGTTCTCAAGGGTTGCATGGGGCTTGTCTGTAGCCCTGGAGCTCCAGCCCACCTCGGTGTATATGATCTGCTTGTCCGGGAAGAGCTCCTGCATCTTCTTGTAGAATTCCTTATTGTCAGATACGGCGCTGTCGATGTCGCCGCTGTAGTGGTAGGGGTAGTTGTGGGCAGCTATGAAATCCACCTCTTTTGCAAGGTCGGGGATATTGGGCCAGTCGGAGACGCCCTCACAGAATGTGACGGGCTTGTTGAGGTTTGCCTTCAGCTTCCTGACGTGGCCGATGAGCCTTTCCTCGGATACCATATGCTGACCCCAGGGAGGTGTATTCTCATTTCCCACGGAGACGGCGAAGATCTCGTCGTCGAACTCCTTTACCAGCTCGATGAGCTTGTCCAGCTCCCTGTCATTTCTGTCGCTGTGGGCCTTAAGTTCTTCCTCTGTATACTGCTGGTCCTCAAAAGGACATCCCGGGTTGTTGATCTCGTTGTCGGAATCGATGCCGACGATGCACCTGATGGGATAGTTGTACTTCCTTATGGTCTCCAGGACGAGCCTTGCATGCTCGTTGGGGTCGTACATCCTCAGGTATCCGTAGCCAAGATCTGCCAGGATCTTGATGTCCTCCTCGATCTGCTCCCTGGTGGGCATGGCGCCCTTGGGGCTCTGGCCTTTCCTGTATCCTGAATAGCATATCGCCTTACGGTATTCGAACTGCTGCATAAAGATGTCCTCCCCTGTTTTTTCAGTTATGATAATATTATCATGAAAGTCGTTTGGGGAGGGTGAAGTTTTTATGAAACTCAATTACAGGAACACCGTACTTGTGGGACTTGCATTTCTTGCCATCACAGCATTCTGGCAGATGTACGACAATGTCGTTCCCCTGATCCTGACAAACACCTTTTCACTTAACGAGACATGGACCGGTGCCATAATGGCGGCAGATAACATACTGGCCCTGATCCTCCTCCCCGTCTTCGGAAAGCTGTCCGACAGGACCCGCACCCGTATCGGAAAGAGAATGCCCTATATCCTCATCGGAACCCTCATCGCCGTCATCCTGATAAACATCCTTCCCGTCATCGACGATAAGTGCGCCGCTGGCGTCAACACCGCATTCTACAGTCTCACCGGATTCATCATCATCCTGGGACTTCTCCTGTTCACCATGTCGGTGTTCAGATCCCCCGCAGTAGCTCTGATGCCGGACATCACCCCCAAGCCTCTCCGTTCCAAGGGCAATGCCGTCATCAACCTCATGGGCGCCGCCGGCGGCATCATCTATCTGGCATTTACCGCCATCATGTATCCCAAGTCAAAAACAGAGGGACTTGATCATGTAAGCTACAGGATCCTGTTCGTATTCATATCCGCAGTCATGGCACTGGCGGTGGTAATAATGCTCCTGACAGTCAAGGAGAACAAGCTCTCTTCCGAGAATGACAGGATAGAGAAGGAGCATCCCGAGTGGGATCTTTCCGAGGATGCCGGCGGATCTTCTGAGAAGACGAAGCTTCCCAGGGAAGTCCTGGTGTCCATGATCTTCCTCCTTGCATCCATCATGCTCTGGTACATCGGATACAACGCCGTTGTCACCTGGTTCACACCTTACATCAAATCACTTATGGGAGAAGATATCGGAGGTGCTTCCACCTGCTTCCTCATCGCGAATATAGGAGCCATCATCTCCTACATCCCCCTGGGTCATCTGGCCGGTAAGATAGGACGAAAGAAGTCCATCTATCTGGGCACCATCATCCTCACCCTGACCTTCGGCCTGTCCTTCTTCCTCACCACCATGATGCATTCCCTGAATGCCCTGATGTTCGTGGTCTTCGCACTGGTGGGATTTGCCTGGGCCGCCATCAACATCAACTCCCTTCCCATGGTTGTCGAGATGTGTAAGGGTGCCGACACAGGAACATTCACAGGCTTTTACTACACTGCCTCCATGGCAGGACAGATCCTGACTCCCATCCTCTCAGGATCTCTCATGAGGCACGTGAGCTACAAGATCCTTTTCGTCTATGCAGCCTGCTTCGCCTTCCTGAGCTTCCTCACCATGACCCGGGTCCGCCACGGCGACATCAAGGTCGCAGGCAAGACCGGCCTGGAGGCTTTCGAAGACTTAGAATGATCCTTTTTCAAAAAAGTACGTTAAAAGTACGTTTCGGAGGTCTCCAAACGTACTTTTTAGATACTTTTCCAAAAAGTACGCGAAAAGTACGTTTCCGGGGTGCCGAAACGTACTTTTTTGATACTTTGTATCCGTTTGTAACGGATTGTATCCAATTTGGTGCAAAAAAGACTTGAAAAGATGATATCCTGCCGTTATGAACATCATATCTCTGCCAAAAAACTACCTGATCGCCAGGTACATATACCTTACGGAGAAACTGTCGGAACTTCCGGCGGTATCTGTGGGCAGGCACAAAGGAAGCCCCGTCTTCAGGGTCAGGACCGGGGACAGGAGCAGGATATTCAAGGAAGGTTCAGCCAATGGGATCAAAGCCCGGAACCTTTACGAGCTCAGGGGAAGGGTCACCGCCATTATCGAAGAGATCAGGAAGAGCTTCAGTGAGGATATCGGGAAGACTGGATGATGAGGGATATGTTTACAGGAACTCCGTGAAGATCAGGGATTACCTTTCCAGCGGCTACTACATCGGGACAGATCTTCTGATCCTGTGCGGCAACGAGGTGGAGATGCCTTCCATGGACACCATCAGGAGCAGCATCCGTCATATGATAGAACTCCTAACCTCACAGCATCTGACGCCGGTGGGAGCTGTTACCTTTTAAGGCGGTTCAGGGCCTTGGGGGACAGTTCACCGATCCTCTTTTCGACCTTTGATCTTCTGTCCGTTACGGCCTTTCTGATGGCCTCCTTCTGATGCGGCTCAAGGGAGTCTGCATCCTGGAGCCTGGCCTCGATTATGTTGAGGATCTCCTCTTCGTCCAGAAGTCCGATCTTACCGAAGTGAAGATGCTCCTCCGCTATCTCCAGATCCTCTGCCGTTACGTCCGTCTCATGGGAGATCTCGTTTAAGACCTTCTTACTCATCCTCTCCCTGACCCGGTCGACATTCTCCCGGCCGAAGACCCATTCCAGCTCCGCATTAAGATCGTCGGTGGCGGACTTGTCGTCACCCTGGAACTTTCCGTTCTCAAGAGGATAGGGATGGTGGATCCCGGAGTCTCTCAGGGCCAGGCGGAAGGTCCTTCTGACGGCACCGTTATGGAGGAGCTCACCGGATCCGAACTGCCTGAGCTGGTCGTTGACGTGACCCTGGTGGTCCGTCATGTAGAACCTGATGCCTTTGTCCTGAAGCTTCTTATGGAAGAGCACCAGTCTTTCAGCGGCAGTCATGTCGATGTCGCCTATACCTACGGCATAGACGATGACCGTCTTCGTACCGGGGCCTATGCCTCTCTCTATATCATTTTCGAAGGTGTCGATATTGGCGAAGAAGAGATTTCCTCCGAACCTGTATATAAGTGTGTCCTTTACGGGGACCGCATCCTTATAACGCTTCAGGAGCACCAGCCTGTCGTGGCCCGGGACCATTCCCATAAAGCCCTTGGGAGGCACCACCGCCTTGATGATGACGGCTACGAAGGAAAGGACCACACCGATGATGACGCCGTAGACCGTTCCGAAGATAAGGACTCCCAGGAAGGCTGAGATGAAGATACGGAACTCCTGCCTGGAGCTTCTGAAGAGCTTCACCATCAGGTCGAACTCGCAGGCATTTATGAGAGCCGCTATAACGATGCCTGTGAGGATGGGAACAGGAAGGATTTCGATAAAGGGCGTAAGGAAAAGGAGCACCAGGACCATGGCCACAGATGCCGTGACGGACATGATGTGGGAGGTGGCTCCGTACTGTCTCGAAAGAGAAGACCTGGAGACACTGCCGTTGACGGGACAGCTGCCCACCAGCGCGGAAGCCAGGTTGCCCAGGGAGTATGCCAGGATCTCCCGCTGGGGGATGATCCTTCCTCCCTCCTTCATGACAACGCTCTTGGAAGCCAGAAGTGTCTCCGCCATTATGACCAGAGCGATGGTCAGGGACGTAAAGAGCAGTTCCGGTATATCGGTTCCTCTGAAGTCCGGGAGCACCGGCATGGGAAGTCCTTTTTCCACATGGGGAAGGAGCTTTACTCCATACTCATCGATATGGGCAGTCTTAGTCAGGATAAACCCCAGGGCCATTATGATCACAGGCATGGGGATCTTCGGCGCCTTTCTGCTCATAAGGACGATGATGACCACGGTGGCGATGCCCAGTACAAGGGACAGGATATTCGTCTCCGGGATAGTCTTTATGATGTCGATGATGAGCTCTATTGCCTCACCTGTTCCCGGGCCGCCTCCCATGAGCTTGGGGATCTGCATCAGGATGATGGTGACGCAGATACCGGTGACGAATCCGCCCATGACGGGAGTCGATATGTATTTGACGATCCTGCCGGCTCTCAGGATAAAGAACAGAAGGAGCCAGGCTGACACCAAGGTGGTGATGACGGGAACGATCCTTCCGGCATCATCCGAACCAAGGGCTATGCCCATGGATACTAAAGCACCGCCCACTAAGGCGGCGGGAGCCGCATCCACGCCGAAGACAAAGTTTCTGGTGGAGCTCAGAAGTCCGTAGATAAGGATGGGGATCACGGAGGCATAGAGTCCGTACTGCATGGGAAGGCCGCTGACCTGGGCATATCCCATGGAGATGGGGATGGAGACAAGGGCTACTATAAGTCCGGCCGCAATATCCCTGGTTACTCTCTTCGCTTTATTCTCTGACATAGATATCCACCGAATAAGTCTGGATGTCGAAGTGGTCTATCTGTGTATATGCACCGTTGTTCTCAAGTACCGTAAGTGCGTTGTCCATAAGTCTCAGGCCGCTGGCCTTTCCATCCCTGAAGTTGGCCTCCTGGGCATTGGTGACATTCTCGGGAACATGGATATGGACGATGACCTTGGGAAGGTCCTGGCAGATGGTGCGGACATCACCGGCCACTGCCTGGTCGGAGGAGACATCGTACCACTGCACGTAAGTATATGTATCGGGGAATCTCCCAGTCACCATATAGAACACGGGAGCATGGGGGAAGATGAAGACGCTGTCTCCCTCCTCCGAGTTCTCCGTAACGCCCTTATAGATCCTGTTGATGCCATCGTATGTATTCCGGGTAACCTTGATGCCGTGAAGATAGGGAACATCAAGTTCGTATGTGGCATCCCTCACATCGCCCTCCTGGAGCTGCCACCAGTAGTATGGCTTTTCGTACTTGAAAGCGATGATGCCGGTGGTAAGGAAGATACAGAAAGTAAGGGTGGTGGCCACTGCGGGGATACCATTTTTACCCTTTGAGAGATAGAGCACCAGGCCGATCATGAGACCCAGGTTCATGGCTGTCTGGCCTGCGGAAAGACCACCCGAAGTGGCGACGCCGTAGTTAAGCGCGATGGCCATTCCCATGGTGGCGAAAAGGGGCAGGCGGAACATCAGATATTCCCTGTCCTTCCTGTTTATGATCACCACTGCCAGCTCGATGATAAAGAGCACCACCGTTACGAAAAAGAGTGCGTAGATGATGGGCTCGTTGTCGTAAAGGGCATTGAGCCTGGAAGTGAGCTCCCTGAAACGGAAGATCACGAAAACGGACACAAAGGAACATGCCCCGAAGATAAGAGCCACCGTCTTTATGTTGTCGCCCATGTCTTTGCTCTTCCTGCTGATCAGATAGCAGACAGCCACCACTGCCAGCAGACAGAAGCATTCCTTAAAGTAGTCGATGGTGATCTCCATGGTCCTGGGGATCCAGCCGAAGAGCACCTGGCTCATGCCGCCCTTGGAAGAGATGGCGGAGGTGGTGGTCTTCTCAAAGAAAAGGCCCAGGATACCCTGCTTAGCCATGAAGGCGGCAGTCACTGCAAAAGGGACAGATGCAAAGACTATGTAGTTTATGGTGTTCTTTATGAGGATCTTCTTATTGTCGGAGATGGCCGTAAGGCCGATCATGAGGCAGAGGACATAGGCGATGATCATGGCACCGCTGTTCTGCTTTACAAGGAAACAGATGGCCGCCAGGATGCCCACGGCGGAGATCTTAAGGCTGAAGCCCTTATGGAACTCCTCACCCTTCAGATACTGCCTTATGAAAAGGATGATAAGGATAGATGCCAGGTAGACGGAGATATCCAGGAACCTTATGTAGTCGTAGAAGACCTGGGCCACGGAGGACTGGAAATACATGGCCGATGTGATGGCACATACAGTTCCCACGGACCAGCTCTCAAAGAGCTTCGAAAAGAGGACATACATAAGTACCGCGATGGTCACGAAGATGACCACACCGAAGATACGAAGGCTCATGAGCTCATAGCCGAAGATCTTCGTGAAAAGGGCTATTATATACGTATAAGTAGGAGTGAACAGGAGCTCAAAGTCCTTATAGGGTACGGCACCCTGCTCGTTCATTGCCATGGCATAGGCACTGTACCAGCCCTCGGCAATGGGGTAGGACCTGACGGACATTATGTAGGAAAAAGCTCCCGTGACCAGCACCACAAGGATAAGGCCCATGACCGCTTCAGCCTTCCTGGTGATCTTCTCCCCGGATATCTTCTTTGCGGCTATGGTCACCATTATGGCAAAGGCAAGGAACAGTCCCGCCATTATCCTGGGAAACTTTATGGCCGCTATGGGGATAAGGATGAGAAGGGCTCCGGCAGCTCCTGCTGAAACAGTTGCGATCTTAGCTTCTGTCTTATTGAGGCCCGCTTTTGTAAAAGCGTTCTTTATGGGTTCTTTAAGAAGGATGACGGAAAGAACGATGAATAAGGACATTATGGCATAAAGATTCATCTGATCTTCCCCCTGTTATTTCTTTTCGGAGAACATTTTAACACATCTCGTCATGGGCTGCATTCAGCGCTTCCATGAGAGGGATGAGAGGGTCGAAGGTTGATGGAACATCGGAGGTGATGGAGACGATATATGTTCCGTTGTCCGCATAGACGATGCCGCTGTCGCAGGTGGTCCTGTGACGGGGCTCCTCATCCACCAGCCATCCGCCCTTGGACTGGGTGATATACATCTCTCCCACTACCTCCCTGATAACGGAATAGGTGGGTTCCTGGAACCACTCACATACCTCCTGTCCCACGGGGTCGGTGATGAAGAATTCGTAGTTTCGAAGCCAAAGAAGGGACATATCCCGGGAGCTCAGGTATGGATACTTGTAGTTACAGGGTGAAGGATCGATCCCCGCCTCTTCGCACCACTGCTTTATATACTGTCTGCCGTAGGCGCCGTTAAGAGATGTGTAGGCGTCGTTGTCGGAATTTATGAGCATGTTCTGGATGGTATTTTCCCAGTTCTCCACCGAGTCGGGATTCAGGGCGCAGAAAGATGCCGCATAAGGGCACTTGATGGAGCTGGCAGTATAGAAGGTCTGATCCGGATTAAAGGCAATGCCCCTGCCGGTACGAAGGTCCACCAGGACAAATCCCACATCGTAGCCTGACTCATCCAGTTCCGCGAGGGCTTCTCCTATCTGTTCAAGGGTGGTGATGCCGGGATCGTAGTCTCCGAAGGTGGTGATGAACTCACCTTCATCTGCGCTCCCTATGGCGTCCCTGGTAGCGGATACCACATCCGGTACCTCATCTTCAGTTATCTCTTCGAAGATATATTCCTCTTCCTCTTCTTCGGGCAGATAGCCGTAGGCACTGCAGTAGTCGGCGAACTCCTGATATGACATAAATGCCTCTGCCACCTCTTCCCTGGTGGTTCCGTTTTCCATGCGCCATATCCAGTAGTCTTCAGCGGTCTCGTTCGCATCCTGTCCCAGAAGGCCCGTACAGAGCCTTTCCACATATCCGGTGTTGCTCAGGACTATGGCCTGGAACTCCTCTGTCCCCAGGATCTCCCTTACCACGTCCTGAGGAGAGATCGTACCAGTGGAGAGCTGGAGGGCTGTTACATCAAGCTCCTCCTGAAGAGGCGATCTTCCCAGAAGCCCTGTATAGAATGCTGTCACCAGACCTTCTGCAAAGGGATCCGTCTGGGGCTGCTCCGGAAGGTCCAGCTCAGGGATGGCCTCTCTGGTGGTAGTGGGGGAAGTCTCCCAGGACTTGTCGTAGGTAGTACATGATGTTGCCAGTATGGCAGTCAGGAGGATCAGGCCGGCGAGTCTTTTCATGTCTTCAGATACGCCTGGACTGCTTGTCCTCGTACATCTTCTTGTCGGCCTCCCTTATCATGGCCTCGATGTCGATCCTTCTGTTTATGGTTCCCGAAGCTGCGCCGATACTGACCCTGATCTTATAGGGCTTATCCTTCACGGTCTCATCCGTGTCATTCAGCCTTTCGATCTGACGTCTGATCTGCTCTATATACTCTTCGGCACTTCCGTCCCTTACCAGGGCGAAGGCAAACTCATCTCCGCCGTATCTGGCACAGATGGAATCCTCACCCAGGGTCTCCTTCAGGGAGCTGGCAAGGGTGGTGATGGCTACATCGCCTTCGTGGTGTCCGTAGTTGTCATTTATGGTCTTAAGGCCGTCCATATCAAGGGAGAACATGGTAAGGTGCCTGCCCTTGTTCCTTATGTCGTCAAGAGCCTTCTCGATCTGCTTAAAGAATCCCCTCCTGTTGTAAAGGCCTGTGAGATAGTCAGTCTCCGACAGCATCTCGATCCTCTCTGTGGCTTTCAGGAGTTCATTATTATTCCTTACCGTATTGACCATGGCGGAGGTGAAGATGGCAAACTCCTCGAACCTCTGCTGGAACCTCTGGGTCAGGAACTCGTAGCCGTCCGCAAGATAACCCAGATCCTTGCCGGGAGCCCTGAGCTGCTTAAAGAGCATGATGTTGATCTTGCTGTTCTCGGCGCAGACCTGCCTTATGTCGGGAAGTCCGTTTTTCAGGTTCTCATATCTCTGCTTATATTTATATTCGCCGTTCCTTCCGTGGAAGATGGAATGGACCACACCGCCGGGCTCATAAAGTCCGATAAAGTAATACTGCCATTTCCACAGCCAGAGATACTTCTGGAGGTCCTTGGCTCCTTCATCCACATCGGAAAGGCCGATGGTGGAGGACATGAACCTTCCCATCTCAAGTACATGCCTGAACAGATCCTGATTGTTGGCTACCAGGGCTGATACCGATTCGCTCCAGTCCTTGTCCTTTTCCGAGAGGCATCCGCAGGACTGCTGGGGATCTATCCTGAAGTTGAATCCGATCTGGTCCGTCTTACCCGTCTGCGATCCATCCCAGTTGGCGATCTTCTCTCTTATGAGTTCGGAGACTGCTTCAAAATCCAGCTTACATGTGGTTATGACAGGGTTATGGACCTCACCTGCCCAGACACCGTCAAATCCGGTGACCAGGACATCATCCGGCACCTTATATCCGAAAGCCCTGAGGCAGTCGCAGACACCTATGGCCATGGAGTCATTGGCGCAGACTATGGCCTGGGGGAGCTTGTAGCCGGACTCCAGAAGGCTGGACAACACCTGGAAAGCCGGGGCATCCCAGAAGTCGCCGTAGTGTACCCTCCACTCTTCGAACTGTATCCCGTGCTCCTCCAGCACCTGCCTGTAAACTTCGATACGCTCCTCGGAGAATGGATTTCCCCTGAAGCCTGCGAACATATCGATCTCGGTGCATCCGTGCTCATCTATGACATGCTCCACCATCCGGCGGAAGCCGTCCTTATAGTTCATTACAACATTTATGCATCCCTCTTCATATCGTTCGATCATGAATACCGGGATCTTCTTATTAAATCCGTAGGACTTGAGCCTGTCTATGAGTTCCTGTGTCTTCAGCATCTCACCGAAAAGGATGATGGCCGCATGATCCATATTCCCCACGAAGTCGGCGAACCTGAGTTCCGTGGCTATCTCATCCGGGTCGGGATTTGCGATACCGAAGGTAAAGCATTCCAGGAGATAATCCTTAGTGATCTTACTGTCCAGCATGGCTCTCAGGAAGAGGTTAAGGTTGTCTGCATCCTCCCAGACACCACACACGGCGATGGTCTTCCTGATCCTTATGTTCTCCCTGCAGATCTCATTATATTCATCCTTCTGATAGACGCGGACATATCTGATGTGCATGGCAGTCTCTTCGCCAAAGACCTGATCCTCGTCCGGGGGATCTATCTTCGTACCGCCCACTGCCACATAGAAAGCCGGATAGAAAGGGATATCAAATGGTGCAGGGGCAGGCCTTGCATTGCCATTCTTATCAGCACTGTACCAGTCACTCACTTCATGGTAGACGTGTCCGTCCACGGAGAACCTGAAAACACCGGGTTCCCAGTCACAGGCAAAGAGATGATAGCCGTCCGATAACTTCTCCCCTCCGGGAAGGGTATACGAACCTGTACACTGATTGAGGGGAAGGCCGAACTCCAGGGCAGAACTGACCTTTTCGGGGTGACCGCCGTCCACCTCCATCACGTTAACGCTTCCACACTCGGGCCACCATCCGTTGGAACCGTCTTTGGGGAGCAGCAGAAATCCGGGCAGAAGACCTTTGCCTTCCGGTACCCTGATCATGGCCTCTATCCTGCCGTATTTGAATTCATGTTTTCCAAGGGTATTGATACGTCCCGATGCGTAGGAGATCTTTCCGTCAGGACCCACCGTCTTACAGGGGCGGATCACAAGTTCCCCGTCCTTTACGCAGACATACTTATCACTGGCGATATATTCCTGCAGTTCACCGTTTACCCTGCCGGGTCTGTGGATCTCATAGTTCCAGTTTCTGACATGCGGGCTGTCGCCGGTAAATTCATCTGACCAGATCAGATTATATCCATCAGGAATAATGATATTGTCCATCAGATCTTCTCCCACTCTCGATTACCTGATGACAGGATTTTATCACATGATGTAAGGGTTTTACAGTATTACGAGTCCCAGTTCCCTTGCTTTTATGGCAAGTTCCGTCCTGCTCTTGAAGCCGGTCTTATCCATGAGATTAGCGATATGGGTCTTCACCGTTGCAGTGGAGATACAGAGCTTTGCTGCGATCTCCTCGTTGGTGTTTCCTGATGTGAGCTCACGGAGCACCTCGAGTTCCCTTTCGGAGAAGTCGTAGGAACTGGCAAGTCCGATCTTGACCTCCGGGGTCTTATCCGGATAGACGGACTCTCCCGCCATGGTCCTGTCCATGATGGAGATAAGGGAGTTTGCCTCATCCTCTTTATACATGAAGCTCTCAACCCCGATCTCCCTGGCCCTCTTGATGAAGGAGAATTCGGGAAGGGATGTGATGACGATTATCTTGATCTCAGGATACTGCTTCTTGATCCTGGCAGCTGCCTCAAGACCGGAGGCCCCCAGATCGGTATAGACGTCCATGAGGATAAGATCGATCTTGTTCTTCTGGCAGTAGACATCTGCCAGATCCGCATTCTTTATGGAAAAAGATGCTTCATACTTATCACTGTCCTTAAGGGCGTTCTCGATAAATTTCCTGACCAGTACCTGGTCTTCAACAATGAGTACTTTTTTCTTATCCACGTCTCTTCCTCCGTTCCGGTAATAATATCCTGACGGCGAACTCAGGCTCTGAAACTACAGCCATCTTTCCGCCGTAACCTTCCACTACTTTTCGAAGTCCCGACAGTCCTCCGCCCTCTTTTATCTTCTCCTTAGGCGGCGTTCCGTCATTGGTATACTCTATATAAGTATATTCCACTTTTGCGTCTATCTTAATATAAATATTGCTGGCCTGGCCATATTTATATGCATTTGTCAGACATTCCCTTATGCCCTGGACCAGGATCCTCACCTGTTCCCTGTTGTTCTGAGGAAGATCACCCTCCACGTGCATATTGATGCCGATGGCATCCGCCGCCTCGTACATATCGTCCAGAACGCCCTCGTTGGAGCCTGGAGCCGATGTCTCACCCTTCAGCGTCAGGGCTTTTCTCCAGGTGTCGATGAGCTCCGCCTTCTCCTCCGGGTCATCGCTTCCGGACTCGATGAAATGCTTCGTCTTGAGAAGGGTCTGGCCCATATCGTCGTGGATCTTGAGCTTTGTGTTGAGGATCTCCTTCTGCACCGTGATCTCATCCACCGAGGCACCGTAGGACTTGAGCCTCTCGTTAAAGGCCGTGAG
>Ga0129306_1002875_pt1 | contig 14148 bp, 21 predicted proteins | sample P827metagenome_FD_94438 | JGI IMG/M metagenome (GOLD analysis project Ga0129306, IMG submission 94438) | Capybara group fecal microbial communities from Wisconsin, USA - P827 metagenome | ecosystem: Host-associated > Mammals > Digestive system > Large intestine > Fecal | place: USA: Wisconsin...
CCGTTTTCGGAAGGTGATACAACCCAGGCCGCCGCATTTTAATAACAGGGCTCATTATTTTAATTTATGTATAAAATTAGACTTTAATTATAAAGTTTTAACTTTTTGACCGTAGGCAAGATAAATAAAAGTAATACCGTATCTGCTATCTCTTTGTATTACAACGTTTTATTAGTAATACTTTTTGGTTTTTGTACATACATTTATTTTGATATAAAAGAAAACATCATTTTCATTGACATAATCAGATTTTTTTTTACTATGTCATTAACATGCTTTTGAAGATTTGAGACTCGCATATAGAGCGCAACCGCTTCTTCAGAAGCATTTTCTAATTCTAGGTCATTTTTATATTCAAGAAAGACTAAACGACCTGCCGTTTTCGGAAGGAGATACAACAAAAATTAAATTGTTGATAATTTTTTTATTATCGTATATATTATCAATTGTAGAGGGGATGCCTTGTTGTATCCTCTCCGCAGCCGATGGCTTGCCTGTAGAGGCAAGCCCACTTTTTTTTAAAGCAGGAATTTCTTTTTCTGTAACATAACCATTTTTGTCAATGTCAAACCAAAAGCATTCTTTGTTTTTTTCATTATAAAAAAGAACAGAACAGCTTTTATCATCTGAATCTATACCAATAACTATTTTTATAAGTTGTTTAAATGTATTGTCTCTATCAATTTCAGAATGTGTCAAAGAAATAAAACTTCTTCAACTAAACGACCTGCCGTTTTTCGGAAGGTGATACAACCAAAGCACTCAATGCTACAAAATTGGAAAAAAAATTGAGAATAAAATATATGTAAAAGTTATTTTGGAAGCCTAATCAAGCTTCATTTCGTTGAGAACCCGGTCAGTATCTCTTCTGCCATTTGTTACACGAGTGACGCGAGCTTCAAGCTTTCCGTCAACTTCTTTGATGATGTAGAAAATTGAATAATTGTTAATTGAAAAATAATGAACACCAAGAGAATACCAGGGCTCTTTTGGATAAAGGTGATAACCATCTGCCATAAAAGAAAGATTGCCAATTTCTGTATATAATCTACCTAATACTGCGTCGGCATTGATAAATGATTTAAGTTCAGTGAAAATATAAGAGTAGATATCGGCAAGATCGTCTTCGGCCTGCTCAGTGATTTGTACTGTAAAGTCCATTAAGCAAACCGTTTTTTAATATCTGCGAAAGCCTGATCAATAGTTTTTACACGACCCTGCATAGCATCATCATAGCCTTTCTGCATTTTTGCATTGAAGACTTCTTCAGATTCTGTAAGAGAATTCATCTTACTAAGAGCATACTGATAAAGAAGATAGTCTAAATAATTAGCGGCAGCTTCCAGACATGGTTCTGGTAAAACTTTTACTTTTTCCATAACTGTATCGTATGACATAATGAACCTCCACACCACAATTATAGCATATAAAGGGTTTTTGAGTATATATAATTTTTATAAGACAATAATCTATTATTGGCGAGGAAGTTCCTCGCATTTTTTTATGCAGACGATTTTGAGTAAAAAAAGTATTTTTCATGATATAAACTAAACGACCTTCCGTTTTCGGCGATTGTACCCCAAAATCACGTAACTTCGTGCAGCCACTTTCCGCTCAAAACTCTTATTGCGCCAACAATCGCTTTTACAATCGATTCGCTTGAGAGGAATAAGAAAATCATTGGGGCGGGGAGGTGCAGAACAAAGGCTGCAACGTATCCAAGAGGAATAGCGACGCCCCATAAAACAATCAGCTCGCCCGCTGCAGAAAATACTGTGTCTCCGCCGGCCCTGCACACGCCGACAATCCAGTCCATACAGAAAGAATTAAACGGATACAGAAGAATCAAAATCATAAGAATCTGAGTTGCCATTTTTATGATTTCCGGTTCAACGTTAAAGAGGAATGGCAGGAGTTTAGAAAGCGGCAGCAATAAGATTCCAACGCAGGCACCAATCAACGGCATAAACCACATAGAGCGCAGGGCATAGGCTCTCGCTTCATCAAGCTTCTTTTCGCCGATTCGCTTACCAATCAGAACGCCCATACCGTTTCCAAAGCCCATACAGAATACCCATGTCAGCTGGCTGATTGTTCCGGTGATGCTGTAGGCGGTAAAGGAATCAGTTCCCGCATGTGCATAGATTCCGTTGTAAACAGAAGTGCCAAGTCCCCAGAATGTTTCGTTGATAATAACCGGGAATGCAATCTTCAGATATTTGAAAACAAAACTCCAGTCAAAGCCGAGCAGCTCGCGAAGCTTTCCGCAGATTTCATAACCGTGCGAATAAGACCAGCTCAAAAGAATCACAAGTTCTACAACGCGTGAGAAGACAGTTGCAATTGCGGCACCCTGTACTCCAAGACCTGCAACAAAAATCAAAAGATAATTTGCACCGGCATTTGTGAGAAGCGAAACTGATGTGCAGACAAGCGGAAGCTTTACCCGTTCAGTACTTCGCAGCGCCAGTGTAATAGAAAAACTTATCGCCGTAGGAATATAACTCAGACATGCAAGGCGAAGATATTCTCCGCCGACACGAACAACCTCAGGATCCGGAGAATAAATTCTTATCAGCTGATGAGGAATAAAAAGTCCGAGCACAGTGAAAACTACGGCAACAAAAGTGGCAATCAAAGTCATCAATCCTAAAGATCTTCTGATTCCGCCTAAATCTTTTTTACCCCAGAACTGCGCAATAAAAACACCGCCGCCAGAAGTAATTCCAAAGAGAATCATATTGAGAATAAAGAATATCTGATTTCCAAGACCGACCGCTGCAATCTCAACACTACCAAGCCGCCCGATCATAACGGTGTCGAGCATGTTAACAAAGTTCTGCAAGAGTGCCTGGAGAGAAATTGGGATTGCAATCGTAAACAAAGAAGAGTAAAAGCCTTTAAGTTTCATATCGCACTATTATGAGGATATAGGGGAAAAGGTCAACTGGAAGAAATTATATGAAGGAGGGGGAAGTCGACCCCATAGGGAGCGGCCTGCAACGCAGGCAAAAACAGTCCTGCGGACTGTTTTTAGCGAGTCTCGGCGAAGGCTATGCCTGAGCCGGCTCCAGTCCGCAAGCGGTCTTACGCTACCCCCTCTGCGGGCTCAAACGCCGCCCGCAACGCCTGCTTCTGTTTTGTCTAGTTCATCAATATGGTTAGCTTTTTTCTTTCCTCTATATAACTGATTACAGGCTCCTAGCATAAATGTAGCACCACTTGCAAAGCATCCTACGGCTACATATCCACTTCCAGGGAAGCCATCTATAATAAGAACTACAGTTCCTGCGATTATTTCAATTACACCAAAAATAAACTGATTTTTTACATAACGCATATTCAGTGGAGAAGTGTCTTTCGTATTCTTAATATCACCATGTATTCCAATAACAAAGGCGATAATCATACCTATCACCCATAGTGCAAGGAATCCAAGGAAAATATAATTAATCATAATAAAATTATAAATAACATTATTTGTCTTTTCAACCTTCGATTCTAAAATATAGCGATTTCCTTTATTTAATGTTATAATCTTAGATAAGGAAATAGATATGATTTTATACCATGGAAGTCCAGACAAAATAGTTACTCCGACCTTTGGTCTTGGCGAAGAACGTCATGATTACGGTAAAGGTTTTTATCTAACTGCTGATCTGGAACTTGCTAAAGAATGGGCGGTTTGTAAACCGGATTCTGAAAGTGGATATGTTCATACCTTTGACTTGGATACAAGCGATTTATCAATTTTTGATTATGAAAAAGAAAATATTCTTTGCTGGCTTAGTGAGTTGATGAAGCATAGAGACGCCGCTGATTCAAAACGATATAAAGTTCTTGCTCCAAAGTTTATTGCAAAATATGGAAAAGATACAACTTCAGCTGATGTCATAAAAGGCTGGCGAGCAAATGCATCATATTTCTATATTGCGAAAGCCTTTGTTCGTGATGAAGTTGATATTGATATCCTTGAAGAACTTATGCAGCTTGGTGGACTTGGAATCCAGTGGTGTTTGAAGTCTGAAAAAGCTTTCGCAAGTATTCATAAGACAGGAGAAATAATTCCTGTTGATTATCATGTGTTTAATCAAAAATACAATCAGCGAGATGCGGAAGCTAGAATCAAGATGAAGGAATTGATTAATTCGGATAAGAACAAGGTTGAAAAAGTCTTCAGCACGTTGGTATAGAGGTAAAGCAATGACAGCATATCCGGAATGTTATGTAAATGAAATTGTTGAGACTCAGGGAAAAATGTTCGAGCTTGTAGCCGATTCTCCTCATATTGATTTTGACGATTTCATTGAAAAATATATGACAAGTAAGACCCGTACATATCTTGATAGAGCAGATGCTTATGTAAGTAATCTTCCAGAAAAGGAATTATATGATTACTTTTGCAAGGTAGATGGTTATTCTCCAAAAGAAGGTAAGTCTCTTTCAGGCTTTGCTCCAGATTGGATTGGCCAATTCTATGCCCGCTCTCAATGGCAGGAAAATGTTCCTAGTGCAAAGCTTATAAAACTGCTACCTGTTGATTTTATGAAAGCATCATACAGAGGCTTGCATGACCTTGATTTAGACCTCGCAGTAGATAAGGTTTTTAAGAGTTTGTAAAAATAGATATTCACTAAATATCGGAGAATACTGGTCTTGAACCAGTGACCCCTTGCTTAACAGGCAAGTGCTCTAACCAACTGAGCTAATTCTCCAGAAGCGGAAGCTACAGGACTCGAACCTGCATGGAGATACAATCTGCCGCCAGTTTTCAGGACTGGTGCCTTACCAATTAGGCTAAACTTCCAGAAGAGGTTGATACGGGAGTTGAACCCGTTTTGCTGGGATGAAAACCCAGTGAACTAGCCGTTATTCTAATCAACCAGAAATACGGAGCAGGATGGATTCGAACCATCGGAGTCTCTATTGAAACTCGCCGGTTTAGCAAACCGGTTCCATAAACCTCTCGGACACAACTCCAAAATATAGTCTGTACTGGAATCGAACCAGCAATTACTTCCGTGAAAGGGAAGTGGCTTAACCATTTTGCCCAACAGACCATAAAGGGAATTACCTGAGACTCGAACTCAGAATGGCTGATCCACAATCAGCAGTGTTACCTTTACACTAGTAACTCCATAAAAGAGAACCTGATGGGAGTCGAACCCACGATCGCGATTTTGCAGACCGCTGCCTTAACCAGCTTGGCTACAGATTCTATAAGCCCGGAGAGAATCGAACTCCCGTGAGTAGTTTTGGAGACTACCGTTCTACCACTGAACTACGGACTTAAATTGTCACGCGCTGAGTTCTTCCTCGTCCTCATCGTCGATCACTGTTTCTACGAGCCTGGTGACGACGAGGTCGTCCATTGGAACGGCGAGGATTTTGGCGAGAACGACGAGGTTGTCGATGGTGGGCATGTTTTTGCCGGCGAACCAGTTGTAGATGGTCTGGACGTATGGAAAGTCCATGATAATCTGGAGCTCGCGGGCGGTTATGCCCTTATCTTTCATTACTGTTTTGATTTTTGCACCTGTGGCAGCTAAGTCCAGTACAGGTTTAAGATATGTAGTTTTCACGTTGATTACTCCTTTAACTTCGGAGCTTCAACGCCTTAAGGAAGGACTACGCCAAAACTCCGTTTACAAAAATTGACTTACAGTTCGACGAACTGTGTTCGCAACAGCTTTCATGATTTTCACACCACGAATGTTCAGAGAAATTACATTCCGACCAGGAATGATTTCCACTATGGTTGAGACAATGAAGATTTGAATAATAACTGTTCATAGCGTTCATCTCTGAACCTCCTTAAAAAACTGAGCCGGCACAAGCCAACTTTTGCGTCGTTTCAACGCTTTATTGGTTTACTATATCATCAGAAAAAAGTTTTGTCATTAAAGACGTTCTTTAATTTTTTGTGTATAATAAGTTCATATTTTGGGGATGTAGCTCACCTGGCTAGAGCGTTTGAATGGCATTCAAAAGGTAGTCGGTTCAAGTCCGATCATCTCCACTAAACGGTAATGATGATGAATCGAAAATCTTTGAAGATAATTCTGATTTCTTCTCTGAGCAGTTTTTTGATTGCGCTTTTTGCTTCTTGTGCATCGACAGATTTTAAGGCAGAGAAGAAGACGATTGAGCTGAAGGGAAATCCGACAACGGGTTATTCATGGTTTTATGAAATCGAAGATGATTCGGTAATCAGCATTGAAGAAGACGTGAAGTATCTTGGGGCCAAGGGAATGGTTGGCGCTCCAAGTCTTTTTACTTACACAGTAACTGCTCGTGAGTCTGGCAGCACAAAAATCACTTTTGAATATAAGCGTCCCTGGGAAACTCAGCCTGCATTGGAAACTAAGGTTTATGAAGTTTCTGTTGATAATCAGGGCAGGCTTGTAATTTCGGAATAAGACCCGCCAGGTTTCTAAATCAGTTTTTTCAACTGTTCAAGTCTCAAAAGATAAGCATTCGCATTTACAAGGCAGATTGGTGTTGTGGCCAGTGTGATCCACCAGAAGCAGAAGGAATAAATCAGACGGTCGAAGTTCTCGCTTGTGCTGTTTGATTTCAGTATAAAAATGCAGATGATAAATACAGCTGAGCTGAAGAAGAAGGGCAGGGCCGAGAAAAACTTAAAGCGGTTGCAGACTCTGCTAAACTGGGCTCTTGTGAGTCTGCAGGTTGGAACGTTTACTCTTGCTGCTACGCTGAAAACGATTGTGTAAATAATTGTCGCAATCCAAAAAATCTTAAACATGTGAACCTCCTGAAACTAGCTGAAGAAGGCCGCCGGTGGGTGGGGGCACTGCATTCTTTTATGAGTGGGGAAGCGGCCTCTTCAGCTTTACGGTTCCTATTATAAAGTGCAAGAGTGCCAAGGATTGGCACTGTAAAAATTTTGTGTACGAATTTTGCAAATTTTTTGCATTTTTTTTTACAAAACCGCGGGCACACAATTAATATCCGTAGTAAAGTTTGGGCTTAAGAAATCTCTTTTCATTTCCCAGCCGGTTTTGGTCCAGGATTTGGCAAGGGTGATTGAGCGGCGTCCGTAGGTATTTGTTATGTTATCTACCGCTTCCATGAGCTTTCGCTTTTTTATATCTTCTTTTGGATCTATCCAGAGCCAGCCCTGATACTGTGCCGGCATGATATCCAGCAGACTTACCATAATGACTTTATAACCGTAGCCCTGGCGGTAAATGTAGGGAAGAATAAGCCTTGCAGCATTTACAATATCCGGGGTGTAGGAAGTGAGGCGGGGAAGCTCCGCAAAGGCTGCATTTGAATACTGCTCATCAAGATTATCAGAATAATAATTGCAGGTGGAAATGCAGATCTGAACCATCTTACATTCTGAGTTCTGTTTGCGGAGTTTTTCTACGGCAAGCTCTGTGTATTCAACCAGGGCACATTCAAGCGTAGCCAAATCATAAACCTTTTTTGAAAACTGACGGCTAGAGGTGATTATGTCTTTTTTCTGCCGGGTGATTTTATCCATGCAGCGTTTGCCATTCAGTTCCATAACAGTTTCAAAGCCCTGAGAGGTGAGCAGTCTTTTTGCATCGCAAAGAGGCATGTGCTTGAGCATGAGTGCATTTTTAATTCCATGGAGCAGAAGCTTTTGAGCCCGAGCCGGACCGATTCCCCAGATGGTTGAGCAGTCAGTTTCTGCGAGCAGGGAATCAACTTGGTCCGGATTATAGACAAAAACGCCTCCGTGCTCCTTTGCCTTTTTGTTGTAAAGCTTGGCGAGAGTTTTAGTCGGGCCCGCTCCCACGCAGATTGGAATGCCCACTTCTTTGTAAATGCGTTCCTTTAGTTCCCAGCCGATATCCTCATAATCTTTAATACTCCAGTTGCATTTATCAAAAAAGAGAAAGGATTCATCGATAGAGTAATATTCAATATCCGGAGCATATTCCATGTAGATTGAAGTAATGCGCCGGCTGATATCCGCATAGAGAGTATAGTTGCTGGAAAAGATTGTCACACCTTTATAGTCGCAGATGTCTTTGACTTTGAAGTAGGGATCGCCGCGTTTAATTCCGCAGGCCTTGGCCTCCTTGTTCAGGGCGACAATGATTCCATCATTATTAGAGAGAACTGCCACCGGCTTATTTCGTAAGTCCGGCCGATAAATCTGTTCGCATGAAGCGTAAAAAGAATTTCCGTCTGCGTGTAAAATCATATGTCTTTTACCGTGTGAATTACGTGAGTTATGGCGCCGGTGATTATAGTTTCACCTTTGATATTGTAGACGCGTCCCAGAACAAAATGTCCATCTGATTCATAGACGACAAGAGAGTTTTGATTAAGCTTCTTCGCGCGATCAATCACAATCAGATCTCCGTTATAGATTCCCATGTGCGTGTAATGCGAACTTTCAATCCGCATTACCACAGTCGCAGAAGGATGCTTAATCATGTAAGAATTAAAATCAATCTGTTTGCCTTCATAACCTTGGGCCGGGCTTGGAAAACCTGTTATCATATTCCACCTCACTATAATATTGCTATTTAGAAAAATTATTCTGTATTAAAGTATAGTGGTTAAGAGTGCCAAAGATTGACACTCTTAATTCTAAGTGGTGAAATTTGTGCGAATTTTTACAGTCTTAAGCGCCTCCTGTTATGCGTTTACGATGTGGAATGAATTGAATAAATCAATTTTCTTCTGACATTCTTCTTTCGTGTCGTAGAAAGAGAAAACTTTATTTTCTATATAGCCGCAGTCGTCGGTGTCCCAGACGTAATATTTTGTAATGCAGTACTGCTGGCCATCACGATCTTCTAAATGCAAACGTTGTTTTGGAATCAGCATATTTCCTCCTGTTTATTACAAATAATCTTCTCCGAGTTCGTGTCGGATATCGTCATCTTCGAGATAGACCATTGTTTCGTACATTTCGTCTTCGTCATCATCATCGTAAGGATTGTTATCAATAGGTCGTGTATGATCTTCGAACATATCGACTATTTTCCCTTCCATATTACAAATGTACGTTGTGTGATATTTCGATGGAAACCATTTATCTCCATTTATTGCCAGGACAATGCCTATAACAATTATCAATAGAAGAAAAAGACCTAACATAACAGCCTCCTAAGCTCCCATACGAGCTTTCTTCTTCTTTTCAAATTCACGGTAGAAGGCATCTTCCCAGGCGTGGTTTTGAGAGTCAAAATCATAAAGGGCAAGGTGAGTAAGATGATAAAAGCCGCAATCTTTACAGTAATACTTTCTACGTGGAATTGCCTTTGAGTTACCATGAGCCGATTTTGCAAATCTGCCATTGCCGACATAAACATGTCTTTTGCAACCATTAATCACAAGCCCTGCCTCACGTTCGGTGTAGCAAATCTTTCCTGTGAAAATACACATTACATAGTTTCCTTTTTCTGTCTTCATAACAACCTCCTGAGCCCATTGCGAGCTTTCTACCTGATATTCTACATGTCAAGAGTGCCAAAAATTGACACTCTCGAATTTTATTTTTCAGAGGCAAATTTTGTAAAACGACGAATGAAAGAATGAATAAATATATGATGTATGATAGATTGTAGATAAATAAAAAGTGAGGTACCTATGAAACCTGAAAATCTTATTACATTTGGCGCTGCATTATTTTGTGCACTTATTTTTGGAATCGTCTGGTTGATTAGTGCATTTCTTGGTTTATACAGTGCCGGAATGGCTGGGATAGGAATCGGCGTTGGCTGCCTTGGAGTTTTTGTTTTGATTCCAATTTATTCAAAAATCCGAAATAAATATTGGATTGATTAGTAAGATCTATTGCAGGAGAACCAAATGATACTGTTAGTTGTAGATACACAAAAGGGTTGTTTTAACGAAAATCTTTATGCTTTCGAAAGGGTAAGAAAAAACATAAAACAATTGATTGCTGTAGCAAGAGAGAACAATGTTGAGGTTGTTTACGTTCAGCATGATGATGGTCCGGGCTCTGATCTGGATAAGGCTACAGATAATTATGAAGTATATGAAGATTTTGCACCGAGAGACGATGAAAAGCGTTTTGAAAAGAATGTGAACAGTGCTTTTCATCCAATGACCGGGCTAACAGAATATTTGCAATCTAAGGGCGAAAAGGATATCATCACAATCGGTGTTTCAACAGATTATTGTATGGATGCAACAATTAAAAGTGGATTCGAGAAAGGGTTCAACCTGTTTGTTCCTGCATATACAAACTCAACATATGATAATCCCTATTTTGATAAGGAAACAGCCTACAAATATTTTAATGAATTCATGTGGGGCACTCGTTACGCAAAGATAATTACTGTTGATCAGGCAATCCAGCTTTTGCAATCTGAAATAAAGCCAGCCGATTTGCAAAAATAGTTTTAGAATAATCGGGAAAGAAAAATGAATTTTAATCCAACAGAAAAAGAAATCGATTTTATCAATCAGGCACTCGCAAAGTTCAATGATGAAAAAGTTGGCCCGGATAATCATGAGCTGCTGAATATCGTTGAATATGATGAAAACAAAAACATAATCGGCGGTATTCTCGGAGGCACATACTGGGGCTGGATGCACATTGATATTCTCTGGGTCGATGAGAACTTCAGAAAAAAGGGAATCGGTTCACAGCTATTAAAAGCCGCAGAAGAGGAAGCTCGAAAAAGAGGCTGCCATTCAGTTCATGTAGATACCATGTCCTGGCAGGCTCCAGACTTTTATAAGAAGCACGGCTACAAAATAATCAGCGAATTAAACGATATTCCGAAAGGAAATAAAAAATTTCATTTGATAAAAGAGCTGAATAATTTATAATTGAAAATATGAAAATGAAAAAAGTATTTCTTGCCCTCATTATGTTTCCCTTCATTCTCATTTCATGTAAAAAAGGAGAAAAAGAAATGATTTATGAAACTGATATTTATTCAATCGAATATGATGCAAAAAGTGAAAAGCTTGTTCAGTCAATGAATGAAGCCCTTTCACAGAATTTTCAGCGGATTCTTGATTTCTGGGGAATTGAGAAACTGGCTAATCATGTAAATATAAAGATCTATTCTGAGATGGATGACTGGATAAAATTTTATGAAGAGAAATCTGGTTCAAAATATCAGGACTATGTAGTGGGCTGCGCAGACGGTCCGAATATTTATGTGCTCGCTTTTGATGAATATAAAAAAACACAGGAGCATAAGAATGATTCTCTGGAAGATTTCCAGAAAATTGTGATCCATGAGTTTGTTCATATCTGTCATAATCAGCTTATTACTGACCCGGAAAAAACCTCTTTTATTATGGGTGAAGGACTTGCAACATATCTCGCAGGCCAGGGCTATAATCATGATATAAAAATTAATTACCCGAAATACTCGCTATTTTCTAATGACTTATTTTCGCTTACAAATGATTTGTATTCTTTATCACAGAAAATTGTTCGTCAGCTAGTAGAAAAAGTTCCTCACGAAAAAATAATTGAATATGCACTGGACGCCACCAAACTCTATGAAGATTGGGATGAGCTGGAGATTAAGGATTAAAACATGGCAAATTTAATAATAGTATGCGGTCCACAGGCAGTTGGTAAAATGACTGTGGCAGAAAGTTTGAGAGATAAGCTGAAGTACAACATGATGATGAATCATGACAGCATTGAAGTTTCCGACAGGATTTTTGGTTTTGATACACCGGCACAGAGGGAATTCAATTCGAGCTTACGAGAAAAGGCCTTTGAGCTTGCGGTAAAACATAATGTTGATTTGATCTTCACATATGTTGCCGCTTTTGAAATGAAGGAAGAAATCGATTATCTGAAAAGCCTTGAGCAGCAGTTTACAAGTGCGGGAGGAAACTTTTATTTTGTTGAACTCAGCGCAGATTTGGATACTCGCCTTAAAAGAAATCTTACTCCTCATCGCATGGAAAGAAAGGCATCAAAGAAAGATACCAAGTGGAGTGAAGATAATCTCTTAAAGGATTCGCAGCGCCATAGATTAAATACAGAAGAAGGAGAAACCCTTTTCGAAAATCATCTGAAAATAGACAACACAAATCTTTCTCCAGATGAGGTTGCAGATATCGTAATCGAAAAATACAATCTCCAGGCAAATCAGAAAGAAGAAAAAGAATATCGATATGGAGTGTGACATGCCTGAATTTAAGTTAAAGAAAATCTCCGCAGAAGATGGTCGTGATATCTATGACATGTTACAGACAATGCCAAAAGATGAAAATGGACTTATAAATAATGCAAACGGCCTTTCATACGAAGAGTTTAGGTCCTAGCTTGTAGCAAAACAAAAAGAATCAGAACAAACTGGTCTTGTTGATGGCTGGAAGGTTCCTTCTACAACTTACTGGCTTTATTTAGATGATATTCCTGTCGGATTTGGAAATCTTAGACATTTCCTTACCGAAGCATTGAGTAAAGCAGGCGGACATATTGGTTATGGAATAGCCCCTCAATATCGCGCAAAGGGTTATGGCAAAGAACTCTTAAGATTGCTGTTAATCGAAGCAAAGAAAATTAGTCTGGAAAAAGTTCTTATCACAATCCACACCGATAACATCGCATCACAAAAAGTTGCACTCGCAAATGGCGGCCTAATTACAGAAAAAACAGATGAGCGTATTTATATTTGGATACAGATACGCTGATGAATCTTTGCACCCTAATCGTGTAAATCAAAACCTTGCAGTGTACAAGGCTAAACTATAAACCTCAAAAATAATGTTTAAGGGTAATGAAATTCCGACAAGAGCAATTTCATTACCCTTCATATTTTTTCTATTTGTCACAAGAAGAACGATCATTGCAAAAAAGAAAAATGGAAGTACAAGAGATGAAGCAAACATTTCATACTTCCAAAGGAACATGTCAAAGAGATTATATTCTTTGTACAGCCAGTTCGGAATTTTAGGATTAATAAAATCAACTAAAGCAGTAATAACTAAAATAATGTAATGAGAAATATAAAATGCTTTGATTTGTCTTTTTGTCATATTTTATTTTTAACATAAAATGCTATAATGAAACAGTGATGGAAAAAGAAACAGAAGATCGCCTGACTGCAATCGAAATGAAGCTTGCTTACATGGAAGACTTTGTAAGCCAGATTCAAAACGTTGCAGTTGATCAGGCAAAAACTATTGATAAGCTGCAGAAAGAAATAAAAATGATGTCAGACCGAATCCGCGAGATGTCCAATCAGATGGAAGGCGATATTCCAAACCGTAAGCCGCCGCATTATTAATGGGAAAGAAAATAATATGAATAACGACTGGTCAGATAAAAACAAAAAGATGCAGACTCTGATTTCTAAAGAGGCGACTTTTGATGATGGAATAAAAGTTCTTCTTGAGCTGCGTGTCGAGCTGTTTGAGCAGATAACTTCTATCGTAAAAACTTTTCCGCTGGAAGCATTTTACCAGCTGCCGTTTGGGGATGGAGAAGGGAGTCATCACACAACTCTTGCCTGGTCGCTCTGGCATACATTCTGCATTGAAGATATTGTTGCGCACTCCTTGATTTTGAAGGATGAACAGATTCTTTTTACAGATGGCTGGCTTGAAAAAACAAAGGCAAAAATCATCACAACAGGAAACGAACTCACCGCAGAAGAGATGATTGATTTTTCAAAGCAGCTGGATATCAAAGCCACATATGAATATTGCAAAGCTGTGATGGATTCAACAAATGAACTCCTAAAGAAACTGAAATTTGCTGACTTAAAAAAAACTTTCACCGAGGAGGATAGGGCTCGTCTCGTCGCAACCAATTGTGTAAGCCCGGATGAAAGTTCCGCCTGGCTTATCGATTTCTGGTGTGGAAAAAATATAAAAGGCCTGATTCAAATGCCATTTTCCCGCCACTGGATAATGCACGTAGAAGCAATGAGGCGAATCAAAAATAAGCTGTGCCAGCAGGCAAAAAAAGGCGTAGACCAGATTGCATATTGCGGCCTTTCATGCGGACACTGTTTTCTTACCCAATGGTGCGGTTCATGCAGAACAATTTATAACACCTGTTCATTCGCAACCTGCTCGCCAGATGGCATTTGTCCTAACACAGCCTGCTGTAAACAGAAAGGTTTGGATGGCTGCTATGAATGTAACGAACTTTATGATTGCAAAAAAGGATTTTACTCACTTGGGAAA
>Ga0129306_1002877_pt1 | contig 14139 bp, 17 predicted proteins | sample P827metagenome_FD_94438 | JGI IMG/M metagenome (GOLD analysis project Ga0129306, IMG submission 94438) | Capybara group fecal microbial communities from Wisconsin, USA - P827 metagenome | ecosystem: Host-associated > Mammals > Digestive system > Large intestine > Fecal | place: USA: Wisconsin...
TACCGTTAATGAATTGCTTTGCAGAGATTAAATTTCTGCCTAATTTCACGTGCAAAAAACATGTACCGATTATTCATATCGAGTACATGTTTTTTAGTTACTAGTAAAACCGTGAATAGTAACTGATAACTTTTCCAAAGATACGGAATTCATCAGATTCCCTGATAGAAATAGGATTATAATCCTTATTCATGGATATGAGTGAAATTCCTTTTTTTGTTTTATGAAATTTTTTACAGTAGGCTTCACCGTTGAGATAGAAGATGCCTATATCATTTTCGCTTAGTTCTGTACACTTGTGTACCCATATTATTTGCTGATCTGTAAATCTTGGTTCCATACTGTTGCCATGAATATGAACAGCAAAGTCAATATCCGACTCGTTTATACCCTCTGGTATGCTTTCAGGAATCTCAATCATGTCATGATTATCGTCATCAAGAAACTCACCAGTACCTGCAGATACAGCCATTAGGTACATAGGTACTTCACGCCTTTTAGGGAATTCTATTATCGCCGCCTTTTCTGATGGCTTAAACATACCTGATGCAATAAGTATCTTTCTGTATTCATCCAGCTTAGTAAGACCATCCCGGTTTAGCTGATTGTCAGAATCCTTTCCAAGAAATACAGAATAAATATCATGGATATTATAGAGGTGGCAGAGCATAAGTAGCTGTACGCCGCCAACTGCAGTTCTGCCGTTCTCCCAGGAGTTTATAGTGGAAGTTTTGCAGGGCAGTCCTGAAGCTGTAAGAATAGGAGCAACTTCAGCACATGTATATCCAGCTGCCTTTCTTGAATCTCTTAAAATGTTTCCAATTTTCTTATTAAATTCATTTGGGTTAATTTTCATCAGTACACCGCTTTCTAATAATACGGATCAGTAGTGGTCATAAAAATATTCGTTTAGTCTCCGGAGTATCTATTTAACAAGATGTGTCCCGGGAACGATAAGAATATACTACATTATGCGTATAAAAGCAAGTAAAAATCTACAGAGAATAGAAAAACGGAAATATATTTCTATTGAACATAGATAATGCGTGTTGTATATTATGATTGCGGAAGGGAAAGAGGAATGACCTTCCGATACAATCACGAGACTATATGTAGTTTCTCCCGAAGAAAATGTTACGCTGCAATAGTCGAATGAATTTGCGCCTTAAAATACATCACAGAAAATGGGCTGGTAGGCTTGTTCAGGATACTCACTTTCCCTTGGATCCTTTTCTCGCCTATTCAGTATCACAGATAATAGGAGGTTAATAATTGGGTAGGAAAGACTCAAGGGCGATTCGTAACATCACCCGGCTTTGTACTATTAATGATATGGATGAAAACGATCTTTATAATAAGGCGAACATAATTCTCAGTCTTTATAGAGAGATGGGATGGAACTCGGCTATATATACTTCAAAGAACGTTGAAACCGATTTGCTGAAGAAAGAGGACAGAATACGTAAGGCGTTGGAATATCTTCAGCATCTTCCGGATGAGGAAGAAGATTATATTATTGAAAAGAACTTAAGACCATTATTTGATTCCGGTATAACACAGGAAATGATGCGTTACGCACTATCCAAGGTAAAGGCTTATCCACATGATGGAGATGTGTATTATAAATATCTCATGCTGTGCTTTCTTGATGGAACCAAACGTACTGCGGACGAAATCATGGAACTTCTTGGTATATCAAGAGGAACATATTATGATAAGAGAAAAGAAGGAATCATATTATTTGGTGTGACACTATGGGGATTTGCAATACCGTATTTAACAGAACATTTAGAAGAATCATTAAAAGAATTCAAATTACTTGTGGAAGAGATGGGTACGGAGCAGCAATAGGGTTTATAGGTAGTATTACTACCGGAACATAAGGAGGATGGTTATAAAGGTATGGTTGCGACCATATAAGGGAAACTATTCCCGACATAATCCCGAATAAATACAGATAGTGCTTGTGATGAATGTCCCACAGAATATCTTTATTATTACAGTTGATAAGAAGTTATCGCACAATGACTGATGGAAACTGAATAAAGAAGATAAAGGATTAGTCCAAAGACAAAGCTGTTATAAAAGGGAATGCGAAAATAGTATCTGATCAGGAAACTGATATAGATGTAAATATAGAAAACAAACACTTTTAAGTATGAAAAATAGCGGCAGGGTTAATCTCTGCCGCATTATTTATATAGACCGAATATGTTATATGATCCTCAGATATTAAAAGATTTTGATTTCCTCTATATCCTTTACAGAACTGAGGATAAGTTCTTCTTTAACATTTAATGCATCTTTATCTATCAAGATGATGGATATATTAGCTGACAGATTTACAGGAATATTCTTCCTATAAATATCAAATTCATCTTTATCAGCAGTAACAAAGCTGATCTTTGTATCAGATGGAATGCTCTTAAAAAGGAACATCATATAGTACTGAAGCAGTCTGTCCTGAAATGTTTTTGAGGCTTTAAGATCCTTAAGTTCCAGAAAAAGGAAGTTCCAGGTGACGATGGATGAGTGTTTACAAGATATAGTTAGTGAATACTCTTTGTTTGTTCCGTCAACTGACCATGACAGTCCAGACTCTGACAGAGCTGCTAGTAGTGAGGCTTTTAGAACAGAGTTATTTCCAGGATGATTACGCGGTATAGGTACTTTTGAATATCCTGAAACCTGAAGGAGTTCCTCAAGAGAAACATCATCGGATGCTGAAGCTATTTTTTCGAGTGTATTTCTTTTAGGACTGTTTTCAAACTTACCATTCAAAAGTCTTGATATGTAGTCACTGGAAAGACCGGAATCACTGGCAAAAGACTTTATATTTCGATTTCCCATCGCTTTTTTGACTGTAAGGATTAAATCATCTTTATTATAAACTCTCATAAAAAAGTACCTCCATGTCAGATAATATCATGTTTTGTAAGGGACTGTAAAGCATTATAGAAGAAAACTGATCATATGATACAGAGATAAATAAGAGAGTGAATAAGATTGAAAACGACTTTATTCTTGAAAAAACGACTTTACTTTTAACAAAAACGACTTTATAATACAAAATAAAGTCGGATGTGTTTTATGTGTATAGCGTTATTCATTATTTATATCAGAGGGTGAGTTAATGAATAGTTTTATAACTGGAAATGTACAGGATGGTAATATCACTTACTATTATGTAATGAATTCCGAAACAATGGAAATAAGCAAATTACCAACTAAATATCTGACTTATAAGGTTAAGGCTAATTATTCTCCGAATACGATCAAGAGATGTGCCTTTTCCCTTTCATACTATCTGACATTTTTAACTATAAAGAATATGACTTTATCAGATGTGATGGAACTTCCGTTTGATAAGCAGCATGTTCATTTTACAGATTTTCTGTCATGGCTGAAGTGTTGCGGTCATACAGGTGGGGATATGACTCATATACCGATTAACAAAACTTGTAATGAATATTTGAAAGATGTGTTCGGATGGTTCACTTTTCTTGAGAGGGAGTACGAAGAGTTTGGAGATCTCAAGGTTCTTTCTGATAAAGTAGTAACTTTTTCCGGAAGGGCAGGTGTCAAGTTTTCGAAAGTATGTAAAAGCTTTAGGGGATACCTCAAAGAGGATGAATCAGTAGGAAGGACTATTGATAAGGAAAGTATAAAGACTTTGGTGGATGCCTGTACTAACTGCAGGGATAAACTAATGATTCTTCTTTTATCGGAGACCGGGATGCGTATAGGGGAAATGCTGGGTGTCATGTATGACGGAGATATAGATTATAAGAGCAGAACGATAAAAGTAAGGTTCAGGGATGATAATCCTAATAATGCCAGGGCAAAGTATGCTGAGTTCAGACGAGCAAAAGTCAGCAAAGAAACATTTGATCTGCTTTTATATTATCTGTCGGAGTATAGGGATCTGTTAAAAGGTACAAAATATCTATTTATTAAGATTGCCGGAGAAACGGCAGGACAGCCAGAGGATGTGGGAAGTGTGTATCAGATGATGCTGGAACTTGAAAAGAAGACGGGAATAAAGGTAACTCCCCATATGCTGCGACACTATTTTGCAAACGAAAGAAGAAAAAATGGCTGGGATATCCTGCTTATATCAAAAGCTCTTGGACATAAGAATATTTCAACTACAGAGAAATATCTTAATGTAAGCGTGGAAGAACTTGAGGATGCAAGCGAAGAATTTTATAGCCAAAATCCTGCGATGTTTAAAATAGGGGATCTGCTCTGAATAAATTGAAGATGTTAGGAATAATAGTCGAACTAATATAAGAAATAAACATAGTTTGTAGGAAAGGAGGAAGAGAGTGGCGAGTATATATAACATAGGAAATAGTACAGCTGTCAGAAGTGCTGATCTGGCTGAAAAGAAGCTTTATTCAGAGCTTGAAAAATATATTCCTGGCGATTCAACCATAATGAAGCGAATAAGGAATGATATATTTTCTGCTCTCTGCTATTCATCCTGTTACAGTCTTCTTGACTATAGAAGCTATATGATAGAGACATTTAAGGAATACTTTGCTAATAAAGGCTATTATGGCGGGGCGTATTCACAGAATCTGGCATATCTCGAAGAGGCAGTATATTCCATACATAAAGATATGGGAAATAAACTTGTGCTTGAAGTGGATAGCTACGGAGTAATGAATAAGTGTTATATGAGAGCTGCAGTCTTCCTTATCACAAATGAACTGAGCTTTAATGATATAGATTATGAAGTGAGAGAAGAGTTCCTTTCGTATATAAGAAAACACTGCGTAGTAAATGAAAAGTATGTCAGTAAATATAGAAAAGCATTCGATGATATCTATATCAGACATTCAGAAGAGGTTGCAAAGAAAACATTTGCCAAGCCGGAGTTAAAGTATAAAGAAGCAAGGATATTTCTGCTGCAGCATCCTGATCCGAGTATTGCCAGAAGCTTTTGGTATACACAAGATAAAAATGAACTTCTATATGATTTTACACTTGAGGCGAGTGATATTCTGAAGCATCAGGTGTTTGAAATGTTGAGTCATGTCCTTAAAACAAGACCATATGAAACTATAAATGAAAGAAAAGACAGGCATGACAGATTTATCGAACCGCTGAATTTCCTTTATCAGTTCTGTGTCCGTAATGGTATTGAAGATATAACCCAGATGATGGGATGGGAAGATGATCTCTTTATATCTGAAATGGAAAAACTTGGTGTGACACTTGGAAAAAGAAATATGCAGATACTGGATAACACAAAAAAGTATCTGTTTATGAAGTCAGAAAGAATAAACTGGGAGGCTAATATCTGGTATATGGAAAAAATGAATTTGGATGAAACAAGAAATAATCCTGCGACACCTGTAGTAAGACTTAAGTTTGATTATATAAAGGATGATGATAACCGTATGCTTGCAAAGCTATATGCAAAGTATCTTGTCGGTATTACGGATCTTGCTATTTCTAATATAAGAATGATGCTTTATGACGTTGCGAGACTTCTCGAACACTGTGACGAGTTCCAACTTTCAGTAAAGGACCTTACAGAGATAGATATGGATGCGTTCTTTCAGATTATAGATTATGGAATAAAAATTGAAAGCTATAATTCGAAGGTTACAAATGTCTATAAGTTTTACGAATATCTTCAGTCTAGGGGGACTGTAGAAAAAATCCCGTTCAGACCGGAATATTATCTTAAGAAGGTTCATCCGTATCATAGGGATCGAATAGTAGTGGATGAAGTTATAAAGCAGATGCTTGAAGTGATAAATTATTTTCCGGAGCACTTAAGGCTTATGTATTTTCATCTGTTATGTACCGGCCTTCGTATTAATGAAGTCTGCACTCTGAAGGGAGATGCGTATTTTGAAAGAAATAATGATACCTGGATGAGGGTATATCAGAATAAGATGGTTTCTGAAAAAGTCATTCCGATTCCGGCAGCATTATATGAAATGATGACAGAATATATAAAAAGAAAGGGCATAAAGAAGGATGAATATATCTTTAAGAGTGCATCAGGCGGAGCTTATAATTCCAATACTTTTAGAAAACAGATGATAGTATGCTGCACAGAACATGGAGTTCACTGCAATAATTATATATTCAGACCTCATGATTATAGACATACCATAGCGAGCAGTCTTTTTGACTCAGGTACATCACTGCAGAGTATAAGAGAGTTTCTTGGGCATAAGACTGAAGAAATGACTAAGCAGTATATTGATTATGTGCCAAATAAAATAGATACTGCGAATGAGGAATACTTTAGTGAAGCAGGTAATCTGATAAGGACTGAAGTGACCAGGAAGATTAATATGAAGATACACCTAAGGGATCTGCCAAATTATAGTGAAGAAGACGATGCCGGAAGGAGACAGAAGATTGGTAACAGAGTATTTGATCTTGCAAGGGTAACTTCTCCAACGCTTCAGAAAGAATTTAAAAGTTTCATTCTTCATAGAGCAACTGAACTTAAAATGTCTTCAATGACTACAGATATAAATTATTACAATATGGTCTGTGCTTTCCTTTCAGACAAAGAGATTGTCAGTATTTTGGATCAGCCATGGGATGACTTGGAGGATGAATATAAAAAATGGCTTTTCAGAAATGGATACGGAATGATCATAAAAAGGAAGAAAAGCTATAGCGATAAGGTTAATACTCAGGAACATCCGTCTATAGGGTACTTAAGGCTATTTTATAGCTATATATCTCCAGAGTCAGACCTTAATGAATATGATAAAGATTTATGGGAACTTAAGAAACTTGGTATAAAGCTGAATGATATTAAGACTCGCCCAGTAAATACAATGAACTTTTCCGGAATACCGCAGGAGCAGATTAAAGAAGAAACGAAAAGGATTGCCTTTATGGAACTCGGTTATAAGGCAGTGAGTTCAGTCGTTCAGGATGTTGCTGCGGTAAGACGATTCGCCCAGTATATGGAAAAAGAGTATCCGATAGTAAAATCACTGACGGACTTAAATAGAGAAATAACGGAAGAATATCTGATATATATGAATACTGAGGCAGGTAGAGGCAAGTACCAGCCTAAAGATGTTGTTCTTCTTCGTGAAGTTATGAATATAGCAGGCAGAATGTTTGAATGCCCAAAGCTTAAGACAGTATTTCTTAAGTCGGATGTTAAAAAGAAAAGAAGGACAGTATATAAGTGTTATTCGGATACGGAGCTTGAAAGACTTAATGAAGAGATCGTAAAGCTTGATAAGCAGATAGCCCGTGCACTGATACTTCATCAGTTGCTCGGAACCAGAATATCAGACCTTCTTTATCTGAAGCAGGACTGTATAGAAAGAGTTGATGATAAATATGTAATAACCATATATCAGCATAAGACTGAGAAATCATACAAGAAACCAGTTAATGAAGATATAAAGAAGTTGATTGATGCAGCCAGCAGTTATACAAATGAAAAGTATGGAAAATGTGAATACATATTTGTAGATGATAAAAAGCCAGAGAAACCAATGAATGCTGCAAAAGTAGCCTATCATCTTAGGAAGATGATTTATTACAATGATCTTAGAGATGATAATGGAGAGTTATTTACAGCAAGTACACATATCTTCAGACATAACTATGGTAAGAAACTTGTAGAGATGCATATCTCAGATGAACAGATTGCAAAGATGCTAGGGCATAGTGGGATATCTACGGTAGATAATTATAGAAGAATGAGTAATGAAACTATTGCAAAGGAAACAAAGCCTCTTAGGGAAAATCTTGATAAGATGCTGAGAAGTACAGTTAATAAACAGAAGGGAGAGTGAATAATTGAGTAATTTCAGTAAAATGCTTGCAGTTAATCAGAAGACAAATCTTGAAAAAGAGAACCGGGCAAAAAAGGAAATTGCAAAAATGCTTGATTCGGATATTCAGGTGACTGTAGCTGAACTTGTATCAAGAACTGGACTCTCCCGGGCATTCTTTTATAAAAATCCTGCTGTTGCAGAAGCATTAAGAACTGCAAGGGAAAGTCAGAAGGGAAGAACCTTTACAAGTCCGGCAAAAGTAATACTTGATAAGGCAATGGATAAACAGATAGAACTCCTTAAAAAGGAAAATGAAAGACTTAAGGAGGAGATATCCTTACTTAGGAAAGAAAATGAAAACCTAAATGTAGCAGTGAATAAGAAAGCACTTAAGGTTATAAAAGGTCTGTAAAGATGGTTATAGCTGAGAGGAGGCAGATATGGTACTTGCATTTATTATGATAGCTTTTATGGTTTTTATGATCATATTAGGTAGTTCGCTTAAGATTATTCTTTCGTATTTACCGTATGTAACCGGAATACTTGGTTTTCTAATTATAAAATACGCCTTTGGGATCGAAAGTGCAGCAGCTAGTGATAAAACTATAACTATAGCAGGGATTATTATTACCGAAATAATAATGATAGCGCTGACTCGGGTTGAGGAAACAAGTGGGCCAGTAATAGTTTTTTCATCAATGCTGTTTATTGCTGCAGTAATGCAGGTGGTTTTATGCTTTACAAAGATAAATACCTGGAGGCAGGCAATATTTGCCTCCGTAGTGTTTATAATAATAGCAGTATTCATCCTCGCTTCGAATCATGCATATAATGGAGTAATCAGAATCCGAAGAAGAAATGTATTCATGAGAATTATTGCTGCAATACTCTATTCAGCCAGTATAGGGGTTGGTTTATTTGTGATTGAGGAAATGTGGTTGCAGTACCTAAAATATAATTGTGCTGTAGCTATATATGAGAGAATTGAGAGGGCTTTTATTATAGGAATCATCTTATCTATGGTTATAGTATCTATACTAAAATATGCACATGACAGCATGGAACCGGAGGGCTCGTTCGAGGTGGAAAGACAGCTAAAAGATGCTTAAGATAAGTCGGGATGTATGTTATAATTTTTTTATGGTTATAAGAAATATGGTTTCCGTATAATTGGGGCAGAAAGAGATAAAAGGATAGATATTTGGAAGATAAATATAATTTACAGAGATTTATAAAAGAACAGCAGAGAGATTATTCAACGGCCTATGTTGAAATATCGCAGGGAAGAAAAAGGTCTCACTGGATGTGGTGGATTTTTCCTCAGATTGAAGGACTTGGAATGACTGCAACTTCTCATAAATATTCAATTAAGAGTATGGAGGAAGCAATCGCATTTCTTGCTCACCCATATTTAGGGAAGAATATAAGAGAGATATCTGCAGAACTGCTTAAGCTGGATACCAATGATGCAAGTTATGTTATGGGTTATCCGGATGATTTAAAGCTTCGGTCATCTATGACACTGTTTGCAGAAGCTGCACCTGAAGAAACTGTTTTCCAAAAGGTTCTTGATAAGTTCTATGATGGAAAGAAGGATGATAGGACTCTGGCTATATTAAATGAACAGAACAATAGATAGGTGTGCTATGGAATATAGATATAAAATAAGTCGTATCAATACTGCAGAAAGATGGATATTTATAAGAAGTAATGATGAATTAGAACTTGAGGTTCCAGATTCTTTTTATAAATTATTGGAAAACATAAGTGGTCGGATTGGTGGAAGTATAGTCGAAGTAGGAGATATGCAGTATAAAATAAAGAATGATGAATATGATTTTGTTTATCAGTGGGATAGTTTGTTTGGGATTGTGATTATCTATCCGAAGGAAATATCATCAGTTCAAGCCACTGCTGTATTAAAAAAGTATATGGAAGATTTTTAAGAAGGGGATAAATTTGAGTAAGGTTTTAGTTATACCGGATGTCCATCTTAAAACGTGGATATTTGATAAAGCTGTTAAGATAATAGAAGAAAATGAGTTTGACAATATAGTCCTGCTTGGAGACCTGGTTGATGACTGGAATCAGGAACTGAATATAAAACTATATAAAGAAACTCTTGATAAAGCTTATGATTTTGTGACTAGGTATCCTGAAACATTGCTATGTCTTGGGAATCACGATGTCAGTTATCTGTGGGAGGCTTTTGAGACAGGCTATTCAGTTTATGCACGGAATACAGTTGTAGATGGAATTAATAAAATAATGTATGCAATGCCTGCTGATAATGTAGGAATTATTCATAAGATAGATAATGTTTTGTTCAGTCATGCTGGGCTGACAGAAAGATTTCTTATAACTAATTTTGGTTATGGCGAGAACTTAGGGATAGAATTTATATTGCGGCAGATCAATCAGATGGGTATGGATAAATTATGGAACGATCATTCTCCTATATGGGCGCGTCCTCAGAATAGTCAGATGAGAATGTATCCTCCAGATATGCTTCAGATTGTCGGACATACTCCGGTAAAGGGGGTTGTTCAGGAAAGAAATCTTGTATCTACGGATAATTTTTCTACATATCGCGATGGAACTCCTATAGGTGATGAAAAATTTATATGGGTCGATACAGAAAAAATGGAGATTATTATTTTGGAGTAGTAATTATGGGAAGAAAAGAACAAATGAGGGAAGTGGCTCAGAAACATACGGAGACCATGGATAAAATGTACCCTGAGCAAGTAAAGATAAGTGTCTCTAATACACACATATATGGAGTTGAGTTTAATAGAGAAAATGTAGATGGAAAAAGCGCTGAGTTTACGCTTGAGCAGTCGTATACTCAGGATAGTGTTATAAGGAATGCGGAAAAAGGGAAAGTAGCAGTGCTTAATTTTGCAAGTTACAGACATCCTGGTGGCGGATTTATAAATGGAGCGATGGCTCAGGAAGAAGCTATATGTCACGATTCATTTTTATATAATGTAATTCGTGAGTTTGGCGAATACTACGAGTGGAATGAAGCCAATTATAATATGGGGTTATATAAAAACAGAGCTCTATATTCTCCGGATGTCTATTTTTTCAGCAAGGATGGGTGTGATTTTGTCAAAGCAGATGTAATAACATGCGCAGCACCTAACCGTTCGGTGATTTTTAAGGCTAAGAGGTTTTCTGAAGATGATAATGGAAGAGCACTTAAGGATAGAATAAGATTCATAAGGGATATTTGTGATACAGAAATGGTGGATACACTCATCGCTGGTGCATTTGGTTGTGGTGTATTTGCGCAGAAACCTGAGATGGTAGCTCGATACTTTATAGAACTATTTAAAGATACTACTGTAAAAAATGTTATATTTGCAGTTCCGCCTGATCGAAATTATGATGCTTTTCAGAAAGAACTGAGTAATGTTTGATAGAAATATAATAAAACTTACCGGAGAAGGGAAGGATTATGGAGCAGGATATAACACTTAATATTCATTATACTGCACCGAAGGAAATATGGGATGCAATCGGGGAAGTGTATGAAAGTATGCCCTATTGGCGGGGCTATGATGAGGGACCCCACTGGAAAGATGGGAATGAAATAGATTTGGTGGCATCTGTTGAACCAGGTGGACTTCAGATATTTGGCGCCATGCCAGATGATATATGGGAAACATGGTACAGGGAACTGACTGAGAAATTGTCAAAGGTTTTGGGATATTCTATTGGTGATGCTGAAGATGGATTTAACTTCAAATATTGGGAATAATCTGGTTGGGATAATATTCCGGAAAGATAATAGAGCAATAAATCAGAGTTTTCCGATGAGATAAAGAATCGAAATTTGGGGAAAATAAAACATGAAAAAACTGTTTACTGCTATAAGAGCATCTGACTTTGAAATTGTAAGACAAATCATTCAAAACAAACCTTCACTGGTCAATTGTGTAGCGAAGCAGCCACCTAAAAAAGATGACGGACAATCGCCTTTGCAGGTTGCACTCAAAACGGGTAATACCGCAATTGCCAGCTATTTACTGGATATGGGTGCAGATGTGAATTTTATCGAGGATGAGTCATGCTGCAACTCATGGAGAACACCGGTACTACATGATGCAATCAACTGTGCTGTAATGTCCTGCAGGTGGAATACGGATAATAAATACATGGGCTTTAGGGTTTTCTCAACAAAAGAAAAAGCTGTTGAATCTCTCGGAGTACTTAAAAGGATGCTGGATATGGGTGCAGATGTGAATGCACTTGATTCATATGGCAATTCAGGATTAAACCGTTTTGCGCTGCAAACAAAGCAGATATTGCCATCATACAATTATGTTGAACATCGTGAAGGGACAGATCGGATCTTTACAGAGGAATTACACGAAGATCTAAGAAGTGTGTTGCAGGCATTAAAAGATGCTGGGGCAGACGCTTCTTACAAAGCTCCGAATCTCGGTTATTCCGTCAGAGAGTTCTGTAGCGAAGGGTCAATCTCGATATTGTTTGATGAAGTGTTTGGATGCGATAGATAAATTTAGACAATAGAAATAAGACGACAAATTCGAGTTTGTAGAGATCCTTATCTTTAAATATAAATGAGGATTGTATGGAAGAAATAAACGATTCAATAGTTATCAAATCAGCTGAAACTGATGAGGAGTTGTGCGGAAGAGGATACGTCCACTGTACTGCATGGCAGGAATCCTATAGAGGCATATCATAAGCTTATAGACAGTATTAAAAAATAATTGTTCATGATAACGGGGGTATTTGAATTATGGAAGGTAAAAAAGGCCTGGTAACGGTTAGACCGGTAACGGAGACCGATGCCGCCGAAGTATGTATGATATGCTGCGAAGATCTGGGATATCAATGTGATAAGACCCTGGTCAAATTGAAAATCAGTCAGCTCGATACTGAGAGAGAGGCGGTATTTGTAGCAATATTTGAACATCGTATAGCCGGTTTTATCCATGTTGAAAGATATAATACGCTTTACTTTGAGACGATGGCCAATATTCTCGGACTGGCTGTAAGTTCAAAGGTCAGAAAACACGGGATAGGTAAGGCTCTTGTAGAAAAGGCTGAAGAATGGGCTAACGAGAATGACATAGCTCTTATGAGACTGAATTCGGGAGCATCCAGAAGCGGTGCTCATGAGTTCTACAGACATCTCGGTTATGCATCCGAGAAGAACCAGCTGAGATTTGTAAAAAGATTATAATGAATATGCAGATGCACCATCTGATAACTGATTGGGTGGTGCATTTTAAACGAATATATACCAGAATAATGAAATAAGCAAATCGAGATTTGAAGAGGTGAAGCCATGGCATGGATATGTCCGAAATGCGGCAGAGAGTTCAGCAGACAAAACCAGGACCATTACTGTGTGAAACCGCAGAATATTGATGAATACATTGCTGCCCAGGATGAGAAATATAAGCCCAGATTAATGGAGATCCGGGAGATCCTTCGTGATGCACTGCCGGACGCGGAGGAACGGATCTCCTGGTCGATGCCCACTTATTGGAAAGGTCGTAATATCATTCATTTCGCAGCATCAAAGAAACATCTGGGCATTTATCCCGGTGATGAGGCTATAGCTGTATTTACGGAGGAACTCTCCGATTATGACGTAAGCAAGGGTACGATACGGATTCCCTATGATCAGCCTTTACCGGAAGCACTGATCATAAGGATCGCAAAATGGTGCTTTGAGAACTATTCCAAATAAGGTGTAAAGATGGTATGAAGAACGCAATAGAGATCCGTTGTATTCGGGAAAACGAACTCGGCCTTCTCAAAGACTTTTTATATGAAGCCATATTCATTCTGGAAGGTGTGGAGCCGCCTTCGAGAGATATTGTAGAGAAACCGGAGCTGCGCGTATACACTGATGGTTTCGGTACAAAGTCTGGAGACAACTGCCTCGTCGCAATCCACGACGGAAAAATAGTTGGGGCTGTCTGGACGAGGATCATGAATGATTACGGCCATGTGGATGATGAAACACCTTCATTTGCAATTTCACTGTACAAGGAGTATCGGAGAAAAGAGATCGGCACGAGGCTTATGGAGGAAATGCTGGAGATTCTTCGTGATCAAGGCTATAAAAGAGTGTCTCTCGCTGTTCAGAAGGCTAACTATGCTGTGAAAATGTATCAGAAGACCGGGTTCAGGATCATGAATGAAAATGATGAGGAATTCATCATGGTATGTGAGCTTTAGAAATTGGGGTTTATGGAGGAAAAACAATGCGACGCAGTGATAGAGAGGTTACAAAGTTCTCAGACATAATTGCAATAATTGAAAAATGTGATGTGTGCAGACTTGCTTTGAATGATGAGGATTATCCATA
>Ga0129306_1002878_pt1 | contig 14137 bp, 10 predicted proteins | sample P827metagenome_FD_94438 | JGI IMG/M metagenome (GOLD analysis project Ga0129306, IMG submission 94438) | Capybara group fecal microbial communities from Wisconsin, USA - P827 metagenome | ecosystem: Host-associated > Mammals > Digestive system > Large intestine > Fecal | place: USA: Wisconsin...
AAACATTCTTTCTGATATTTATAAACATTGTTGATAAGTTAGTTGCTATATTATAAAAAATAGCCTCCTAATCATAGGTTCAAAAATAATTATCCTACTTTTAGGGGGCTTCCTTTTAGGGGGCTTCCTTTTTTAATTACTATCTATCGTTTATAACATATATTTAAATTAAAATATATAAACAATATTATACCACATTTGTATTTTAAAACTACTTATAAAATGGCTTTGGTAATTCTAAATGTTTTTCTTGTTCTTTTATTATTTTTCCTATAATATTATAAGCTAGCATATTAGTATCTATTTCTTTTCTTATTAATTGTCCTTGTATATCTACCAATAATGCTAAATTTTCTTTTGAAAAATCTCTAGCGAAATTTATTAACTCTTTTATATCTGTTACTACAGGTACAGTCCTGGATGTTTTAAATTGTTGCATTCTAGAGGATATTTTATCATATACAGAAAAATCTATATCTTCTTTATCTAATGCATCTATATCTTTTTTAAGATTTTCATAATATTGTGTGTGCTTCTTTTCTTGATTAGAAATAGTTTTAGAAACTATTGAAACTCTAGGATCCTTACAGTTATTACTTATTTCTCTAAATATACTAAAGCCTTTTTTCTCAATATCTATTAAATTATCTATTATATCTATTATTGTGTATGCCATTAAATTATGTCCTCCCTAAACTTTAGTATATATTTTTGTATATACCCACTACTCATTATAAATAAATCTAAAAAACTAATTTTCTATTTCATAGGGCCAATCCATTATTCCACCCATATCATATACATTGTCATAACCTAACTCCTTTAAATATTCACATCCAATTTTAGCTTTTTTTCCACTTCTACAATATATAAAAATTGTAGAATTTTTATCTGGTACTTCATCTTCAACATTTGCTTCTAAAAATTCTAGTGGTATTAATTTACTACCTTTTATATGTCCTTCTCTATATTCACTTTCGCCTCTTACATCTAAAATTGTTATATCTTCTCTTTCATCTATCATTTTCTTAGCTTCTTCTGATGTTATTGTATTAATATACATTTAAAATTCATCTTCTTTCTATAGTATTATTTTTTGTATTTATATATTGCTATTATATTAATTTAAATTAAATTGGGGAAAGCTCTATAAATATTAATGATACTTTTATAATATCCTCTTAGTCAAATTTTTAACCTAAGTTTTAAAAATTATACTTTAAATAAATTTAGCTCCCTGCTTTCTTAAATTATTTAAAGTTTTTTCATGCTCTTTTTTATTTACATAACCTACCCCATCTACATATAATTCTACATTAAATCCATTTCTAATTAAGTCCTCTACCGTTTCTTTAACACAAAACTCAGAAGCTATACCACATACAATTACATCCTTATCTAATACTTCATTGATCTTATTACCTAAAATATTTTCTCCTTCATAGGCTGAATATTCTTCTATATAATCATTTTTTCCTTTTGAAAACAATATTTTTTTATTATTAGGTGAATGATTTTTATGTTGTAATTCTTTATAAAAACTCTTCTCTAATTTAGCACCAAATCTATCAGCTACACAATGTACTGGCCATATACCACCATTTATTTTAAAAGATTTATTATTTTCACTATGCCAATCTAAAGAGTAAAATACTTTTAAATCTTTATTTATATTTAATAAATTTATAATGTTTTTAACAGCTAGCTCTCCATTATCACAAGCCAGTGAACCTGATATGAAATCATTTTGGCAGTCTATTATAAGTATTGATTTAAACATAACTATTCCCTTTCTTTAACTAAAATTTTAATTTTCATATAATTATCTTTAAAATATTATAGAATTCTTATACTTTAATGAATTCTTAAGAATATATGCTAATCAATAATAATTATATAATTATTATTATACCTATTTAAATACTATATATATAAATTAACCAAAATTTAAAAATTTCAATATATTCTATTGTATAGTATAAAATTATTTTTAACTCTTTAAATAAAAAACAAAAGCCATTGATAAAATATGTTTATCAACAGCTTAAGAAAAATAATATATTATAATTTATAGCAATTTAAAATTTCGCCATAGTATAAAACATGATTATTTCCATCATTATAAAATGTATCTACTAATTCTTTATCCATAGCTTTTAAATCTAATGGTTGTTTATAGATAACCTTACATTCATAGTGCATCCCATTACCTTGTATAACTGGAGTATCTACTTTATCGCCATCTCTTAATTTTAAATTACATTCCTTTATCTTATCAAATTCTTTTCCTGACTTTGATCCACAAAAAGCTAATGCTTCCTTCATAGTATCATCAAAGGGGATTGTTACTGTAAATTCATTACTTTTGTCTATAAATTCTTTAGTATATCTACTTTCTCTAACTAAAGCTATAAAAACAGGTTTTCTCCACTGAAATCCTATGTTTCCCCAAGATATAGTCATTGTATTTACTTTACCATTTACACTACCTGTTAAAAAAGCACCTTTTTTATGTAAATGCTCCATAGATTCTTCTAAATTTAATGTAAAATTTACTGACATAATATACCTCCTAGAATCCTATAAATATTTTTTACTTACTATTTTATATTATATATCACTATAAACCCAATTTATACTTTAAAGTCAAATTGAATACTTAAAAATAGTCTTAGTTTATTCCCTGCTGTATATAATTTTTGGCTCTATTTAAATCATCTTCGCTACATATGATTCTTGCAATATCCCCTGCTTCAAATCTAAAATAAGGTCCTGGAGATATATACATTTTATCCTTTCTTTTTACAGATATTATAGTTCCATTAGTATGTTTCCAAAACTCTGTATCAGAAATAGTTTTATTTACTATATAAGAATTTGAATATATAACTATTTCATAAGCATCTTCTAAATTTATATTTTCAAATTGAATAGAATTTTCCAAAATTAAGTCCATATATTTATCTATTTCTCTTTCAAGTTTATTTTTTTCCTTTTTGAGAGATTTTATTTTTTGTCTAAGTTCTTTAACATTGTTTTTAGCATTAAATCTATGTATAAATAAATATGCATTTTCAACAGATTTAATATATATGCCACTCTTTTCTGTAACCTCTACTACCTGCATATCTTTAAGCAATGAAACAGCTCTTCTTATAGTTTCTGGAGATACATTATATTTGCTCGAAAGTGTGGATCTTCCTCTAACTTTTTCCCCTACCTTAAATTCATTATTATAAATCTTTTGAGCTATATCTATTGCTATTTTCATATATTTGGGAGTATCTGTATTTTCCATAATCCTTCTCCTTATGTTCCTATTATTTAAATTATATTAAAAAATTCACCTGCTATCTATAAGCTCCATCCTCTATAAGATAGAATAAAAGTAAGCATGATCCTGGCTGAGTTCTTCTAACCTTCATCAGAAGTAATTTAGTTTCCTAAAAAACTCCAGCTAAAGCCAATTAAATAACAGATAATACTATAATTATACATTGATTTCATATAAACTCAAAATTTTAAAGATTTTAAAAATAAATTTAGTAAATTTTACAATTTTAAGCTTGTATGCTATAATGGGAATCACAATCTGACATACTTGCATATTTTATAAGTTGTCAGTTATAGGAGGATTTATATGATTCAAAAATTAAAAAAAGAAAAGGTTTTTTATGTATCAATTATAAGCTTATTACTTCTATTGTCATTGGCTTTTTTTAATATTGATGCTTTTGCAAAATCCACTAAAAATATATTAAATTTCTTATTGGATAGGTTTTCTTGGTTTTATATACTGGTTATGCTATCTTTTTTTATTTTTTGCATGTGGGCAGCCTTTAGTAAATATGGAAAATTAAAATTAGGAAAGGATAATGAAAAACCAGAATATAGTTTAATTTCTTGGTTTACAATGCTTTTTAGTGCTGGTATGGGCATAGGCTTAATCTTTTGGGGAGTTGCAGAACCTTTAAATCATTATATTCATCCATTTAATTTGCAAGGATTTACAGAAGAAGCAAAAACCTTTGCTATGACAAAATCATTTCTACATTGGGGGATTTCAGCTTGGTCTTGTTATGCTATTCTAGCCCTAGCATTAACTTATTTTCAATTTAGAAAAGATAAGCCAGCTCTAATGAGTAGTTTATTAATACCTCTGATTGGGGAAAAAAAAGCTTCCGGATGGATTGGAAATACAATAGATATTTTTACTATATTTGCAACTGTAGCAGAAGTAATTACTTCTCTTGGACTTGGTGCACTTCAAATTAATGCAGGTTTAAACTATTTATTTAATATTCCTGAAAACATTATGGTTCAACTTATCATAATAATTTTAGTTACTATATGCTTTATAGCTTCTGCATCTTCAGGTCTTAATAAAGGGATTCAAGCCTTATCTAACTTAAATATGTTATTAGCAGCAATTTTATTAATATCCGTAATACTAATAGGTCCTACTTTAGATATAAATAAAAATTTATTTAAAGGCTTAGGAGTTTATGCAAAAGAACTACTAATAGATAATAATAATATATTTGTTACTGGTGATTGGTATAAAAAATGGACTATATTCTATTGGGGCTGGTGGATAGCTTGGGCTCCTCCTGTAGGAATATTTATAGCTAGAATTTCTAAAGGAAGGACTATAAAAGAGTTTTTACTAGGAGTATTATTTGTTCCATCAATAATATGCTTTATATGGTTTGCCGTATTTGGAACTATGGGCTTTAATGTAAGTCACGCTGTTGCACTTACTGCAATTAAAAGAGCCGAAACAGCTTTTTTTGTTGTTATGAATGAATATCATTTTGGATATATCATTTCCTTAATAGCTATAATGCTTTTAGGAACTTTCTTTGTAACTTCAGCGGACTCTGCAACTTTTGTATTAGGTATGCTTTCCTCTAATGGAGACTTAAATCCTAAAACCTCTAAAAAGTTCATTTGGGGAATACTTCAGGCTTCTTTAACTGTTGTTTTTCTAATAGCTGGAGGGTTAGACATGATTCAAACAGTTTCTGTAATAGCAGCCTTTCCCTTTGCTTTTATAATGATAATTGCAATGATATCTCTAAGGAAAAGTTTAAAAACTGAATTTATAAAAGCACCTTCTCTTTCCAATAATAAAAAAATTGAAAAGGTAATATAATTAATAATAGTAAGGGAGGTTTCTTTTATGTTAATGTCCTTCCTTACTATTTAATTTCCTTATTTAAAATTTTATTAGCTAAATCTCTTATTTTTTATTTCCACTTTATCTTTTTTGTTCTTTTCTAATTTTTCTAGATTTTTAATCGCAGTGGAAAGCATAAGTTTTATCCTATTTAATTGATTTACTTCACTAGCCCCAGGATCATAATCTATTGGGGTAATATTTAGATAAGAATATCTTCTTTTAATTTCCCTAATCATGCCTTTGCCTATTACATGGTTTGGTAAACATGCAAAAGGTTGTATGCAAATCATATTATTAACTCCAGATTCTAATAATTTAACAATCTCTGCTGTTAATAACCATCCTTCTCCAGCCTGATTCCCAAGAGATAAAATATCATCCGTTCCTTTAGCTAATTTTTCAATTCCTTGTGGTGCCATAAATCTTTTACTATTCCTTAGTGCTCTCTTCATTTCTATTGAATAAAGTTTTATATATTTGATAGCCAATCTGCCCCCTAAGAAATCTTTTAAGTTTCCGCCTAGCTTCTCATATTTAAATTTCTGATTATAGGAGCAATATAATAGAAAATACATTAAATCTGGTATTATTACTTCTGCTCCCTCTTTTTCTAATATTCCTATAATATTGTTATTTGCTAAACTATTATACTTCAAGAAGATTTCTCCAACTACTGCTACCTTTGGCTTAATTACATTTTTAATTTCCAAACTATCAAAATCATTTATCATTTCTTTTGTAATATTTTTGAACTCCTTAAAACTTCCATTACATACATTATTTTTACATCTATATAACCACTTCAAATAAAGTAATTTTGTTGAATTTTTTATTTTTTCATAGGGTCTTACTCTATTTGTCATTTTTAAAAGCATATCTCCATAACATAATGCCATTAATGCTCTATTAATCATTGGTAATGTTATTTTGAATCCCGGATTATTTTCTATTCCTTGAGCACTTATGGATATAACTGGTATTTTTTCATATCCCGCATCTTTTAATGCTTTTCTTATAAGAGCAATATAGTTAGATGCTCTACAAGTACCTCCTGTTTGAGAAATCACTACAGAACTATTATTTAAATCATACTTCCCGGACTTAAGTGCACTTATAATTTGACCTACTACTACAATTCCAGGATAGCACGTATCATTGTTTACATATTTTAATCCTTCTTCTATAATATGTGGATTAACTGTAGGTAATACTTTCAAATTATATCCGGAGCTTTTAAAAGCAACTTCCAACAGTTCAAAATGTATTGGTGAAAATTGAGGACAAAGTATTGTATGTTTTTCTTTCATTTCTTTTGTAAATATAGTTTTATCATAGGGTTTAATTGATTTAATATTTTTTGAATTGGAAATTAGGGATTTATTTATATTATCCATGGCAGCTTTAAGAGAACGAATTCTAATTCTAGCTGCGCCTAAATTATTAACCTCATCTATTTTTAAAAGTGTATATATTTTACCAAAGGTCTCCAATATTTCTTGTACTTGATCTGTAGCAATGGCATCTAGTCCACATCCAAAAGAATTTAATTGAATTAACTCTAAGTTTTTTCTAGTACCTACAAACTGCGCTGCTCTATATGCTCTTGAATGATAGGTCCATTGATCTAGTACTCTTAATGGTCTTGGAATTTCAACTAAATCCGCTACAGAATCCTCTGTAAAGACTGCCAATCCTTCTTCTGATATCATATTTGCTATCCCATGATTTATTTCTAAATCTAAGTGATAGGGTCTGCCACTTAGTACAATACCTTTTCCATTATTTTTATCTAAATCCTCTAATATTTCTAATGCTTTATTTTTTATATCCTCTTTAACCTTATCAATTTCTTCATAGGCTTTATCAATTGCAAAACTTATTTCCTTTTGACTTATATCAAATACTTTTAGCTCCTCATATAAGTTTTTCTTCATTGATTTTATATCATTAAAATTTAAGAATGGGTTTTTATATATTATATCTTTACTTCTCAAAGATATAATATTATTTTTAACAACCTCTGGATAAGAAATTACTATAGCACAATTATAATGATTATCTGCCCTCTTATCCTCTAATCTCTCATAAGAAATACATGGATAAAATATAAATTTCAAGCCTTTTTTTATAAGACTTGCTATATGCCCATGAGCAATTTTGGCAGGATAACAAATAGATTCTGATGGTATAGTATCAATACCCTCATTATAAATTTTCTTTGTAGAATTAGGAGATAATACTACCCTAAAGCCTAGTTCTGTAAAAAAAGTATACCAAAAAGGATAATTTTCATACATATTTAAAACTCTTGGTATACCTACTTCCCCTCTTGTTGCTTTTTCTATTGAAAGAGGTTGGTATCCAAAAATTCTTTTATATTTGTAATCAAATAAATTTGGTGCTTTTTTCCCATTCTTATTAGATCCTGTACATCTTTCACATCTATTGCCAGAAATAAACTTTCTGCCATCAGAAAATTTGCTTACAGTAAGTAAACAATTATTACTACATAATCCACAATGTCTAAATTCATTTGACATTTTAAAATTCTTAAGCTCAGATTCTCCTAAAACATTAGAAATCTCATTTTCATTGTATTTATCTTTTGCAATAAGAGCAGCTCCAAAGGCTCCCATGAGACCCGCAATATCAGGTCTTATAACTTCTTTACCAGTAATTTTTTCAAAGGCTCTTAAAACAGATTCATTATAAAAAGTTCCTCCTTGAACTATAATTTTTTCTCCAAGATCCTCTGGTCTTTTTATTTTTATAACTTTGTAAAGGGCATTTTTTATAACAGAGTAGGATAATCCAGAAGATATAGCTCCAATATCAGCGCCTTCCTTTTGGACTTGCTTAACTTTAGAATTCATAAACACAGTACATCTTGATCCTAAATCCACTGGATTTTTTGATAACAAACCCTTTTTTGAAAAATCTTCAATGTTCATATTTAGAGATTGTGCAAACATATCGAGAAAAGAACCACAACCTGATGAACATGCCTCATTTAATTGAATAGAGTTTATTGCTCCATCTTTTATCTTGATGCACTTCATATCTTGACCTCCTATATCAAGAATAAAGTCTACATCTTTTAAAAAATGCTTTGCTGCTCTATAGTGTGCAACAGTTTCAACTTCTCCAATATCAATATTTAAAGCTGACTTTATAAGTGCTTCCCCATATCCAGTAACAGTGACTTTAGCAATTTTTATTTTTTCATTGATTTTACTATATATATCCTTTAATATGTTTATAGTAATTTCCATAGGATTACCTTTATTACTACCATAAAAAGAATACAAAATAGCCCCTTCATTATCTATTAGTATAGCTTTAGTAGTTGTAGAACCAGCATCTATACCTAAAAAAGCTTCTCCTTCATATGTAGTTATATCTCTCTTCTTGGCTTTGCAGCCATAATGCCTTTGTCTAAAATTGTGTAATTCCTTCTCATTTTCAAATAATGGTTCTAATGTATATGAAGTAGCTATATTATCACTGTTATCTAAGCTATCAATAGCTTTTAACAATCCTTCAAATGTTATAACTTTCTCTTTTTTAGATTCAATAGCTGCGCCAATAGCTACAAATAGTTGAGGATTTTGTGGAAATAATATTTCTTCCTCCTTTAATTTCAAAGTATCAATAAACCTTTCCCTAAGCTCTGATAAAAAGTATAAAGGCCCTCCTAAAAATGCGACCTTTCCTTTTATTGGCTTTCCACAAGCAAGCCCACTTATAGTCTGGTTTACAACAGCCTGAAATATAGATGCAGCTATATCTTCCTTGGCAGCTCCTTCATTTATAAGAGATTGTATATCAGTTTTTGCAAAAACTCCACACCTTGCAGCAATTGGATAGATTATTTTATAATTTTGGGCTAATTCATTTAATCCTTTAGCATCTGTTTCAAGTAATGTAGCCATTTGATCTATAAAAGCCCCTGTGCCACCAGCACATACTCCATTCATACGTTGCTCTAAACTATCTTCAAAATATGTTATTTTTGCATCCTCTCCACCTAATTCTATTGCTACATCCGTATTATTCATAAAGGTTTCAACCGCTTCTGTACAAGCAATAACTTCTTGAATAAAAGATACTCCTAAAAGCTTTGACAATGATAATCCACTAGATCCTGTTATCATTACTGTAATATTATAATCTTTATATTTCTTAAAAACTTCTTTTATAAAGACAACTACAGCTTCCTTTATATTAGAGTAATGTCTTTCATATTTACTATAAATAATGTTGTTTTTCATATCTAATAATACAAGCTTAATAGTGGTCGACCCTATATCAATTCCTAAATGTAATATTTCTTTCATAAACTTTTCACCTCGATACCAATTATTATTATCATAATTAATATGTAAACACTATTTTGTAATTCTTCCCTTTTTAAGGCATAATATACTTATTTTAAAGCATAAAAAAGAGAGGTCATAAATATTTAATCCTAACCTACTCCTTTTTATAGATACTTATATATTATTTAATACTTTTCCTATGTTCTCTCCAAAACTTCTACATCTATCTAATGCCTCGTCATCAGGATTCCACATTTCTCTTATTCCATCATTTATTATTTCAAATCCTGCTTTATTTAATTCTTCTGTAATGAGTTTAACAGATTCTCCACCCCATCCATAGCTTCCAAATGCTGCAGCTTTTTTTTCTTTAAATCCAAGTCCTTTTATCATTTCTAATATTGATGCTGTGGATGATAACATACCCCTGTTTATTGTTGAAGATCCAACAAGGGTTACTTTTGATTTAAATACTTCTGTTATAATATCATTTTTATCATTTTTTGAGGAATTAAAAATTTTTATTGCAACATCTTTATTTATTTTCTTTATGCCTTCTGCTATAGTCTCTGCCATTCTTCTTGTACTATTCCACATGGTATCATAAATTATAGTAACTTGATTTTCTCTATAATTTTTAGCCCATTTTATATATTTATCTACAATTTGAAGAGGCTTTTCTCTCCAAATGACACCATGACTAGGGCAAATCATATCAACTGGTAGATTAAAACTTAATATTTCCTCTATTTTCTTTATTACTAATGGACTAAAAGGTGTTAAAATATTTGCATAATATTTTATTGCCTCTTGTAATAATTCTGAACTATCAACTTTATCATTGTACATAAGTTCTGATGCATAATGCTGTCCGAAAGCATCATTACTAAACAACATGTTTTTACCGCTTAAATAAGTAAACATACTATCTGGCCAATGAAGCATTCTTGCTTCAATAAATGTCAACTTATTTTTTCCTATTTCTAAAGTATCCCCTGTTTTAACCTCAACAAAATTCCAATCTTCATGATAATGAGCTTTCAATAACTTTGCTCCATTTTTAGTACAATATATAGGAGTCTTTGGAATTTCTTTCATGAGTTCAGGTAATGCTCCACTATGATCAATTTCTGAATGATTTACAATAATATAATCAATTTTATCCAAATCTATTTCCTTTTTTAAGTTAGAAACAAATTCCTTTGCAAATGGTTGCCAAACAGTATCTATAAGTACATTTTTTTCATCTTTTATTAAATATGAATTATAAGATGATCCTTTATATGTAGAATATTCTTCACCATGGAAACTTCTTAATTCCCAATCTATTTTTCCAACCCAAGTAACCATATCATTGATTTTAAATGCCATAATCATTGTCCTCCCTGATTGTATATTTTTAAATAATATATTATTTTTAAGGTTTATATATTTAAATATATCTTGTTCTAACTCTACTAATTTTTTATATGTTACCTCAATTTTTTTACAAACATCCTTAGAAACTATATAGAACAATATAGTTAGTATATCCTTATTGCGTCTAAAAAAACTATTTATATCATTTAAAAATTAATTTTTGTATTAGACTTATTTATTAAAATTATTAAGCTTCATCTAAACATACATCATGGGAAATATGAAAATACCAAGAGTATTTAGAATTATTACTTGAACAAGTATAAAAATATTGGATAAAAAAATCAGAATAAATACACTAGATGGATATAAGAATAAAATCATATAAATGAGGAAATTAAAAAAGAATAAGGTTTTTCAATATTTTTCTTCAATACTTTTTCAAGCTTTGAAAATTAATACTTCACCTTATTCCTTCTACCCTATTTTTTCTATATTTAATGCTCACTTTTTTATTGTTTCACTTTAATTTTACCTTACCTTTTCTACTACTTCTTCTCTAACTTCTTCAATGCTTTTTATTCTTATTTAAAAATTTGATGTTTGATAATAAACTACCCCTGATATTTATATTTTCAACATCCTATTACTTTACCTTTATCACTTCATTATATTTCATGTATAAATAATCCGCTTCTTAATTTTGGTTCAAACCAGGTGGATTTTGGTGGCATAACTTTATTATTGTCTGCTATTTTTATTATTTCTTCTATGGCTGTAGGATACATGGAAAAGGCTACCCCATTTTCTGTTTTATCCACTAATTCTTCTAATATTTTTAATCCTCTTATACCACCTACAAAAGCTATTCTATTGTCCTTTCTTGGATCTTTTATTTTAAGTATTGGTTCTAATAAATTATTTTGTAATATAGCAGCATCTAGTGATTCTACTTCATCCTGAGCATTAAATGTATTTGGTTTTGCGGCTAACACATACCATTTATTTTTATAATACATACCAAAATTATATTTTTCTTTAGGTCTATATTGTAAATCTTCTGAAGATATTTTTTCTAGTTGTTCACTTTGCAACTCATGCTCTACTTCACAATTTTTTATAGTTTTTTTATTTTCTAATTTAGGGTTGTACTCTCTTACTATAAATTTTTCTTCTATTTTATTTATAAATTCTTCCTCTGTATAGTATAATGTATCCTTTACCACTCTATTATAATCCATTATTTTTAATTCCTTATGTGGGAAAAGTACACCTAAAAAATAATTGAATTCTTCTTCTCCTGTGTAGTTTTTATTTTCTTCCCTTCTTTTTAACCCTACTTTTACTGCTGAAGCTGCTCTATGATGGCCATCTGCTATATAGACTGAAGGGATAGTTTTAAATATATGGCATATTTCTTTTGTAGTATTTTCATCATCTATTTGCCATACTGTATGTCTAACCCCATCCTCTGCTACAAAATCATATAAAGCCTTATTTTTAGTACAGTTTTCTATTATAGTATTCAATTTTTCTTCATATTTATAAGTTAAAAATATAGGTCCTGTATGAGCACTGCACGTATCTACATGTTTTATCCTATCTAGCTCTTTTTCTTCTCTAGTGTGCTCATGTTTTTTTATTACATTATTCATATAATCATTAATAGATAAACAACCTACTATACCTGTTTGCACATTTCCATTCATATTAAGGCTATAAATATATAACATTGGTTTTTCTTCTTTTATAAATAGTTCTTTATTTATCATGTTATTTAAATTTTCTCTTGCCTTATCATAAACTTTTTGGTCATAAGGATTAATATCTTTATTTAGATCTATTTCTGCTCTATCTATATGTAGGAAAGAATAGGGGTTTTTGTCCCCTATTTCCTTAGCTTCCTCAGTATTTACTACATCATAAGGTAATGCTGCTATTTTATATTCAAATCCTTTATTCGGTCTTATTGCTCTAAATGACTTTAATATGGTCATATCCTTCTCCTCCTATATTAAAAAAATTATCTAATATATCTACTATTTCTTCTCCTATTCTCATCTGAGCTTCTTTAGTAGATGCTCCTATATGAGGTGTTACACTTACTCTTTCATGATTTATAAGTTCTTTTTTTGGTTTTGGCTCATTTTCAAATACATCTAAAGCTGCTGCTGTTACTTTTCCGTTATTAAGAGCTTTTAAAAGAGCTTCTTCTTCTATTACTCCACCTCTAGCACAATTTATTATATAAACTCCATCTTTCATTATATTAAATTCTTCTTCCTTTAATAAAGCTCCTCTATCTTTATTGAAAGGTATATGAACAGATATAAAATCTGAATTCTTTAATAAATACTCTAAAGTACAGCATTTAAATTCTTCATATTCTTCACACTTGCCTGCTATATCATAATAAATTACATTCATCCCTAAAGCATTAGCTCTTTTAGCAACTTCTCTAGCTATTCTTCCAAATCCTATTAAGCCTAAGGTTTTTCCATATATTTCTGTTCCTTTATACTTTTTCTTTTCCCATTTCCCTTCAAGCATAGTAACATTTGCTGTATTTATAAATCTGCTTATGCAAAGCATGTGTCCTATAGTTAATTCTGCTACAGATACACTACTAGCTTTAGGTGTATTAAAAACAATAACCCCTTTTTCTTTAGCATATTCTAAATCTACATTATCAAGTCCAACACCTGCTCTTACGACCAATTTTAGATTTCGTTTTATTCCTGCATCTATTATTTCCTTGTCTACTTTAGTAGCTGATCTTATTATAATAGCATCAAAATCTTTTATTTTATCTTTAAGCTCCTCTTTTTCAAAATGTTTATCTAATACTACAAATCCTTGCTCATTTAATTTATTTAAAGCATTCTGCTCCATTCCATCAGAAACTAATATTTTTATCATAAATTTCATCCTCTCAAATATATATGGGTAATCCCATTAATCTTTTTATTTTTCTTATTTTATAAATATAATTAATTCATTTTATAATTCTTCATATTTTGAAGTATAACTTCATTATTATTTAACTTATAAATCAATAACTTATTTTAATTCCTTATATATATAATTATAATTTTATTATTTTTTAAATTAGAAATTATAACTCTATTCTAATCCTAAGATATCATTTATATTTTCTAATAATTCTTTTATATCTTTTAGTGTACATTGTCCCATGTGAGCTATTCTAAATCCTTTATCTTTTAATTTTCCATAACCATTAGATATTTGAAAACTTCTTTTCCCTAATTCTTCATTT
>Ga0129306_1002879_pt1 | contig 14135 bp, 16 predicted proteins | sample P827metagenome_FD_94438 | JGI IMG/M metagenome (GOLD analysis project Ga0129306, IMG submission 94438) | Capybara group fecal microbial communities from Wisconsin, USA - P827 metagenome | ecosystem: Host-associated > Mammals > Digestive system > Large intestine > Fecal | place: USA: Wisconsin...
GGTCTCATAAGAGCAGCTGCACCGATAAGACCAGTTAGTTCATCTGCAGCAAATAAAACCTTTTCCATTTCTCTAGTTGGCTCTACATCAATAGTCACACCATTACCAACTGTTATTCCATATCCATGTGAACATACAGCATGAATTATATCATCACTAACACCACCTTCTCTTAGAAGCTCTGGTGCCTTTAAACAATGTTCATCTGGGTATAATTCAAAATCTATATCATGAAGAAGTCCAACAATTCCCCAATATTCAGCTTCTTCACCATATCCCAGTTCCTCTGCATACCATTTCATCACAGCTTCAACAGTTAACGCATGCTGAATATGAAAGGATTCCTTATTATATTTCTTTAAAAGTGAAAAAGCTTCTTCCCTTGATATCATTTACCTTATCCCTTTACCCTTCCTGCAATATACTCTGCATTTATTTCTCTGAGTTCCTTTTCTCCGTCAATATATGGCTGATAGAATGTTTCTGTTCTTCCACCGCCTATATTATCACATCCATTACAAAACTGACATTCCTGCCCGCACACCTCTAAAGATTTATTGACTATCCGAATTCTTTCTTCTCTGGTCGTATCTTTTATCAGAATTGATTTTATACCTTCCATAATCACTACCACCTTCCTTTGTTCGAACTACCGATAATCATTTGTTATATCCTGAAAATCTCGAACTCCATCTATATAATCCTTATATACTAGAAGCGGATCCTGATTTTTATACATTGCACATATTCCACAGCTGTCACAGTCACTTATACATATAAATCTATCTTTTATATAGGATTCTCTTTCTTCTTTAGTAGAATCTTTAATATCAGGAATCATAGTTTTATCCTCTGTCATAAAATTATATCTTAAATATATCAGGCTAATCTGTTTAGAAAAACTGTAATATTCAATTAAATTCCGATTTGCTTATTTCATTATCCTGCTTTTTTATCTTATCAGTCCTCCATGAAATACACATTCATAAACTTTCACATCATTCAAATATATTTCTTCAAAACCCTGGAACCAGGTAAAATCTCCGGTAACCTTACATCTGTAAGTATACTCCCCGGATTGATAAAGTTCCGGTCCTCTATAGGGCATCTTCTTATCGGCAGCACGAAGAGCTTCCTTAAGAAAATCTCCACTGAATCTATCGTCCAAGACTCTACCTATATAGTTCATGGCCCAAACCGTGACTTCATTCCTCCAAACCGCTTCCTCTCCGGCAAATTCTTCACCACCCACATAAGTATCATGATACATATAGTCACCATCTTCATATCTGAAGTCGTGAGATGCAGGTCTTGTGGAATCCACCTCATTCATAAATCCGGCATAAGTATTTACATTTGCCTTCAGTCTGAACTCTATCAGCTCATCAATATCATTTCTCGCTTCTGAGGAAACGATAACTCCGCAGTCCTGATCTTTGACCAGATAATCCACACTGACATTCATCAGATTACTTATCTGGATAAGATTGTAAATGTCTGGGTAAACAAGAGAGGATTCCCATTTTGCTACTGCCTGTCTGGAAACACCAAGTTTTTCAGCCAGCTCCTCCTGAGTTAATCCTCTATTTTTTCTGAGTATTTGTAATTTTTCGGAAAACACCATAGTTATCACCTCCGAAATCATCATACAAAAATACTATGGATTTTAACATTAACCTATAGTAGCATTTCTGCTACTTATATTATACAAAATTCAGTTTATTACTTTATTTCATTAAACTCTTTCTCCTTAAAATTTGATTTAATGAGAATATGACCATATCATAAATACAGACTCAAAAACTGCTATAACTGCAAGTATAATCGCAACTACGATTATCAGCTTTGTCAGCATAACCGTTTTCGAGTTCTGCCCGATCGATTGATACCTTCCGGTAGCAAAAACTGTTACAACTATAGAAAATGCAAACATTACATACATTAAGAGCGCATATGGGGATATCATATTTGCAAATAAAATACGCCATTCAAAGACCGGCATCATATCATGTATCGCGAAGGGTCTGATACAATTAAGAAGTATAAGACATAATGATATGATCATCGTACCTATTCCCATCATCTTAAACCACTTAAAGATATTGTTCTTCTCCATTGTTGAATAATCAGCCATTTTTTCGGCTACCTCTTTAACTTCACTGTTCATGTTTTCTTCCTTTCTTTCTCCGTCAATAATCTCGCGGATATCCACATCGTACAGTTCAGCAATATCAACCAGCATAGAGATATCAGGCATGTAAGCCCCTGTCTCCCAACGTGATATTGTGCGACTGGATATACCTAGTTTTTCTGCTGCTTGTTCCTGTGTAAATCCTGCTGATTTACGCAGTTCTCTAAGGAAACCTCCTATTTTCTTCTGATTCATTTTTTCCTCCTTTCAGGCACAAGCTTAGCAGACTGACTACATTAAAAACACGACATAAACAGCGAATTCAGGTTATACGACAAAATTGTCCAGTTTAAATATCTTTAAAATTATCTATATTTCCCATATCAATTCATCTTCTTATAATTAAGTAAAAATGTTTGAAACACAGCCATGAGTTACACTCCTGGTCAACCAATTAAACACTCACTATAATATTAACACATTTGTTATAGATCAGCATTCAACTATTAGTATAATTATACATTCGGACTTCGCTCAAACTTCGCTCATCGGGACTATGGCTATGCCATAGTCCCGATGTATGTTGTCGCCAAACTCAGATATATAAACAGTGTTGCTTCGCAACACTCACGAATAACAAAAGCCATACCCTTGCAAGCGAGCTTGCGGGCATGGCTTTCATTATTCGCGACCACTACGTGGTAACTGTTTATATATCTGAGCTTGGCTCGTTATCATTCATATCCCACAGTTGATGGAAGCTGTTAAAACTTGCGTCTATCTATCTTAGTAGTACGATAATACTCATCCTTAGCCATATACATCTGCTTATCAGCCACCTGTATAAGTTCACTACAATTACAGTCCTTATGCTCCTCCAGTACAGCATATCCCACTGAAAGTGCCAGACTGTACACCAGACTTCCTGTCCAATTTTTAGTCAGCTTTTCTATATCCTGAACACATTTAACAGCTTCGTTCTTGCTCATACTCGCCAATACTATGAACTCATCTCCACCGGTTCTGTAGCAGGAGCCTACTTCATCAAATACATTTTTTATACACGCAGCCGCTCCGCATATCAACTCATCACCCGCCTCATGTCCGAGTGTATCATTTACTCTTTTAAGTCCATTGATATCTATCGAAAAAGCAACCAGCGATTCAGGCATATCTGTTGTATATTTATCCAGCGCATTATTATATGCATAACGACTTAGAAGTCCCGTCAGTGCATCTGTCTTTATCTGTATCCTCTGTTCCAGCAGCTCATCATCTTTTTTCTGCTGACTGTATTCAGTTGAATGTATGAACATGAGCGTTGCACCGATAGTCATTGCCAAATACGCTGTACGGACATCTTTTCCAAGACCTTCCTGCATAATAATTCCAACAAGCATAAATACCATAACCAGATATATCGACAATCTGTTCTGTTTTCTAAAATTCTTTCCATAATTCAAAAACAGAATGATAACCAGAAGTAAAACTATAACGTATTCTCCAATATAAATACTATAAAGCGGACCATGATGATAATAATGCTTCTCATCAACTTTGGTCATCCATCCAGTGAAAAATGAAACTAATTGGAACAATGTATTGAATAAAATCACTACATTAAGTATTTTGGTCCACACATTTCTAAGTCTCATCTGTCCCACCAAAGCTGCACCGGCTATAGGTGTTAAGATATAATCGATACATTTAACGATTCTAAGGCAGACTGCAGGGACGCCCGTAATTCCACTGATATACACGCCCACCCATTCAGCAAGGGAGGCAATAAAAATCAGCACATATGTTAAATAAAATATCTTTCTATTTCTAGTGCTTATCCTGTCATTCTCGTAAACAAGTGTACAAAGAATGAGAAGAGCAAGCCATACTATCACTGATATAGAAGTGTAATACTTCAGCATCTCTTAATCTCCTGATTGATCAATACTCTGATACAAGCCATAAAAACCTCATGCACGCACATGCAGAGCTATTATACCACCAACGCCCTTCTTATAACAATCATAAAAAACCTTACATCTTCTGGCTTCTTTATTCTTATCGCACACCTCTTAAAATTTATATATGTATAGCATTAATAGTACCATGGTAGCCACCCATCCTGCGGCCATGATAACAGCGTGTTTTTTCTCTGCGTGAACTGCAATGTATTCTCTTATAAGTGCACTGGGCCAGTAATAGAATGCAACCCGGCTTCCTATTCCGGTACATTGCAGTCCTGTTTTTCTACAATATCTGAGAGCTCTGTATACATGATAGTTACTCGTTACCAGTGCTGTATATTTTCTTCCCTCTCTACTTTCTATGATTTTCTTTGAATTATATATATTCTCATATGTAGTCTTCGATTCATTTTCAATAATAATATCTTCCCGGGGAATCCCTTTCTCGATTAGATATTTCTCCATAGCTTCTGCTTCAGAGATTGTTTCGTCATCTCCCTTTCCTCCTGAAGGAATAATCTTCGGTGGGTTAGGTGCTTTCTTATATATATCAATTGCCTTGTCAATCCTGTCACTCAGAAGTCTTGAAATCCTGTCTCCCTCCAAAAGACCGGCTCCATGTATTATTACATAATCAAAGTCATTTTTCTTGGGAACTATTTGAAGGAATATCACATATATCATAAATAGTAAGAATGACATTGAACCATATATAATGGTTAGGATAATGACAGTACCTAAAATAGGTAACGGTTTTCTCAGATAATCATTAAAATATAAATCTGTTCCATGGCTGAATATATTGTAATTTAATATTGTAAGAAACTCGCCTACAAATATTGCCAGACCGAGACTAAGGGAAAGCATATGAGATATGTGTAAGCCTTCTTTTTTAAGCATGATAAATCCATTAATAATAAAGAAAAATGGTACTATCAGTATAAAAATCACTGTGATTGATGCCATGATAGCAAAGGCAAGTGCCATATATTCACCGGCTAATTCCATTATAAAAAAAGCCGTCACAACTAACGCAATAAATAGCATATAACAGTTTCTATATCTGCTCCTGTCTTTTTTAAACAAGTATTTAAAAACCGACCAGCATATTACAAACACTATAGCTACAAATACTAATATTACTATATACCCCCAATTAATTACCGGCTCTTCACTTGGTCTTCCCATTGTTCTTCCCCATTCTTCCCAATGATATACGCTAAGATTAACCTTATTCTACCTGATGACCTCAACCCTTTCAGCTGCTAAAAGCTTTGCCTGAAGCTCATTTTCTTCTATACGTTCATCAACATCGCCCCCTTTGTTGTATGTCAATGTCAGTGTGGAAATCCATTCATCAATACATAAATAACAAATGAAATTAAGTCTATCAGGACAATAATTCCCAATACAATTGCAGCTATTTTTAATCCTTTTTTTGCCTTCTTCCTGTTTTCTTCTGTTAATACATTTTCTTTTATATCACTGTAAAATTCAGATTTAACAACCTGTGCAGAAGTATCTGCTTCTTCAGGTACCTTATTAAGAACAAGTTCATCTAAAGATATTTCAAAAAGCTCACTTATAGCCACAAGATTTTCCATATCAGGTGTAGATTCGCCAACCTCCCATTTTGAGATTGTCTGTCGCGATACATTTAACCGATTAGCAAGTTCTTCCTGAGAAAACCCTTTTTGTTTTCTTAATTCATAAAGTTTATTATTAAACTCCATCTTTATACCACCTTTCCTTTTGTATTATAACAAATAATTATTTTTAGTTCAGCAACTCTTTGTTTTCAACAGACTTCTCTGTATAACGTGAGACAGCGTAGAATAGTATCAATGCAGCAGAAAGTACTACTGTAGTAACAACACTTGCTTCTATGCCATATGAACCTCCATTTAATACATTACTTCCCTCTGAACTCATATTTAAAACTGCTGCCGTTGCCCCATTATTCCCACTCAGATTGAGTCCAAGAATGTTGTATAGAGTAAAGTTCCAGATAGTATGAAGCCCGCAGGCTGCCCAAATACTATTCATTCGTAGTGTAATAAGTGAAAAAATAATTGATATAAGGATAAGATTGATTATTGCAATAATAATAATACCTGCACCTTCCTCCGTCATTTTATCAAGATGTGGGATAATAAAAAGAGCTGTGCTAACACCTACAACAACCGGAATCCTAGTCCTATCCTTAAGAAGCTGCAAAACAATCCCTCTGCAAAGCACCTCTTCCATTGCTCCCTGGCATATGAATCCACCCAGCATAAGTAATATGTAGATATAATCTATATCACTAAATAAACCATGATAAGTTAATGCACCTGTAAACCCAACTGACACAACCGATACAATTATCAGCACTAGCCCCGCAAATGCACCAACAAAATATGCGCATGCTTTCTTCGTAAACCCAAGTTCAGCCAGAGTCTTCTTTTGAAACAATTTCCAGTAAAGGAACATTACTCCAATCATAATGCCATAACCATAATACGTTATCAGCATTATCGTGCCCGGATCAAACATTTCTCCCTTCAGTGGATTCTTACCACAGATAAAATGTAATCCAATGACAATGGCCTCACCTATTAATTCCGACCCAAATTTTACAAACCAGAATATTATGATGACTTTAATGATATAAAGTATCATCGGCATTTCCGTACGATTGTTTAACGGACTGATGTTCTTAAAAAAGTTTTTAATCTTACTCATGATCAACTTTTCCTCCTTGGTTATTTTTGTTGAATCAAGAGTAACATTTAGGTGCTTAAAGCTCTACCAAGTAGCCCTTGCAATATGACAACGGGTGTTAACATTCCTGTTAACACCCGTTGCAACGCCCTATTTCACTGCATTTTATATGTGTGATGACAAAACACACTATATCTAGTTTCTAAGTAGAACTATACATATAGATTAAAGCATTATTGGTTCTAATTGTTTTTTCTTGATGCGTAATACGGAACTGCTTCGCAGTACTTACACAAAAATAAAAGCACACCCGTTCATGCAAGCATGCGGGTGTGCTCTCAAAATCCGTTATATAATAATAGATAAGGAGTCCTTAAGAAATCTATACTTTTCTTTTTTCCTCGTACAGCTTTTTGTCCGCCTCTTCAATCACATCCTTGACATCCCGGTTTTTGTCAGCCTTTGATATGCCGATACAGACTGTCAGGTCGTAGGGAACATTTGCCTCATCATTGAGTCTCTTCAAAATGTCGCTCACATTTTCACCGATTTTCCGGACCTCATTTTCATCACTTGTCCAGACCATTATCAGAAATTCATCACCACCAAATCTGATGCAGCTGCTCTTCTTCTTTGACTGCGAGCAAGCTATACTCATGGACTCGGAAATCCTGATCAGTGCAGCGTCGCCCTCAATGTGCCCGTAAACATCGTTTATTGTCTTGAACTTATTTGCGTCAAGCATCATAAGATACATGGAATCACTGTTGTCATTTTCGAGCCACTGCTCATATCTATATAGGAAATGCTTTCTGTTTCCAAGCTTTGTAAGAGGATCCACTGCGATAACCTTATCCATTGAATCCATGTACAGAAGCAATATAGCAAGCGAAAGTGTCATGCATGCAAGTGGAAGATTCGGATAAATGAATTGAATGATCCCTGCGATTGCAGGAGCAAGCGGGAATAACGCAAGCTTTATAAGTGTTGAGCGCATTTCTTTTTTCTTCTTATCAAAAACACCGATAAGCGCTCTGAAACAGGTTACAAAAACATAAATATATGAAACTATATATTGGATGAGGAATAACGGACCTCTGTGGTATCCACCACTATCATCAACATAAAACAGGATGCCGGTGAAAATGTTCACTATCAGAAGTATGCCCATCACCCATACAATACACGATGCAACTCTCACACGCCTTCTGTTCTCTACAAAAGGCGAGCCTTGAATATGCTCAAAATAAACGAACCAAAAGTAGCACATCAGCGTGGTCGACAAGAAATAAGCACTCTTGGATACCATATATATGACTTTATTACCCTCAAATATTCCTCTAAGCATCAAAACAAAGATAGTGTCCGACGCAAAGAATACAATGGCCGAATAGATGGACATCGCAAAGTTTCTCTGAGCAACCATCTTGGATATACCCTGAGTTTTATAGAGGATAATGGCAACCAAAATGATTGCCATGAGATTTATCTCAAGGTACATTAATGTATATGTAGTTGCATAATCCATGTTTCCTATCATATATCTACCATTCCATTATACAATCGGTATACATTAAACCAATTAAACAAAACTCTTCAAACAAATAGGAGGGTCAAAAAGTTTTGGCATAAAAGGTATTTTTCCCTAATCCATATTTTATAATAAACTTTACTTACACTTCCAAAAGTAACAATTTATTGTTCTATAAAACATGTAAAGTTTAACAATCAATTAATTCATATTCAACTACGCCAATCCCCATCTCACATGCGGCATCAATCGTATGTTCACCATTTCTAGAAGCTACCCTCTCAAGGAAATGTTCCTTACCCGGATCATCGCTCTGCTTAACAAGATCAATACATGCCTTATCTATAGCAACCGGATCTGTTGAAATTAGAATACCTATATCCTTCATGCATGGATCCTCAGCTATAGCACAGCAATCACAATCTACGGACATATTTGCCATAACATTCACATATACTATCTTATCCTGGAAATGATCAACTACTGCTGATGCAGCCTCTGCCATGGACTCCAGAAATGCATTCTGCTCAGGCAGATCAGTCCAAACCACATCCTGATCCTCGGCCAATGTATACTTTCCTGCCGAGTGAATGTTAACTTTTCCTGCAGCTGATGCACAACCTATTGATAGCTGTTTAAGTGCGCCACCATATCCACCCATAGGATGACCTTTAAAATGTGAAAGCACGAGCATAGAATCATAATTCATAAAATTCTTTCCAACTATATCAGACTTTAAGTGCTTATGATGTCTCTTTATTGGAATCTCCACATCTGGTCCTTCTTCATCCATCAGATCAACTTTAAAATAATTATTCCAGCCGTGAGCACCAATTAATTTTCTGTGTTTCTCACTTGAGTTTCTCTCGCCCTCATAAGCGGTGTTACACTCAACAATTGTTCCACCCACGTGATCTACTACCGGCTTCCAAAATTCTGGATGAAGAAAATTCTGATTACCAGCTTCACCGGAGTGAACTTTTATCGCTACATTTCCTTCCAGCTTTCTTCCAAGTATATCGTATAATTTCACAACAGCCTCGGGTGTGATTTCCTTTATAAAATAGACCTTAGATATTGCCCCCATAGTAACCTCCTAGTTTCTTTATTTTTATAATTATCCTTCGTTCCTACAAGCTTCCTGATAAACCAACTAACTAAACTTAGTTACACATATTTCTTTATATTAATATATAGCTTATCTTTTCTGGTATTACCACCTTCACCCTCAAAGATAAACTTACCTTTTCCTCTTACTGATACTATGTCACCAGCTTTGAGTTGTTTTGCATTTTCAGTCATCTGTCTTCCTGACAGAAAAACTTTTCCTTCAGATATGTATCTTACAGCTAAATCTCGGGATAGCTTATATACTCTTGCGATAATAGCATCCAGCCTGTTGCTACTAACTATTATACTTTCTTCTGCAAACTTTGGGGCGACAGCCTCCGGAATATCTAAGCATTTCTCAACTCTTACATTTGTATGTTTGACCTTACTCAGATTTTCAGTGATATATTCGCTGATACTTTCATTAACAAAAATATATCCCTCATTATCTCTTACAATAATATCTCCAAGTTTAGTACGCTCTATACCCAGACCAATTACCGATCCGAGAAAATCGCGGTGAGTTAATGCATCAGAAAACTTCTTTTGCACTGGACTGATATGAAGCAAAACTATCGGAAACGCTTCGTCATATCCCAAACTATCAGGTGAACCAAACCTAACCATACATCTCTCGCATCCATCCGTTCCACCCGAAACAGACGTGCCAACATATGAAAGGTCACGTTCAAGGCTATAGTAAGTCGAAAGCTGCGCCATATCAAGAAAGTCTGTGAACACAAATCTATTCTCACTATACGACTTTTCTGCAAGTTCATTAATTCTATTTATAAGTGTATTATCCATGTTATTTATATAGTTTCTTTTTAATGATTATTTGCCAGAGATGCTTTATATACATCAATATAACGGCTTTCTCCTATAGAAAGCTTGCCCGGTCATCAATTATCTCACTTGGAAAGCCATCAGGATATGTAGGAAATCTCTTAGGGGTATGTATACCGACCATCTCCCAATGCCCTATAGTCGTGTCCTTTCCAGCAGATAGTTCGGTTAGTCTTCCAAAAGCGCCAAGAGGTTTATCCACTGGCTTTACTCCAACCATTCCATCTATATTTCCATATCCTATACTTCTAAGATTCGGAATATCCAGAGCAGGGAATTTCTCCATGATATGCCCAATGGTATTACAACCTACGTCATCAAAATCTGCTGCATCCGGCGCTTCACCCATTCCTACGCTATCCAGCACTATCCATATCACTCTTCTCATGGAAACCTCCGTCTCTTTGATTATCTCATCTATTCTTTATCTCTATCCTATCCAGTATTCCTTTAATACTAACTCCGGGATGCGTAAGATACATTCTATTAATATCCTCGATCAGCTCCCGGTCAGCTCCTGTTTTCTTTCTGATTCTATCCACATTATAACCCTTATCGATATACTTGATTACTCGTGAAACAAGCTTATATCCGAACCCATCTGAACTAATCTCATCATTTTCCTTAGTTTCAACCGGCATATCGATTTCCGCAAATGTAGCTGTCTTCGCATGTCCGTAATATATCCTACTCGGATTAAATCTAAGAAGCTTATTCCACGACTTCTCAATATCAGTCCCCTTATGCATATCCAGTTCGTATAATGGATTTAGATCACCAACAAAAAGAGAGCCATCATCTAAATATAAAGAAATACTATCATCACTATGACCAGGTGTATATATAATCTCGCCATTCATGCCAATACTTGTTAGAAACGCTCTACTTTTATCAACACTTATGACTTTCAAATCATTTTCAGAAATAGGCTTAAAGAATCTGTTATTCTCTTTTCCAAAAATAACATCAGATGAATGTATATATGGAAGTTGCAGATCCATTATAAGTACTTTAGGACCACACTCTGCTATTTCTCCTGCTATACCCATGTGATCAGGATGAAAATGTGATATTAATAGATAATCAATATCCTGAAGAACCTTATGCTTTTCTCCTAACTCTCTGCAGAAAGCAACAAATGTACCAGCCCATCCAGTATCAAAAAGAATCGTTCCCTTATCGCCTTCTATTAAGTATGTATTAGTATTCGAATATTTTAATTCAGTAATTGTCATCCTCTTAACCTATTTGTTAAATCCAATATTTTTATTCCTTCATTGTCCTATGTTTTATATATACTTATGAAATCATTTTATTCTATTTTTATACTTTTTGACAATAAAAAAACGGAAATGTCTTCCAAACATAGTTAACATTTCCGTATATTTTATGTTATATTAAGTTGCTATTTACAAATGTATCATAGGTTCTTATTTTGAAGCATCTCATTCATACTACCCATTCGGTATCCTCTCATATCGAGAGTCACAAACATGAACCCTATCTTCTTAAATCGATTTACTATCTCACTTCTTATTTCCTCAGACGCAAGTTTTGAGATATTCTCTGAAGGAACCTCAATTCTTGCAAGCTCTCCATGGACTCTTACTCTTTCCTCTACAAATCCAAGTTCAATAAGGAACTGCTCCGCTTCGTCAATCATCCTTAATTTTTCCTTTGTGATTTCATCTCCGTATGCGAACCTTGAAGCAAGACATGCATATGCAGGTTTATTCCAGGTAGGAAGTCCCATAGCTTTAGATATCTCTCTTATTTCAGCCTTGTATAGCTTTACCTGTCTGAGTGGACACTCCACCTTAAGCTCCGCAGCCGCTTTAAGACCCGGACGATAATCTCCTAAATCATCCATGTTGGAACCCTCAGCCACATGCTCTATGCCATTTTCTCTGGCTATCCTGATAACATCTGAAAAGACCCCATGTTTACAGAAATAACATCTCTCAGGGCTGTTGAATCTAAAGCCTTCCTCTTTAAATGGGTCTGCCCGAAAAATAATTTGCTTAATTCCACGAGTCTCGCAGAACTCCTTTGCTTCCCTCTTCTCTCGTTCAGGCACTACTGCATCTACACTTGTCACTGCAATTGCATTATCCCCCAACTCCTCATGTGCAATCTCCAGAAGAAGTGTAGAATCAACCCCTCCCGAAAAACCTACTGCCAGTGAGCCAAGTTCTCTTATATACTCCCGAAGCTCCTGGAGTTTTCTAGAAGTTTCTGGTTGTAATTCATTACTCATATTACTATTACATTTCCTTTTTATACAGCTTACATTACCATTTAATCACATATCAATCCACGCTATCTTCACTAACTGGGAAAGTGATATATGAATCCGGCCATGCCTTACATATTAGTTTTAGACCATACTTCTTAGCAAGCTCTATAGCTTTTGTTGTTGGCACCGATTTACTTACCAGCACCGGAATTCCAGCAGCAATGGTTTTTTCCACCATATCAGCTGCAACTCTTCCGGTAGTATAGATTATGGAGTTCGTAATATCTTCCTTTTCCAGAAGCAAATGACCAACTGCCTTATCTAGTGCATTGTGTCTGCTGATATCCTCAAATGAGTCAATTCTTCCATCTCCAAAACGGATATAACAGCTGTGGGTACCATTTGTACTTTTATGCAGCTTCCCATCCTCAGAAAACTTTTCTGCCAGTTCAAAAATTGTTTCGGAATCTATCTCCACTTCAGAAAGAGCTGTCAGTCCCCTTGTCCCATTAATAAACTGAATATTTCCAGTACAGCAGGTAGGGTCACTTCCCGAATAGAGCTTAAACTCCACATTTTCCTTCAGAATAACCTCACCTATATTTCCTTCTCCACATATAAAGAGACGTTCTATATCCTCAGCATTTTTTATTATACGCTCTGTGCATAATCTTCCAACTATTAGCTCTCTCAAATGCTCAGGAGTGCATGAAAGTGTAAATGCCCTTACACCGTTTACTGAGACCTCTATAAAATGCTCAACGATTATTTCTTCAATTTTTTCACTTATGGAGCCATCTGATTTCATTATATTCCAGGATACAGGTTCTGTTGTTTTTAATTGTTCAAACCCTTCCATAGCATTCCCTCTAATGAATATTTGTGCCTACCGCATAGACGCTCTGTTCGGAATTTAATTTCTAAATATTTTTGCATTTACTCATATTCGCAGATTTCAAATGTATTCATAGTTCTTTTTATATTATTCCTAAACATATTTGTTTAGATTTTATTCATATTCTACATATTCTATTTCGTTACTGAAGTTCTTAGTACCATTGTAGTACCAAAGGGGCAAAATCTTTACTCATATGAGTTCGAGTGGTTTGGATGTATTATGGCTCCATTTTTTATATCAAGTCTTCCAACATATTCACATTCCATTATCCTTTTGAATTTCTGAACTATGGCTGGATCTATTTCACATTCAATGTCTAATTCTTTTAGCTGGTGACACCTTGTCAGACATTCCAACGCACGATATCTACGCTCAATAATCTCGTCCTGAAATTCTTTTACTATATCCAAAACCCTAACTGACAACAAATCAGCTAATTTAACCATTTTCTTTTTGTCTTCAGGTTTATGCACTATTAGAGAATACAATCTATCATCTTCATGACAGGATGGCGGATAACCACCTGCGCTGGCACATCCCCATCCACAATTGGTACATTTAGAAACCGCGCTAATACCTTTCACTACTGATATCATTGTTTTCTTACCACAGTTCATACAAATACAAATATGAGGTTGTCTCAATGCATAGCATTCATCACAAGTATATTCCATATTACACTTTCACTCTCCTTTACATCGAAAAGCAAATTAGAA